>Ga0207419_1000856_pt1 | contig 25309 bp, 21 predicted proteins | sample ElkSloMetagenome_4_FD_184723 | JGI IMG/M metagenome (GOLD analysis project Ga0207419, IMG submission 184723) | Hot spring microbial communities from Elkhorn Slough, Monterey Bay, USA - MD2A (version 2) | ecosystem: Environmental > Aquatic > Marine > Intertidal zone > Estuary: Microbial mat ... | reverse complement strand
CCCGGAGATGGAAAAAAGGAAGTGTACCTCAAATTTAGAGACGAGGTTGGCAACCAATCTGTAATTGTTGGAGACGATATCTTAGTGGATACCAAACCTCCTGCAAATGGGCTCATACTTATAAATAATGGAAGTAAGTATACAAGAAGATATAATGATGTGCACTTAAAAATACTTGCTACGGATGCCAAAGAAATGATCATCGGTAACGACAGTACATTTAAAGGCAGCAAGTGGCAAGCCTATTCTTCTGCCGTGCCAAGCTGGCTGGTAGAAGACAGCGATGGTGTAAAAGAAGTATTCGTAAAATTTAGAGATGAGGCTGGCAATGAATCAAAAGTATATTCTGACGAGATCATACTTGATAAAACAGCACCTAAGAATCCATTCATAAGGATTTCTTCTGAACATGCGGCATTTGATAGCCTTTCTGGACACTCTATTATAAGTAATGATGCCAAGGTAGTTAATCTACAAATCAATGCGGATAGCGCCGATTATATGATGATCAGCAACATAAAGTCATTTTATGGTGCAAGGTGGGAGAAGTATAAATCGAAAGTAGAAAACTGGGAACTTGGCGGTAGTAATGATGGAGAGAGAAGTGTTTTCATAAAATTTAGAGATAGGGCTGGTAATATTTCAGACGTTGCTTTTGATATGGCAAGTGTAGATACACAAGCCCCAGTTGATTGTAGAATTATCATAGATAACAACAAAGAATTCTGTACGGAAAACGAAGCTAATGTACAATTGCAATTGTTTGCAAGAGGAGCCAATTATATGATGATAAGTAACGACCCTACCTTTACCAATGCCGAATGGCAACCTTATCATACAGACATTAATTGGAAATTAAGTGATAAAGACGGCATAAAGACCGTTTTGGTAAAATTTAAAGATAAAGCCGGTAATGAATCTGAAATTGTAAGTGATGAAATTATTTTAGATAGAGAACCCCCTACTGCAGGTTCAATTTTGATTGACAAAGGCTTAGAAGTCACCAATCATCCGGATAAAGTGGTTTTGGTTAAAGTAAGCGCCAAAGATGCCAAATTAATGCAAATTGGACATGCCGAGGATTTTGACGGCTCTAGGTGGCGAGCTTATTCAAACTTAAACTTTAGTTGGGTGCTGCCCGGCAGCGATGGCGATAAGCAGGTTTTTGTTAGATTTAAAGATATTGCAGGTAATATATCTCAACCTTATGCAGACTCAATAAAATTAGACAGAACGCCACCTAAAGAGGGTTCTATAAAAATTAATGAAGGCAATAAAATCACTAATAATACAAATAAAAAAGTCAAGCTTAAGCTTTTTGCAGAAGATGCAGTACAAATGCGACTCGCCAATAGATTTGACTTTGTAGAGCCTGATGGTTCTTCGTCTCCTTGGATAAATTACCAAGAAGATTACGAATGGACCCTAGTAGGGCCAGATGGTTTGAAAACCGTATATGCTCAGTTTAAAGACGATATAGGAAATGTTTCTAAAACTGCCATCGCTAGAATTGGTGTTGATAGGCAAGCACCAAAACAAGGTAGAATCAAAATTAACAGAGGAGCGGAATACTGCACCGATGTTAGCGCCATGGTAACCCTTGACCTGTATGCCATCGAAGCAACGCACATGATGATCAGTAACAATCAAAACTTTGATGGCGCCTCTTGGGTTCCGTACCAAGGTATTTATCAAAACTGGCCACTCGATGGGACAGAAGATGGCGACAAAAAAGTATATGCCAAATTTAAAGACAAAGCTGATAATGAAACTACACCTGTAGTAGCTTCTATCAAACTTGACAGGCAAGAACCCGTTGGTGAAGAAATCATAATTGATGGAGGAAGAGAATACACCAACGATAAAACCAATAATGTAGAGCTAGAACTAAAAGCCGAGGGTGCAATAGAGATGATGATAAGCAATAGCAGTCATTTTAAGAGTTCTAGATGGGAGCCTTACAAAGAAAACCTCAATTGGACACTCTACGGAGGCGATGGCACTAAGGTAATTTATGTAAAATTCCGTGACGAGGCCAGAAATGAATCAGCTGTAGCAAGCGCTAAAATTTTATTGGATACCCAACCTCCAATACCACAGTATGTGAAAATAAATGGTGGCAAAACCACTACTAAAGAAACCCGTGTAGTCTTGGACATTAAAGCAAGAAACGCTGCCTTTATGAAAGTGTCTAACGATCCTAAATTTGAGGGGGCTATTTGGGAACCATACACGCCTAGTAAAGAATGGGATTTAACACCGGGTGAAGGACTCAAGAGGGTATTTGTAAAATTTAAAGACAATGCTCAGAACGAGTCGCCACATAAATGGGGAGACATTACCTTAGTAAACGATTACTAAGCTCAATACAAAGTATTAAAGACCGGAAAAGAACGCTATTGTTTTTTTTCGGTCTTTTCTTAACTGCATTTTCAAATCATCTAGATTTGAAAATTTCTTCTCACTTCTCAAAAACTTCCGGAAAAACAACGTAATGGTTTCGCCATAAATCTCTTTGCTAAAGTCAAAGATATTGGCCTCGATTACCTTCTGTCCTGTATCGTCCACAGTTGGTCTTATTCCGATATTTAGCATACCTTTAAAGAGCTGCTCACCTACCTTAATTTCCATAGCATATATACCCTCTTTAGGTATCAGCTTGTTATAATCTTCCGTTTCGATATTAGCAGTGGGAAAGCCAATGGTACGGCCTATTTGGTTGCCTTTAATGACCTTGCCCGTTAACTCATAGGGTCGATCTAAATAGTGGGTAGCCGTTTCTATCTTGCCCCCTTGCAAAGCATTTCTTATTTTAGTAGAGCTTACAGCAATTTCTTCAATTTCTTGCTTTGGGATTTCTTCTACACTAAAACCCAATCTTGCCGCATTTTTTTGGAGGTACTCAAAGCTACCCTCTCTATTTTTGCCAAACCTGTGATCGTAACCGATCACTAGCTTTTTTGTACCTACTGCTTTGATCAGTATATCTTGTATAAACTGCTCAGAGGATAGTTTGCTAAACGACTCGTTAAACGGAATGACCAAGAGATGCTCAATACCAAAATCACCTAAAAGCTTGATTTTTTCGTCTAGAGTAGATAGCAGTTTTATAGTTTTATCACGGTTCAGTACTAGCCTAGGATGTGGCCAAAAGGTAATGACCACACTTTCGCCATTGCTGTTTTTGGCTATCTCTATTAAACGTTTAAGGATTTTTTGATGGCCAAAGTGCACTCCATCGAAAGTACCACTTGTTACAATCGCATTAGATTTATTCTGAAAAGAATCTATACCGTAATGTACCTGCATGATTAACTTCTAGTAATTTTTAAGTGATTCACCAAATCACTTAAATCATAAGCATTTTCTAGCAAAAAATCGCCTATTGCCGTACGTTTTAATGAGGATAAATAAGCTCCAACCTCTAGGATTTCTCCCAAGTCTCTAGCAATACTTCTGATGTAAGTACCTTTAGAACAAACTATTTTAAAACTTATCTCGGGTAAATTAATCTCAGTTATATCGAATTGATAAACATGAACCTTTCTTGGTTTCAGCTCAATTTTGCTGTCTTTTCTAGCATATTCATAAGCTCTTTTGCCATCTACTTTTATCGCAGAAAACACAGGAGGCACTTGATCAATTTCCCCAATAAGTTTTTGAACAGCTTTATTGATGATTTCGGGAGTCAAATATTCTACGGAGGCCACTTCTCGTATTTCTGTTTCTAAATCTAAAGAAGGCGTGGTTTTTCCTAAAACAATACTACCTTCGTAGGTCTTTTTTAAAGATTGTATATCGTTTATGGTTTTTGTCTTTTTGCCTGTACACAAAATCAATAGACCTGTAGCAAGCGGATCTAGCGTACCTGCATGACCTACTTTCTTAATTTTTATCGCATTTCTGATTTTCTTCACAACATCAAAAGAGGTCCATCTGTAAGGTTTGTCAATCAGCAAAGTTTCTCCAGAGGCAAAATCGAAAGATGGGTAATATGTTTCTCCTTCACTCAAAATATTTATTTAAAAAATGTATATGCTATTGCAATACCTCCAACAACAAAACAATACAAGGCAAAATAGGCTAATTTGCCTTTTTTTACCAAGTTGATCATCCAAGTGCAAGCGAATAAACCTGTTATAAAAGCAGCTGTAAATCCGGTAACAAGAGCAACTACGCTCACTCTTTGGGCCGCATCTCCCATTTCAAAATAATCTTTCATTTCTAAAATGGTAGCTCCAATGATCGGCAAAAGCACCATTAAAAACGAAAAGCGCGCTGCCTGAGACTTGCCAACGCCTAAAATAAGCGCTGTTGATATAGTTGCACCTGAACGAGAAATACCAGGTAATACCGCTATGGCTTGGGAAATACCTATTAAAAAGGCTTGAAAATAATTTACCTCTTGGCCTTCTTTATTACCAAAGTAATTGGTCAATAGTAAAAGCAAACCGGTAATGATCAACATGCTGCCAACCAATAAAACTTGTCCCTCAAACAATACTTCAATTTCGTCTTTAAGGAAAACGCCAACAATAAATACTGGCACCATAGAAATGATGATCTTTACTGCAAATTCCCAAGACTTATTCCATTTAAACTTAAATATGCCCACGAGAATCTCATAAATATCTTTTCTGAAAATAACTATTGTACTAAGGGCAGTGGCCGCATGAAGAATTACTGAAAAAAGTAAGCCTGCTTCTAACTCTTGCCCCAATATCACTTTCCCAAGCTCTAAATGTCCACTACTGCTTACTGGTAAAAACTCGGTTAAACCTTGTATAATTCCTAAAATAATTGCGTCGACAATGCTCATGTTAATAATTAGCCATAGATAGGTAAAATTTACTTGCTAGTCTCTTGTAGGATTCCATTTGTTTAGACAGAGAGTAGATGTTCTCTATTTAAGGTCTCTATCGTCTTTTTCCTCTTTTCCTTTAGACAATATTGCGAAAAATTGAATGATAAAACCTAGGAGTACTACAATTGGCCCCAAGGTCAATCCTAAAAATCCAAAACCGAACTCCTCGCCGTCTAGGCTCATTATCAAAAAACCTGAGAACAACACAACTAAGCCAACAAACATAATTTTATAGTTGTTACTCGTAAAAATCAGGCTCTTGTTTTCTTTTTCTTTCATAAGAACGGGTTTTCCGCATAGTTAAATAATGTGTGCAATTATAATTAAATAATAGCCATTATAAAATTGAATTAACTTCTTTGATGCGTATTCGAGGGTAAGTCTAGTTACTCAGTAAAGTTCATCAAGCCGCATCTTTAAATATCTAGATACCGCTTTGTAAGCGCTGAGGTATCCAATCAAACCGCCCAGCGATAATAGAAAGGCAAAAACCAATAACATTTGCCATAAAAACAGCATGTCTGTAAAATCAGGTAGGGTTTGTATAATAAGAACATAGATAAGGCTGAGTAATAAGGCAGCGAGCGCACCGCTTAACGCTCCATGCAATGTGGCCCTAATCACAAAAGGCTTTTTTATAAAAAATGAAGTGGCTCCTACTAACTGCATACTCCTGATCAAAAACCGCTGAGAAAAAAGCGCCAACTTGATCGCATTATTAATGAGAATTACTACGGTAAACAAAAGTATAACAACGAAAACACCCAATACCATTCCTATTTTCTCTATGTTATCGTTAATGTCGTCTACCATCTGCTTTAGGTTTTGCGTATAGGCTACTTCAAAAACATGTCTGATTTGCTCTATATCGCGCTTAACCTCAGAGAGCTTTTCATTGGTTTGGTAGCCCTCGCCCAAATTAATTATATAAGAGTCTCGCAAAGGATTGGCCCCTAAAAATTCTATAAAATCCTCTCCTGTGTCTTCTATCAATGCCTTGGCGCCTTCTTCTTTAGAAAGAAATCTGATTCTAGGCAAACCTGTACTCTTATCTATATAATCTTTCTCAGCGAGTGCTGCCTTAACCTCTTGTAATTCAGATTCAGCAAGGTTTTTATTTAAGAACACTTGAATCTCTATGCCCTTTTTTAGTTCGGCAGAGATGTTACTGCCCGTAATAGCAAGCAACATAAACAGCCCGATCATAAAAAGTGCAGTAGAAATACTGAAAATCACGTTAACATAGGGGTAGCTACCTAAACTCTTTTTTGCTCTATTCTGCTTCACTGTAACCTAAATTATCTTGGTTATTCGGCCTTAAATTTTGATAAAACCAATTTAAACGTTATTTAATTCTCAAAAGGTAAAAAACTTGACAATTCTAAAACATATTGAATCATTAACTGATTACAAGGGATAGTTAACTATTTAGATTTATCTGATTATAAAGCAAGTACCTCTCGTAAAAAATCTCCAATCAATTAAGAAACGAGACATATAAAAATGACTTGCCCAATAAAAAATCAACCATAGCTACAAATTATTCTCTATGACGCTAGAAAGCTTATCATTTACCCCAGCCCTTTCTCCAGACACCTCAACAAAGCATCAGACTTTTATAATCTTTTACTATTCAAATATACTGATTACAAAAGATGATGAAATGCCTTCTTTTATCTTTAATGAAATGCCCGAGCAAATTGCCAGTTCAAAATATAGTAAGCAACACCTAGGTAAGCTAAATAACAGCAATTGCGATATTATCGGGCTGCTAGAAAAACCTTCGGAGATTGAGAAGACTGAATTTGTACCAATAAGGGCGCTTTTCAATAAACTTCCACAAGAACAACTGCTACTTGCAGGCAGGGCCAACCAAATTATTAATTGGGCGGTAAGCCACAGATTTTGTGGCAGATGTGCTCATAAGACCCAAAATAAAGAACACGAATTGGCCTTGATTTGCAATAACTGCGGTATTACCTACTACCCAACTATTTCTCCTGCTGTGATCGTGGCAGTAGTAAAAGATGGGAAAATTTTACTTGGACATTCAAAAAGGTTTAAGGGTCAGTTTTACAGCGTACTAGCTGGATTTTTAGAAATAGGCGAAACTTTTGAGGAATGCGTAGCCAGAGAGGTCAAGGAAGAGGCTGGCATAAAGGTCAAGAACATCAAATATTTTGGGAGTCAGCCTTGGCCTTTTCCAAATTCTATGATGGTGGGTTTTACTGCAGAATGGGCAGGAGGCGAGATAGCCCTTCATGACGAGGAACTAGACGACGCCAATTGGTACGCACCTGAAGAAATGCCAAATACGCCGGGTACTTTTAGTATAGCAGGCCAACTTATAGAGTGGTTTAGAGAAACCTATTCTTAAATGCTGCTTTATTTATCTATACTACAAGCAACAGCTCTTAAAGACAGGTATAAAATGTTTGGTAAAAATCAGAACTAATAAATTTTGTAAATCTTCTACTTTACTTAAACTCGCTAATTCTCTTACTGAGCAAAGCCTTGATACACCTTGTATATAAAGATTATTTGAGCTAAATTCCTATTGAAAATCACTTTATAATATGTGTGGTAGATTTACCCTTGTAAAAGAAGAGGAAGAAATAGAGGACAGGTTCGATGCCAAATTCGACAACGGTGCTTTCCAAAAAAATTACAATGCAGCACCCGGCAGCAAGTTGTCGGTAATCACCCATAGTTCACCCTCCAAATTACAGCTTTTTCAGTGGGGTCTGGTGCCCGCTTGGGCTAGAGACACTCAAATAGCCTTTAAAACCATTAATGCCCGAATAGAGAGCGTTGCTGAAAAACCTGCTTTCAAAAATGCTTTTCGCCAGCGCAGATGTTTAATACCTGCAGATGGCTACTATGAATGGAAAAAAGAAGGTAAGGAAAAAATCCCATACAGAATTACCCTTAAAGATGAAAAGCTTTTTGCCTTTGCAGGTATTTGGGAAACTTGGCAACAACAAGGTAATACTTTATTCTCATTTAGCATCATTACCATGCCAGCACTGCAGAAAATAGAGCATTTGCATGAAAGAATGCCTGCCATACTTTCTCCTGAAAATGAAAAGCTTTGGCTAAATACAGATTTACCTGAAGAAGAATCCTTTGCACTCCTAAATGCCCCTGAAGAAGATAAAATAGAATATTATACCGTAGCCAAAAAGGTAAATGTTGCCAGCAACAACTCTGCTGAATTGATCAAACCGTTCAACTATCCCAAACAAGGAAGCCTCTTCTAAATCTACCTTACCAATTGGATGGCCCCACAGTACTTCATATCAGACTGAATGTTCATGTATCGTTTTTCTTTTCCACTTTTGAGCATGATGGCTGCCGTGCTCGGAGGTTCTTCTCCTAAATTGTGCGCAAAAAATACTAAGATGTTGTCCTTACTAGGCTGATAATTGATTTTTATTTTCTTTTTCCGCTTTCTTAAAGAGTAGTTTCTCAAAATCCAACGGTCATTGTACCTTAAAGAAATTACGTCACCATCTACCTCTTTGCGATCCCAAACTTTAATAGTTATGCTCCACTTGTTGATCTTAAACCTATTCTGCACATTTACATTACGGCCTTCCAACACTTCTTCTTTTTCGGGTTCTGCTACTTGTTGGGTCACTATGGGTTCTTCTTCTTCATAGCTTACCTCGTCATCTATCTCCACTACACTTACATTGTCTATATAGAAGTAGCTTTGTGGATCAACATCGTAGTGATAATACCTTTTTTTTATGTAATAATCCCTTAAAAAATTACCTAGAGTTAAATACCTATAAGCTCTATCAGCTTTCACTTTAAAAGTGATTTTTTGCCACTCTGTAGAGTAAAAAATATCGTCAATCATGAACTGTGGCTTTTCGTAGAGCGGCTCATAAGCTCTTTGTTCAACAGGCACCTCAGTTAGTAAGGCACCAAAGCCATTGGTCCCGATATTTCCGAAGGTAGTAAAATTACCATTGGTAATGTAGAAAGACACTTCATAGGTATTTCCAATCTGCATTTCTTTTGTTAACCTAATTGAAATGTACTCTCTGTAATCTCTTACTCTTTGCATATAGGTAATGACCCCTGCCGTAGATTTACCTTCAAAAGGTTTAAAATAGGCATCGTTTCTAGTAGTGCCATTGTACCTTTTGGCTGCATACATATGGTCAGGCGTACCGTACAAAGGCGTGTTTTGCCTTTTATTGGCATTGTACCAATGGGCTACGTTTTCCATGTATGCTTGCCCTCTGGTCTCTTGGGCAATTTCTTCAAAACTGGCATTAAGCACCAAATTATCTTGTGCCCAAATGTTTTGACTTATGAGCAACAAGGCGACTGATAATTTTGCTAGTTGTTTCATTTTCTTTAATAGCTTTCTCCAAAAATTCTTGCATCGGGCCACATAGAAAGCGCCGCATAAGCAAACATTGACCGGTAAGGTAATATTTGAAGCTGCTCATTTTTAAGCGGACCGCTAACGCATTTTCCCGTAATATCCCAAACCGAGTTGGTTTGTTCGTCCATAAAGTTATCATTTTTCTTTTTGAATGTGAGTCTTCTGTTGTTGTGAAATGCAGAAAAAACTATACAGGTGCCCACATCCCTAGAATCTTTAAAATATTCTTGGTCTAAAGCAGAGACTACGCCCTCTGCAAAAAAAATAGCTACATAGTTGTTGTTAGGCGTATCGTTCAAAACACCAAAAGACTTTACAATGTCTAATGGATAAATGATTTGATCTCCCATAGATGAGGCCACCACTACCTGTTCCCTTGGGGGCATTCTCAAAGGCGGCGGTGCTAAATAAAGATTAGGAATGGCCTTTTCAGGGTCGTCATGCTCATAGTAAGGGGTAGTACCATAATTTACAGCTTTATCAACTTTATAATCCATTACCAGCCCATAAGGAAAACTTTTATTAAATTGCTTGTAAGAAAGCTTCATAAACGGAACAGCCTTGAGCTCTGCCCCTGTTAAATCACCTGTAATGGCCATACCATTGGATTGTTGCCACCAACTTTGCGTATCGTGATCCCACAAAACAGTATTGCCCAAACGCAACATACCTGAAACCCCAAATTCAACCAGTTTAGTTTGTCCATCAAACTCCACTCTTCTATCGTATACATTAATACTTGCAGAAAGTGGGCAATAGGTTATGGCAACCGGTATATTTGCAACTTTGTCGTTAATTACCTGATGGTAGGTAAGCACACTTAATGGGTATGCCTTTTCTATACTTTTTACTACGATTACTATCATAGGCTCCTCTTCAAAAAAGGCCCCTTCTGCTTGTCTTTTATTCCAAAAGTTGGTGTGATAAATAGGCGTTATAGAATTGCGCGGGATAAAGCCATGAAGTGAGTTCAAGTCTACAATCTTTTTGTTCAAGTTGGTTTCCCAAGCTTGATAAAGACCCTTAGAATACCGCTGACCCTTAGCAGGCGGTAATATTGATAAAGCAAGTAGTATAAGTAAAAGGCTGGTTTTGGTCTTAATCATAATAGCAGAGAGGTTTTCAATTATCCAGCAAAAAATAAGTAAAAATTAAAAAAAATCGATAGGATAATATCCGAATAACGCATTCCATCATCTTTTATATATTAGTTTTATTTAATTTTAGGGTAAATATTCGTCTAACAATTGGCTCATTTCGCCTTGTATTTTTGCAGCTTCGTCTCTAGCTCTTTCTGCAAAGTCTTTTTCTTTACTCGCGTAGATAATGGAGCGCGAGGCATTGACCAACAAACCACACTGATCGTTCATTCCCTCTTTAGAGATGGCCTTTAGATCACCTCCTTGCGCACCAACCCCGGGAACTAGTAAAAAGTGCTCAGGCACCAATTGCCTTATGCGGACAATATATGCAGCATTGGTAGCCCCTACTACATACATGAGCGTATTGGTATCAGCCCATTCTTTTGACTTTAGTAGCACTTCTTCAAAGACTCTATTACCACTCTTCGTTTCAAGAAGTTGAAAATCTATATTACCTTGATTAGAGGTTAAGGCCAGTAAAATAACCCATTTATCATCATAGCCTAAAAAAGGCTTTACCGAATCACTGCCCATGTACGGGGCAACAGTGACCGCATCAAATTTCATTTCTTCAAAAAATGCGCGGGCATATAAGGTAGAGGTATTTCCTATATCGCCTCTTTTAGCATCTGCAATGGTGAAAATTTCTTTTGGGATATACTCCAGCGTTTTTTGTAAACTTTCCCAGCCTTTTGCACCCATAGACTCATAAAAAGCTGTATTGGGTTTGTAAGCAACACATAAATCTGATGTGGCGTCTATGATTTCTTTGTTAAAAGCAAAAATAGGGTCTTCTTCTGAGAGTAAATGTGAGGGTATTCGCTTAATATCGGTATCTAGCCCAATGCATAAAAATGACTTTTTTTCAGTTATGGCTTTAAATAATTGCGCTTTGTCCATTTTCAGTGGTTGCGTATTTCTGTATTACTAAGTAGTGCGTTGAGTATTTAGCTGAATTCCTTAGCTCCTGATAAAATGAGCATCAGTAATGATTGAATACCATGTGTCAAGTGCGAGTTATGTCTTAAAAATAATAATTAAACAAAAACAAGCCTCCAAATACTCAATAAATTACAAAGCTAATTCTACAGAGGGATCCCAAAAGCAATCAGCAAAATTTTTTATTTGATTGCCTTCAACCTCTATCCCTTCTTCTCTTAATAGATTGGCCATTTCATTTGGGTTTTTAAAATGATGCTTACCTGTGAGCAAACCATTTCTGTTCACTACTCTATGTGCTGGTACATAGTTATTTTCAGTAAATGAAGCATTCATGGCCCACCCGACCATTCTAGCGCCACTTTTTACTCCTAGGTATTGTGCAATAGCACCATAGGAGGTTGCTCTGCCCTTGGGAATCTGACGAACAACTTCATATACGTCCTTAAAAAAATTAGCTCTATCCATATGCTTATTTTAAAATTTTAAACCGTGCTCCTTTTTCAAGCACCTAGTAAAGCTCGTAGTTCTTAAGGAAATAAGTTTTTACCAGATTACAAAATAAGCAGCTAAACATATAGAAATCAGCCCAAGTTTTGTAGAAATTTATGAGAAGAAAAGCATTATTGATGTTTTATTTTGGAGCAATAAAGTCTAGCATCAATATAAGCCATATTGAGCATCAAGTATCATAGAGAGTTCATCTTCTCCTGCTTCTTGTAGAATAAAAGCTCAATGGCACATAAAATGCCGCTTTTATGGAGATAATGTTGTCGCTGCCAGGCTTCTCTCCTAGTTGAGAGATGTTATCTATATAATCAGAAAATACATTCTGTATTGAGGCTTGTAGGCCAAGTCCATAGCCATTTCTTAGCAGAAAAACACAACCTACACTGGTGGGCAATATAAAGGTGGTGCTTGAATAACTTTCATCAAAATTTCTTGTTAGCAATCTGTCTTGCAGGTTATTACCTGCAGAATCTTTACTGCTAAAGCGAAGTAAACCAACACCCTGGGCCAAATACAAGTGGATATGGTCCGATTTAATAAAATGGTACCTCAAATTGTAACTTGCAGCAATACTGTTACTTCTAAAAAAAGTATTGGGATATACATCTTCTTCATTTATCGGAAAAGGCTCAAAACTTATTGTCTGTCCAGAGAAAGAATGATACGATAAACTGATACCACCATTCAATTTTTCTTTTTCGTTTAACAACAAACTTAAAGAAGCGCCTGCTCCCCATTTTTGATATGCTGATCCTAAGTCTCCATTGTAGGCATTGCCGGTAAAACCTATCTCCAACATTTTGGTGGGAGTCAATCTCTGCCATTTAATTCTCTGGGAGATGCCTACGTTACAAAGTAAAAGCAACGATACGGCTAAAAATACAATCTTCATAGTAAAAAAATCTGCTAGTTTCACAACGACAGTATTTCTTTACTATTGACTTTTTGGTTCAATACAAAAAAAACCAGCTACTTTCGTAGCTGGTTCATGTCATTTGGTTTGATTAGACTAGTTGCCTAAAGTTATTTCTAATGCTAAGCCTCTAAGTTCGTGTACTAATACATTAAAAGACTCAGGGATGTTTGGCTTAGGCATATTCTCACCTTTAACTATTGCTTCATAAGCCTTAGCTCTTCCGATTACATCATCAGATTTTATGGTAAGGATTTCTTGAAGTACATTGGCCGCACCAAAGGCCTCCAATGCCCAAACTTCCATCTCACCAAATCTCTGACCACCAAATTGCGCTTTACCGCCCAATGGCTGCTGGGTAATCAATGAGTAAGGACCAATTGATCGAGCGTGCATCTTGTCGTCAACCAGGTGGCCTAGTTTAAGCATATAAATCATTCCCACGGTAATAGGTTGATCAAAGCGCTCGCCAGCCAAACCGTCATACAGATGTACACGGCCAAATGGTGGCAGTTTTGCCTCTTTCAATTCTTGTTCTACCTCTTCTTCGCTTGCACCATCAAAAATTGGAGTGGCGTATTTTCTACCCAATTGCTTACCTGCCCAACCTAAGATGGTCTCGTAAATCTGACCTATGTTCATACGAGAAGGTACACCAAGCGGATTTAATACAATATCCATTGGCGTTCCGTCTTCTAAGAAAGGCATGTCTTCTTGAGGTACAATCTTGGCAACCACACCTTTATTACCGTGGCGGCCTGCCATTTTATCACCTACTTTCAACTTACGTTTTTTAGCAATGTAGACCTTGGCCAGTCTTACAATACCTGCCGGCAACTCATCGCCCACTTCTAATGTAAAGCGGTCTCTCTTAAACTTACCAATGATCTCGTTTCTACGATTATTGAAATTCTTAATCATCTCAACCACCAAACGGTTTGTCGCCTCATCATCTGTCCAGTTGTCTAATATAAGGTCTGAGATTAGGTTTACCTCTTCAGGTACAGCGTAAGTACTTTCGTCTTTGTAAGGGTTCTGATCAGGAAAGAGATTCTCTTTGATGTTCATATCAGAGAATTTAACTCCCTTGCTCATGATTTCATGACCAAACTTGTGCTTGATACCTTCACAAACTTTGCCTTCTAATAGAGTGATAAGCTTTCTTATCAACTTATCTCTCATTGTAATAAGGTCGCGGCTAAATCTATTTTTGAGCAACTCTACCTCTTTCTTAGATTTTGCCCTTAAATCCTTATCTTTTTTAGGTCTAGAGAACAACTTAGTATCGATCACAACACCTCTCAATGATGCAGGCGCTCTCAATGATGCATCCTTTACATCTCCCGCCTTATCACCAAATATGGCGCGAAGTAACTTTTCTTCAGGGGTAGGATCGCTTTCACCTTTCGGCGTAATCTTACCTATCAAGATGTCACCCTCTTTTATCTCAGCACCTGTTCTTACTATACCGTTTTCGTCAAGATTTTTAACGGCCTCTTCACTTACGTTAGGAATTTCAGGCGTAAGTTCTTCTTCCCCTCTTTTCGTATCCCTTACTTCAAGCTCATATTCATCGATATGGATAGAAGTAAATATATCTTCGCGAACAATTTTCTCAGAAATTACAATGGCATCCTCAAAGTTGTATCCTTGCCATGGCATGAATGCAACGAGTAAGTTTCTACCTAAAGCAAGCTCGCCTCCGTCAGTGGCGTAACCATCACAAAGCACTTGACCTTTCTTCACCTTATCGCCTCTCTTGACCAGTGGTCGCAAGTTAATGCAAGTATCTTGGTTGGTTCTTCTGAACTTAGACAAATCGTGTTGTACCACTTCATCATCAAAGCTTACCAATCTCTCATTATCGGTTAAATCGTATCTGATTTTTATTTTTGTAGAGTCTACAAATTCTACTACACCATCGGCCTCAGCGGTGATCAGAGTACGAGAGTCTTCTGCAACTCTCTTTTCTAAACCGGTACCAACAATTGGTGCCTCAGCTCTTAACAAAGGCACTGCCTGACGCTGCATGTTAGAACCCATTAGTGCACGGTTGGCATCATCGTGCTCCAAGAAAGGAATCAATGAGGCCGCCACAGAAACAATTTGGTTCGGCGCAACATCCATAAACGTAATGTTATCAGGCTCTTTAAGAGGAAAATCACCCTCATACCTTGCCTTTACAATATTATTCACAAATTTGCCATCATCTGTCAATGGTGCATTTGCTTGGGCTATGTTGTGTGTATCTTCCTCTTCTGCACTGAGGTATGATACATCTTTATTCATATTAACAACACCATCTTTTACAGTTCTATAAGGCGTTTCAATAAAGCCCATTGGATTCACTTTGGCATAAACACAAAGTGAAGAAATCAAGCCAATATTTGGTCCTTCAGGTGTTTCGATGGTACATAAGCGACCGTAGTGTGTGTAGTGTACATCTCGCACTTCAAAACCTGCACGCTCTCTAGATAAACCACCAGGGCCTAAAGCAGATACCCTTCTTTTATGGGTAATCTCAGCTAGTGGATTGGTTTGATCCATAAACTGAGACAATTGGTTGGTACCAAAGAATGAGTTGATCACTGAGGAAAGCGTCCTCGCATTGATCAAATCAACAGGTTTGAAGTCCTCATTGTCACGTACGTTCATACGCTCTTTGATAGTACGGGCCATTCTAGCCAAGCCAACACCAAATTGTGAATATAATTGCTCTCCTACCGTTCTTACCCTTCTGTTACTCAAGTGGTCAATATCATCCACCACTGCTTTTGAGTTGATCAAGGTAATCAAGTACTTAACAATGCTGATGATATCTACCTTGGTCAATACTTTGGTATCTATATCTGTATCCGACGAGAGTTTCTTATTGATCCTGTACCTTCCTACTTCTCCTAAATCGTACCTCTTGTCACTAAAGAATAGATTTTGTATAATATCACGAGCAGTTTGCTCGTCAGGTGCTTCTGTATTTCTTAGCTGCCTGTAAATTTGCTCTACCGCTTCTTTTTCTGAGTTAGAGTTGTCTTTTTGAAGCGTATTGTAGATTATGGTATAATCTGCAATGTTGATATCTGCTCGGTGGAGTATGATACTTTTTACGCCAGAATCTACAATGGTGTCGATATCTTCCTCCTCAATTACAGAATCACGCTCCATGACTACTTCATTTCTATCAATAGACACAACTTCTCCTGTATCTTCATCCACAAAGTCTTCTGTCCAGGTTTTTAAAACCCTTGCGGCCAACTTACGACCCACTACTTTTTTAACAGCATCCTTCTTGGCCTCCACTTCTTCAGACAATTCAAACAAGTCTAAAATATCTTTGTCAGTGCCCCATCCTATGGCTCTAAGCAAAGTAGTCACAGGGAATTTTTTCTTCCTGTCGATGTAAGCATACATTACATTGTTTACATCAGTTGCAAACTCGATCCAAGAACCTTTAAAAGGGATTACCCTTGCCGAGTACAACTTAGTGCCATTGGTGTGCTTGCTTTGTGCAAAGAAAACGCCCGGAGATCTGTGCAGCTGAGAAACGATAACACGTTCAGCGCCATTGATCACAAAAGAACCTCTTCTTGTCATATAAGGAATATTGCCCAAGAAAACCTCTTGCTCTATGGTCTCAAAATCCTCATTGTCTTCATCATTACAAGAGAGGCGTAGTTTAGCTTTAAGTGGCACCGAATAAGTTAAACCTCTGTCTCCACACTCGTCCACAGTGTACTTAGGAGGGTCTACAGTGTAATCGATAAATTCTAAAATAAAATTCTCTCTAGAATCCGATATAGGAAAATTCTCAGCGAAGACCTTGTAAAGTCCTTCCTGCGCTCTTTTTTCCGGAGGAGTATCCAACTGAAAAAAGTCCATAAATGACCTAAATTGCACATCTAGGAAATCAGGATAGTCGAGAACATTTTTGATTGATGAGAAATTTTTTCTTCCGTCTCTAATTGTTGCCAAGGCTGATAAAATTTATTTTGATAAGAGATATTTAAAAAATTGTATTTTTTCTATATTTGCCCTTTTAAAAAACGAGCCCTAAAATAACACGCAAAGGTAGGACTTACTCCATTAATATACAAAGAATACACAACATTATATATCCTTTTTAATATATTATCAGCCAATTGAAGTATTTCATACAAATAGCTTACAAAGGAACAGCATACCACGGTTGGCAAATTCAGCAAAATGCCCGATCTGTACAACAAGAAATTAGCGAAGGTATCAGCAAAATACTCAGACAGGAAATATTGGTGCAAGGCAGTGGCCGTACAGATACTGGTGTACATTGTTTGCAGCAATTCGCACACTTTGAACACGAAGTAAAGTTAGATAAACACCTATTTTTGAGAAGAATAAACAGCTTACTCCCCGCAGACATAAGCATAGATGACCTATTGTTGGTTCAACCTGAAGCCCATGCGCGCTTTTCTGCATTGAGCAGGAAATACCTCTATAAAATCACCCAGAAAAAAGACCCCTTCCTCACAGATTATGCCTTTTTTCACTACCGTAGCCTCGACTTAAAAAATATGCAAAAAGCTGCCGATTTACTGCTCACGTGGGAAGACTACACGGCTTTTAGCAAAACAAACAGCAATAATGAACACAACCTTTGCAAGGTAACTCATGCCTACTTTGAGCAGCAAAAGCATATGCTACTTTTCCATATAGAAGCCAACAGATTTTTAAGAGGCATGGTAAGATTGATCACAGGTGCTTTACTACAAGTGGGCCAGCAAAATATTGCTGTAAAAGATTTAGAGAACTTGCTCAAATCGAAAAAAATAACAGGTAAGCGTTATGCCGTGCCAGCCCACGGATTGTACCTAGAATCCGTTCAATATCCCGAAGAAATTTTCATAAAGGATTAAATGGGCATTCCCAATTTTAGAAGCAATCAGTATAAGATTATGCTTGGGTTTTGTAGATTTAGGCTAAAAGTAAAAAAGCCTTAATTAATCCAATACCAAAGCAATGAAAAGATTGAAAGACAAAGTAGCCTTAATTACCGGTGCAATGCGTGGCATTGGACTAGGCATTGCCACAAAATTTATTGAAGAAGGCGCCAAAGTTATGTTACTGGACGTGGATGAAAACGAGCTGGTAAATTCTTGCGAAAAACTACCTGCAGACCAAGTGTCTTGGCTAAAAGCAGATGTAACAAAATCAGGAGAACTTAAGGCAGCTGTAGACAAGCTATTAGAAAAGTGGGGAAAGTTAGATATCGCCTGTTGCAATGCAGGTATTGGAGGTGAAGCACACCTGCTTTGGGACTACCCCGAAGAGGCTTTTGACCAAGTAATTGATGTAAATCTCAAAGGCGTATGGCTTACCATGAAACACTGCATGCCAGCCATTGCCAAAAGCGGCGGAGGCAGTGTTTTGTTAATTTCTTCGGTAGCTGGCTTAAGAGGGGCCGGCAAGTCCATTGCCTACTCGGCTAGTAAACATGCGGTAACCGGCATGATGCGTACGGCGGCCATAGAAGGTGCCAAGCTAAACATCAGAGTAAATTCTATACATCCCGGTCCTGTAGAAACAGAAATGGTGCGTGGGCTAGAAAAGGCTGTGAGACCGCAAAACCCCGAAGAAGGCAAAAAAATATTAGAAAAAAGCATTCTATTGCGGCGGTACGCCAGTACAGATGATGTAGCCAACATGGCACTCTTCTTAGCTTCTGATGAAGCCAATTACATAACAGGTTGCACGCACCGTGTAGATGGCGGATTTATGACAGCCTAGAAACAAGTAAGTCTGTAATGAAAACTTTTGCCGAGTTTAAGACACATTTAGAAGAACAACTTAAAGAAGACCTTGATGCCCTAGAACAGAGGCGTTACAGAATGCGGTATTGGCGAGGAAGATTAGGTGGCATCTTAGCTGGTATAATCACCCTGAGTTGGGCTTTGGCGTATTTGTACGGAAATGTTTCCCTTTACATTATCTTGGGCACTGTGCTGATAACCGCGCCTATTGTATTTTTTGTGTACAGAAAGTATTTTTTAGATGAAACCATACCAGAAAATTTTAAAGATCTAATCGTAAAAAACCTTATCAACTTTGTAGATCCCTCACTAGAATATTACGCAGAAGATTTTGTACCTTATGATAATTTTGAAGCCAGTAAACTATTCATGCTTAAACCTGATAACTACTATGGCGATGACTTGATAAAAGGCGAAATAGAAGGCATATCCGTACAGTTTTCAGAACTACATGTGGCCTATGAAGCCAAAGAAAAACCCCGTAAAAACTTCTTAACCAACAAAGAAAAAAAAGACTGGAAAAACATTTTCGATGGGCTTTTTTTAGTAGCAGACTGCCCTATAGAGTTCAATGGCAATATCTTTATATTAGACGACAATCTGTACGAAAAGCTAGGACATTTGGGCACTTTGGTACAAAAACATCATTTTTACTATGGCCAATACATCTTACCGGTAAACCACCGATTTAGAGATAAATTTGCCGTGTACGCAGAAGATAAACTAGAGGGAGAAAAACTGCTAACCGAGGCTTTTATGCAAAAAATACTCAAGCTGAGAAAGAACAGTAAATCAAGGGTTTTTATATCTATTATAGAGGGTAAAATCTATGTTGCGGTAAACATGAAGAAGGAAATATTTAAAGTAAATCTCAATAAGTCTTTGAGCAAAGCAGAACACATTAAGGGTTTTTACAATGATCTTTACTATATGCTCACCATCATAGACGACCTCAACGCAGACCAATTTCTAGAATCAAGCCCACAAGGAGTACATGGCCTAGAATAGGCTTAGAAACTTTTATAGATCACCTTTTGTATTGAGGTAGAAAGCAACACACTAAATAATCATGAAGCTACTGAAACTAACTGTGCCGATACTTTTTCTGGCAATCTTTTCTACAGAACTAACCGCCCAATTTTTCTCGCCCGGTTTTTTTCCTGGTGGTTATTACAACCGATTTGGATACAATCCAAATAGTTTATGGAACATGCCTTTTGTAAGTTACGAATCGGCCGGCAATTACTTTTGGGATGATGAATGGAACACAGGCCGCGTTGTTTTAAAAAATGAAAAAGTGGTAGAGGGATACCAACTGCGCTACGATCTAGGCAACAATCGACTCGAAATATTTGTAAATGGCGAAATAAAAATGTTGCCCCTAAAAGAAATCAAATATCTAGAATGGATAAAAAACGAGGGCAAAGATGTGAGCTTTTTTGTAAACGGGCTTGATTACCGACTGGATGGCGTAGGCCTTGTCGGTTTGCTTAAAGTTTTGACCACGGGCGAAGTGCAATTGCTCATGAAGCACGATGTGGACATTAGCCGAAGCAATTATGTAAGCGGTTTCAGCACAGCGCGCAGTGTAGAGAGGGCGTCTTCAAGAACCGAGTTTTTTATGCTAGAAGGTAAAAACCTACTGCCACTCACCAAAAAGGCCAAAGATAATTTGGTGCAGTTTGGCGAATTGGGCAATGAAATTAAAAAATTTGCCAAAAAGAACAAACTCAAGTGGAAGAAAGCCGAAGACCTAATTAAAATAGTAGACGAGTACAATCGTTTGCTCTCAATGAGATAATTTCTTAGGTGCTTTTTCTACAGCGCTAAATACATTTCTAGTGTTCAAAATCAAAGAGGCAATACCATCTTTAATTTCTCTTATAAGCATACGATGACCACCTAAAAGGCCGGGAGGTAATTCATATATGTAATTGAGCGTGTAGTTAACCTCTAATGTTTTACCATTAGCAAACGGGTAGTAATTGGCTATACACACAGACATTTTTGAGGTCTTATGCATTAAAACACGGCCGTATTTATAGTTGTGCTGAACAACCGAAAACATTGGCCTGCCAAGTTCAGGATTCAGTTTTTCTATCTTTTTTTGAACATCAGCTATTTTACCTACGAAAGGGGGCCTGTAAAAATTCAACTCATAATCGAAAGAAGGAGCCAAAAATCCACAATCGATATGAAATTTATTGGAACCTGTTTTTTCTATATGATATTCAGGCATTTTCTCTTGGATTATCTGCTCATTGCTTAGGATTTCTTCATCAAAAAAAGTGATGTCTTTATCTATTAAGTACACCACTTTGGTGAGCAGCACAAAATAGTTTTCATCTCTCCTCTTATTCCAATAATCGTAAATATCCAAAGGCAAAGCATCATTAAAAAAATTGAAACCTGCAGGTAGTTTCTGATTGACCTGTTTCAATTCTTTATCTAAAAGACCAACAAACATTTGAGCTTCTTGAGCCCTTAGCACATTGTTATTGGTCGTAAAGCCAATTTCATTTTCCATAGAAATGATGGCACGGCCCGGGTTGTAGGCACTTAAACAAAAAATGAATGTTAAGGTCGAAGAGATAAAAAATTTAAGCATAAGCAAAAAAATATAACCAAACTAATAATACGATGAGCTGCTGGGTTTGTTACTTTATGATGTAATGCTTATGAGGTACAATAATGAAGGCAAATATAGAATGCATAGTCGTAGTAACAAATTTAAAATCTTACTTATACAAAAACAGCTGAGCAAAGCATAAATTTTTACTTTCAAAGCAGAAACGTATCTTTGCAAAAGTTTAGTAGAATCTATTCAATTAACCTTTTAAATACATATAATGAGCGAACAAAAAATCTCGATTGATAACGGAGTGTTAAATGTTCCCGATCAACCTGTAGTACCCTTTATTGAAGGCGATGGCATAGGAATTGACATTTGGCCCGCATCCCAAAAAGTATTCGATGCTGCTGTAGAAAAAGCTTACGGCGGAAGCAAAAAAATCGTATGGAAAGAAGTTTTGGCCGGCCAAAAAGCATTTGATAAAACCGGTGAATGGTTGCCAAAAGACACCCTAGATGCATTCAGTGAATATCTAGTAGGTATTAAAGGACCATTGACCACACCTGTTGGAGGGGGGATTCGCTCACTAAATGTGGCGCTACGACAAGAGTTAGATTTGTATGCTTGTGTAAGACCCGTAAGATATTTCAAAGGCGTACCTTCACCCGTAAAAAAACCTGAATTGACCAATATGGTAATTTTCAGGGAAAACACCGAAGATATTTACGCAGGTATAGAGTACATGAACGGAACGCCGGAAGTTGAAAAGGTAAAAGACTTTTTAAGAAATGAGATGGGCGTAAAAAAAATACGTTTCCCTGAGACCTCTTCTATCGGTATAAAACCAGTTTCTGTTGAAGGTACGGAGCGATTGGTAAGGGGCGCCATCAATTATGCAATACAAAACGACAGACCTTCTGTTACTTTGGTGCACAAAGGCAACATCATGAAATACACAGAAGGTGCCTTTAAAAAGTGGGGCTACGAATTGGCTGAAAGAGAATTTGGCGACAAAACCTTTACTTGGGCACAGTACGATAAAATTGTTGAAGAAGAAGGCAAAGCCGCTGCAGACAAAGCCCAAAGCGACGCTGTTGCCGCAGGCAAAATAATAGTGAAAGATTCTATTGCCGATGCTTTCTTACAGCAAATTCTTACCAGACCTGCAGAATATTCTGTAATTGCCACCTTAAATCTTAATGGCGACTATGTTTCTGATGCATTGGCCGCTATTGTTGGTGGTATCGGTATTGCCCCTGGAGCCAACATTAATTACGTAAAAGGAAGTGCTATTTTTGAAGCGACTCATGGCACTGCTCCAAAATATGCAGGACAAGACAAAGTAAATCCTGGTTCTGTTATTCTTTCTGGTGCGATGATGTTGGAGTACATGGGCTGGCAAGAGGCAGCAGACCTTATTTACAAGGGTCTAGAGGGTGCTATTTCTAAAAAACGCGTAACCTACGATTTTGAGAGATTGATGGAAGGCGCTACACTGCTCAAGTGCTCTGAGTTTGGCAATGAAATTATAGAGAACATGTAATTTTCTCTTATAGATATTTGATTGGGCTACCTAATCGTTTGGGTAGCCTTTTTTATTTCTTATACTCATACACCCAAATTATTTCATTTGTAAGAAATATTCGATTTTAAATGATTTAACTAATCGAATAAGTAAAAAAACCGGATAGGTGCTATACCTTGTAAATACTTTGTACCAATTAAATTTACCTAAACGCATATTTAAGCATCAATAGATACTCAAATCAACCAACAAACCTTATTTTCGCTATCCTACTTTGTATGAATCAATAAATTCTAGATGTAATAGCGCTTATATGAAAAAAGAACGATGGGAAAAGATATCAGAAGGAGGTAAAAAGAAATACATTATCTCAGAGGGAATTGCTTTTGGTGTTTTAGGAGGCATCGCTAGCCGCTTGGTAATGTGGTTGATATTAAACGATCCGGAAACTGCCCAAGAAGCCTTTTTTTCTTTGGATTTCTTACTGCATATGCTCTTCTTTTTTGGTGGTGGCTTTGGCTATGCGGCCATTATGTGGACGCATTTTAACAATAAATTCGGAAAGAAAGGAAACTAAAATGGCCTACCTTTCAAATAAAAAAGGCCGATTGCTAGAAGCAACCGACCAATTTTATTTTCTAACCAAAATTATCATTATACATTTTCAGAAGAAGCCTTGGCACCAAAGTACTCACGATTCATTCTTGCAATATTTGTAAGTGAAATATCTTTCGGACATTCTGCAGAACAGGCTCCCGTATTGGTGCAGGCTCCAAATCCTTCTTCATCCATTTGAGCTACCATGGCTTCCACACGCTTTTGCTTCTCAGGTTTACCTTGCGGCAACATTGCTAACTGAGATACCTTTGCAGAAACAAATAGCATAGCAGAAGCATTTTTACAAGCTGCTACACATGCACCACAACCTATACAAGTAGCTGAGCTCATGGCTTCATCCACAACATCTTTTGGTATGGGCATTTCATTGGCATCGGGTGCATTTCCTGTGTTTACTGAAATGTAACCACCAGCTTGTATAATTCTGTCAAAAGAACTTCTGTCTACTGTTAAGTCTTTTACTACCGGGAATGCCTTTGCCCTCCAAGGTTCAATGTAAACAGTATCGCCATCTTTGAAAGAACGCATGTGTAACTGGCAAGTAGTCGTTTGGCTCGGCCCATGAGGCTTACCATTTATAAATAAGCTGCACATGCCACATATACCTTCGCGGCAATCGTGATCAAATGCTATCGGGTCCTCGCCCTTTTTTAACAAATCCTCGTTCAACACATCCAACATCTCTAAAAAAGACATTTCAGGACTTATGTCAGTAACATTGTAGGTTTGCATTTTTCCGGAGGCATCTGCATTTTTTTGCCTCCATATTTTTAAAGTCAAGTTCATATCTTAGTTGTTGTTATGTTTAATATAATTGATTATTAAACACTAAAGATTAATAATTATTTATAGCTCCTTTGAGTGAGTTTTACATTTTCGAATATCAAATCTTCTTTATGCAAATTCCAAGGTTGATTTTCACCTGTATACTCCCATGCAGACACGTAGGAGAAATCTTCATCATTTCTGAGTGCCTCACCTTCCGGTGTTTGGTATTCTTCTCTAAAGTGACCACCACAAGACTCTTCTCTATTAAAGGCATCATCAATCATAAGCTCACCTAACTCCATAAAGTCAGCAACCCTAATTGCTTTTTCTAAAGTCAAGTTCAACTCATCATTAGTACCAATGGTCTTTAGGTTAGTCCAAAACTCTTCCCTCAACTCTTGAACAAGTTTCTTAGCTTGCTTTAAGCCATCTGCAGTTCTCGACATACCGCAGTAATCCCACATAATCTTACCTAATTCTCTATGGAATTCATCAACCGTTTTATTGCCGTTGATGTTGAGCAATTTATTGATGCGCTCATTCACTTCAGCCTCAGCTTTCTTAAATTCCTCATGGTCTGTTGATGGCTTTTCATAAGGAACATTGGTCAAATAGTTACCAATTGTATAAGGAGCCACAAAATAACCATCTGCCAAACCTTGCATTAATGCACTAGCACCTAATCGATTTGCGCCGTGATCAGAGAAATTGGCTTCACCTAAGGCAAATAAGCCCGGTACAGTGGTCATCAAATTGTAGTCGACCCATAAGCCACCCATTGTGTAGTGCACAGCCGGATAAATCATCATGGGTTCTTTATAAGGATTGGTATCTGTAATTTGCTGATACATATCGAACAAGTTGCCATATTTAGCGCTAATCACATCTTCTCCATCTCTTTCAATAGCATCTCTAAAATCTAGGAATACCGCCAAGCCAGTACCAACTCCCCTACCCTCGTCACAAACATATTTCGCGTTTCTGGAGGCCACATCCCTTGGTACTAAGTTACCAAAAGAAGGATATTTGCGCTCCAAATAATAATCTCTATCTTCTTCAGCAATGTCAGAAGGTTTCTTTTCACCTTTTCTCAATGCCTCAGCATCTTCTAATGTTTTTGGCACCCAAACTCTACCATCATTTCTAAGTGACTCAGACATCAGTGTTAACTTTGACTGATATTCGCCATGTACGGGAATACAAGTTGGATGTATCTGGGTGAAGCAAGGATTTGCAAACAAAGCACCTTTTCGGTGTGCCCGCCAAGCAGCAGAAC
>Ga0207419_1000855_pt1 | contig 25350 bp, 21 predicted proteins | sample ElkSloMetagenome_4_FD_184723 | JGI IMG/M metagenome (GOLD analysis project Ga0207419, IMG submission 184723) | Hot spring microbial communities from Elkhorn Slough, Monterey Bay, USA - MD2A (version 2) | ecosystem: Environmental > Aquatic > Marine > Intertidal zone > Estuary: Microbial mat ... | reverse complement strand
AATTATGATCATAAATTCCGATGGTTCACCATAAATATTTCGATAATCACTCGATTACTCTCACAATCGGGTAGTACATCGCACTTATCAAAGCAAAACAGTTTTGTTTCTCCAAATCAATGTATACAGTCGGTATCTCAAGACATGTAAGCATTAACGACACTTCGGCCCGGAGAGATCCCGCCATGGTCTCTCCTATGCCTTCCAGCCAGTCTGTTTTGTTTATACGCTCTGAAAACCAACCACTTTGCTAACCATTTACTTGATGCCCCTCAATACTTAAATATTAGGTCAAATTCTTTGTAACCGCCTGCGGGAGGTTCAGATAAATACCACCATCTGTAAGGTAATACAGGTTAATAAAGCCAAGCCGCTGTATTTGCAAATTCCGGATGCAGTAGGTTTGTTTTGTATATTGGCAAAAACAGTTCCGATAATGTGTAAATTGAGCTTTCCAAATAAAAAAATTTTGGAAAGGTAATCATCACTCATCACCCCGATAGAAAAGAGGCCGGTTGCAATTCTGGCACGCCCTTTCCTGAGAAAGCCTGTTTCCCCTGGCAAATAACTGGAGGGTGATTTTCATACCTCCTTCACCCAATCTGACAATCCTGCTAAAAAGGATCCTTCCATTTTCTCACACAAAATAATACACCTGGTGTTTCTCCCATTTAGAATGGTTATATTACATTTACAAATTAAATTTTTAACCATGTATATTTTTCTCCGGCTCCTCTGCTTTTTATTATTGATGCTTCCATGGTGCGCGAGTGCGCAAAACCAGACGGAACCGGTTCTTTTTATGAACTTCAACGATTTACCCGCCCACTACTATGTTGATACTTTACTTAAAATGAGGCAGGTGGAAATTTCAGAAGACCAGGGAATTAAAGGATCAAGATGTATAAAAGTCAACTACTTAGGCTATGACAGGGGAAGTGAAAGAGTTGTAAAGAGGTTACCCCTTTCCTACCCTTTAGAAGAAGCAACATTGAATTTTGCTGTTAAATTTGAAGAGGATTTTCAGTTTGTGAGAGGTGGAAAATTACATGGTTTGGGGCCTGAAAAACCTGTTACCGGTGGAGATGAAATGCATCCGGAAGGCTGGAGCACACGTGTTATGTTTAAAGGATTTGGTAAAATTATATCCTATATATACCACCAAAATAAACCTGGTAAGTGGGGAGATGGCTCTGGAACGGTAGTTCCCGTGTTTACTCCCGGGGAATATAATTATGTCTCTTTATATACCAGAGTTAACAGTCCTGCCTCCAGTTCAAATGGCATATTTGAAATATGGGTCGATGGAAAATTAATTATTAAGCATGATTCATTGCAATTGCGTACTATAGAATCAAAAGCTTCCCTGATTAACAATTTTCTTTTTAGCACTTTTCATGGTGGTAACAATCCATCTTACGCACCCAAAGATTCATCAGGGAATTATACAATTGAAATTGCCTGGTTCGATAATTTTGCGGTTTATGAAGGTAAATACATCCTTTACAATAACACAGAAAAATAGTCTGAATAATTTTTTACTAAAGTTTCGCACATTGCACTAATATTATGAAATTTAATAAGATAATCTACACATAAACTGCAATGAATTGATTATCTGCGTGTTGAATATCTAAATTAGAATCATTTTTCTCTGTGAAACTTTGTGTTTCCTTTGCGGAACTTAATGCTATAGCTGTTTTACAAAGAACACTAAGCAACAAGTTACTCAGGGCTAAATGAGTGCCTGTAACTAAAACATAACCAAATAATTATAGGATTTCTTGTACGTGCAAAACTTTAGTTATTTTTCCTCAACGAAACGGGTTTCGTAGAACAATTGCTCGTGCCTTTTGGCAATCTGAAACAAAGAATCAGCAATCTCAGGGTATTGATCAATTTCATTCCTTTTCTCCAGGGAATCTGTCTCCATTTTAAAAAGAGATAGCGGTATTTCCTTTTTAATGTGCTTTCCAGGCAAACCATTGCTGCCAAACTCCACTACCTGCCCGTATTCATGTGGCAAATGTAACTTCCATTTTCCATCGGCTGTAACTATTCCTTCAAATGTTTTTCCCGTAGAAAAGGGGTAGTAGAGATGAGGATTTTTGCTTGTAGTGCCGGTAATCAAATCCCAGACATCTTTACCATTAATCTCATAGTCCGGTAACGGAACATTTGTAAGCCCTGCGAGGGTGGGCAACAAATCAACAGAATTAAAAACCACGCCGGATGCAGACCCCGGCAACATTGCCGGAGGATATTTAACTATGAGCGATGAACGTATTCCTCCGTCAAAGCCAGTTGCTTTGGCCTCGCGAAAAGGCGTTACCCCGGCATGATCGCCATAGACAGCCCAGGGTCCATTATCCGAAGTAAACATAACAATGGTATTTTTTTCAAGCCCATGTTCTTTTAATGCCGCCATTATTTTCCCTACTGACCAGTCAATCTCCATCATTACATCTGCATAAATACCTTTTCCGGACTTCCCTTCAAACTTTTCACTTGCATAAAGCGGCACATGTGGCATAGAATGCGGAACATAAAGGAAAAATGGTTTGTTTTTATAGCGTTCAATAAAATCCACTGAACGCTCGGTATACCAGGTTGTGAGCATTTTTTGTTCCTCGTGTGAAACAGATTCAATTGTTACTGAGTCGTTTTCCCAGTACTGCAAGGGAAACTGTCCCCAATATTCCGGATTTCCGGGGTGGTGTTTCCACATGTCGTTGGAGTACATCAACCCACAGGACTCATCAAAACCACGGTTGTAGGGATGAGTTTCTTCCTGATCGCCCAGGTGCCACTTACCAAAAACTGCTGTTCTATACCCTGCTTGTTGAAACAATTCCCCCATGGTAGCAAATGCAGGGCTTAAACCCCGGGCTTTAGGCGGATGAGCCCCAAACACTTTGGTACGACCGGGATAACAGCCTGTCATTAAAGCGGCACGCGAAGCTGAACAAACGGCCTGAGGCACATAAAAATTAGTGAAGCAACGTCCTTCTTCAGCTAACTGTGAGACATTCGGGGTAGGATACGATGGATTACCAAACGGTGGAAAATCTCCATACCCAGCGTCATCCAAAAAAATAATGACCACATTGGCTTGTTCTGGTTCTTGAGCCCACGAACCCGCACTTCCGGCTAATGCCAGGGCTGTAACGGCGGTTAGTATTCCTTTTTTTTGCATAATTAAAGATAAGAATTTATAATTGCTCAAGATAATAAAATTGAAATTTTTAAACACAACATAAAAAAAGAGACCCCCATAAAGAAGTCACCCATAATAATTTAAATTATTAACTAAAACACCTTACAAAAATAATATCATAAGGTTAAATAGGTTCCTTTTTACTCGTTGAGTGTTGCATTTTGGCATATTTTATTTATCTAATCCTTTCGCCATTGCAACCACAACCGGAAATCTGTTATCAGGGTTAAGTACCCGTTGACTTACTTTCCTATCCGAAGCGCATGATCATTTCCATGGTTGCAGACAAAAGCTATTTCTACATACACCACGGTGCATCAATTAATACTAAGGAAAACTTTCAGATCCTCCGTGGGTATTTACTGTCGTTTAAAACAACCAGTGCATGCCTTTATTGCATCCAAGCATCTGGTTGTAGTAAATCTGCACCCGATTATATACCGGTAAGCTATGGGAAGCATTCATTGTCATAAAATCGAGATCTTCAAATATTTTTGGATAATTAAAAGATTGTGCGGGCTTGTTATATTGGGTAATGGGATTATAAGAACATTCCCGTATAGCCTCAAGCTGTGTCTCCTGAAAGCTGCCAGCATGTTTAGCATCCGATTCTACAATTCTGTTAAAGCAATATGCAGGTTCATCGGTTTAAATTTTGTACTGAATTGTATTACGAATACATTTGTGTAGCAAAATATCATTATGTCTTTTTAGCTTTATTCAGTTATAAATAAATATGCATTTATTTCATATAAACAGGATTATTCCTTTTGACAGATTAACGCGCTTGTTGGTGTTTATTTCGGTATCAATTCAAATAATCATTATCAGTTACAACCACTTTTCAGGCTATTACCACATATCATCTGCAGGAAATTTTATTATCAGGCTGTCTTACAGCAGTGTTTTAACGCTGATTGCAGCCTTTTTAATTGCCTATCCTGATTTGTACATCATAGGATGGCTAAATAAAATAACAACCTGGAAAAAGAATGCAGGTCTGCGTATTATTTTACAATTACTGATGACCTGTGTGCTTGCCATAGGTGTAGCCATTTTTATCACCACACTTGCACATGTTATTGATCCGTATGAAGAAGGTATTGCACGTGTTCTTATAGTTAACATACTCCTTACTATTGTTATAAATATTTTCATGATGATTATGTTGGAAGCATGGATTTATTTTAACGAGAGTGAACGTTCAGAAGCAGCATTGCAACAACTGCAGAAAGAACTATCCACGATAAAGTTTGAGGTGCTAAAAAGTCAAATAAATCCTCATTTTATGTTTAACAGCCTGAACGTACTTTCCAGCCTTATTGATACTGATGTTGAAAAAGCGCAAGACTTTATTGATGAATTTGCAATGGTATACCGATATGTTCTTGAAACGATTGAAAAACAAGTTGTAACGCTCGAAGAGGAATTAGGTTTTATCCGCTCCTATATGTATCTTCAAAAAATACGATATGGAAATGCGCTTATGTACGATCTAAATATTTCATCACCTTGCTTAAAAATGCTGGTACCGCCACTTTCCTTACAAACAATAGTTGAAAATGCCATTAAACACAATGCGATTAGTGAATCCGAAAATCTTTTTATCAATATTTATACAAAAGATGATACCCTTGTGGTGCAGAATAATATTAATCCAAAAGTATCGCATTCCTATTCATCGGGCGTTGGACAGGCCAATTTAGTAAAACGATACATGATGCTGGGCAGGGAAACGCCAGAATTTTTAATGAAAACGGATCATTACATGGCACTATTGCCACTTATAAAACTTAAAGAGGATGAACATACTGATAGTAGAAGATGAATCACTGGCAGCAGACCGTCTGCAAGGTCTTATTGAAAAAACCAGACCAGATGTAAATATATCAGGGAAAACGGGGTCTGTAAAAGATTCCATAAAATGGCTCAGACATCATAAGGCTGATCTCATTTTTCTGGATATTCAGTTATCTGATGGCATCAGTTTCTCAATTTTTGAGCAGGTAGAAACTGAGGCGCCCATAATTTTTACTACTGCTTACGATCAGTATGCTATTAAAGCTTTTCAACTGAACAGCATTGCCTATCTGCTTAAGCCAGTAAGAAAGCAGGAACTGGAAGCCGCATTAAGTAAATTTGAAAAATTACAAAAGGCTCCACAAATAGATTTTGAGCAAATACTTATGCAATTGCGCGGTGAGCAGCCGGGAATTAAGCAACGCTTTCTTATTAATTTTGGAGATAAAATCATCAGGGTAAATGCAACCGATATTGCCTATTTTTATGCATATGATAAAGGTGTTTATCTGCGCACCTGGCAGAATTCATCATACCCGGTAGATTTTTCACTGGATTCGCTTGAGCAAAAAACAGACCCGGAGAAGTTTTTCAGGATTAACCGAAAATACCTGGTACACCTTGATTCCATTGCCAAAATGAAAGCCTGGAGCCGCAGCAGGGTAAAACTAACACTAAACCCACCTGCTGATGATGATTTAGATACAATTGTCAGTATTGAGCGGTCTGGTGTATTTAAAAAATGGCTGGATAAGTAGCGCAATGGAAAAAAGATGTGTTTTGGAATTAATATTTGCTGGAACACCCAGTCCATTTTATTCCGACAAAAGATTTTTAAGCCCATGACATATGATTTTTTTCTTTTACTTTTGTAGGGAATAAGCAAACAAATGCCACAAAATGAAACTTCAGGCCACGAAAAAAGATATTAAGAAGTTTTTTTCTTCTAAGAAAATAGCCATTGTGGGTGCCTCACGTTCACCTCAAAAATTTGGGCATATGGTATACCGCGATATGCTTAAAAAAAACTATCCGGCAGTACCTCTCAACCCTAATGCAACAGAAATACTGGGGCATACCTGCTACACTTCTGTATCGGGCTTACCTGATGATACGGATGCCATAGTGATACTGACACCTGCCGCTCAAACGGCCTCCATAATAGAAGAAGCGCTGGCTAAAGGAATAAAAAAAATATGGATACAGCAAAAATCAGAATCTGTAGAGGCATTTAACCTGCTTGACGATAAACAAGTGACACTCATAGCGCATAACTGCATCTTTATGTTTATGGAACCGGTTACCAGCATCCATAAAATGCACCGGTGGATGAAAAGCACTTTTGGAAAAATGCCGGCCTGATCGTTATAACAGCAAAAAGTTTTCTCCTTCGATATAACCTCTTTCTATTAAAAAACATCTTGTTTTTTCACGTTGTTCCGGGTGAAAAACATACACCAAAACAAAATACCCTCCCGGAGAGGGTATTTCCATGTAATACAGCACAGGTATTGAAAGCTTTCGCGTTCTTTTTATATCAATATAAGCTATGGGTTTATATCCATAAAGATAAAGGAATTGCGTAAGTTTCCTGGATTTTTTACTCGCTCCCCACACCATTATTTTATTGTTGGGAATTTGTCTTCCCCTTAACCATTTTGCCAGGTAAAAAGATTTGATCCGAAAAAATGCTTCTTCGGTATAGCGAGGGTCGGTGCGGGTTAACCGAGAATCGCTATCGTACCAATATAACACATTTGCATCTATTTTCGCCATACGAACGCCTTTACTTAACCAACGAAGCACCATTTCATAATCCTCGGGGAAAGGCCCTACACGATACAATTCATATTTATCATTTATCTCCCGGCGCCACATTAAAGTAGGATTGATTACAGGAAGCTCAACAAATTGCTTAAGGTTAATATCATTTTCAGAGAGAACAGCATTGCTCCATTCTACATAGCGAGAAAATGTATTGAAGTTATTGATATCACTTTTTAAAATTACCTTTCCTGCTATTAAATCTATCTGAGGGTGTTTTTGCAGAAATCTATTTTGTAAATCAAAGCGTTCCGGCATGGATACATCATCCGCATCCATCCGGGCGATAAATTTACCCCGGGCATACTCAATTCCTTTCAGGAATGCAGGTACCACTCCTCTTTCTTGCTCATGCAGCAATTTAAAACGATCATCGGACGTAACAAATTCATTTGCAATTGCTACGGAACTATCTGTGCTTCCATTATCCACCATCAGGCATTCAAAATAAGGAAAAGTTTGACCAGCCAGACTACGCAATGCCCTCTTTAAAGTTTTGTGGGCATTATAAAAGGGCAGAATAACTGAAATTTCAGGATAATGCAAAATTTGAAATGCTTTAATAGTTTATTTCGTATAATAGAGACTGGTTTTTGGCAGGATATTGATTATAATGAAAATAACCAACCACAGCGTTTCATCTGAATTTCTGAAACAGCCATAATTGCAACTTTCTTTACATACAAATTTAAGGATATTTCTTTCATTCAAATTTTAAAATAATTGTTTATGCTTTATTAATTTTTTAAACCTCTCTTTCGTCGAGTGCTCAAGTAAACCCCCATTAATACCAGCATAATAAATCCGCCATGCATAAGGGTAACCTCTTCATGATCCAAAAAACCCCACAGAATAGCAAAAACCGGAATAATGTAGGTAACTGAAGAAGCAAGTACTGCAGAAGTGTATCGTATCAAACTATTCATAAGAATCATGGCAAAAGCTGTACCTATAATACCCAAAACGACCAGTGCTCCAAAAGGGATAAGCCATTCTTCGGCCTTAAATGCAGGTTGAAAATCAGTAAGTAAAAATATAATAAGTGCAACCGGGCCAATAAAAAAGAATGAAAGTGAGGTAATGGTTATGCCAGGTAAATGTGTAAGATATGTTTTTACCACGTTAATGTTGATGGCATAACAAACCGTAGCAAAAATTACAAGCAGTGCATAAAAATTTATGTTTTGGAAAGATAATTCCTGCCCGGCTGATATTAATCCTATGGCGCCTATCAGACCAATAAACACACCGGCAATTTGCAAACCTGTAGCCCTGGCACGGAAAAACAGCATGCCTACTACCAGGGTAAAAACAGGCGTTAGGGAATTTAACATGCCAGCCAAAGCACTATCAATGTAAGTTTGAGCTTTGGTAAACAAAAAGGCGGGAATAAAACTACCAATGAATCCGGCAATTATAAGATATTTGGTCTCTCTCCAACGCAGCTGCCGAAGATTTTGTAATGACAATGGCAACAGCACCAACCAGGCAGATACAATGCGAATGGCGGCAGCCTGTTCGCTGTTAAAGCTTTTTAAGCCAATCTTCATTAAGATAAAAGAACTCCCCCAGACAAAAGCAAGCAATAATAAAATGGCATATTGGAATAGGCGACGTTCCCACATCATATCATAATTTTTTTAGAATGCAAAAGTAACTTTCTTTTTATAGAAGTATTTAAGCAGTCCCACAATAATAAAAAGAATTTCCAAACAGTCTTTCGAATTTAGTATTTTTGACAAAAAGCTGGAGATATGTTTACAGAAGAAAGCCGGCCATTAAGCGATGGCTCATGGGAATCGAATTTTAAAATTCACTCTTACGAAGCAGATTTTACCACACGTGCTTCATTACCTGCACTTTTTCGTTTTATGCAGGAGGCTGCATGGCAACATGCTTCACATCACCAGATAGGTTATGCAGATTTGATTGAGAATAACCAGGTGTGGGTATTAACAGGCATTACCGTGCAACTATCACAGACACCTTTCTGGGAAGATTCCATAAAGGTGAAAACATGGGCGCGTGGCACTGACAGATTGTTTGCGCTCCGGGATTTCACCTTCTTCAATGCAAAAAATGAAAAATTCATTAATGCCAAATCCCATTGGATAGTGGTAAATGTAGAAACAAAACGTCCGCAACGCCTTGATCCTTTTTTGAATAAAATGCCTCTGGTGGAAGAAAAAGCGATTGAAGAAACCTTTCATTCAGTGTGTAATTTTACTGAATCAGTATTGCTTGAACATCGTAAAGTGAGGGTTTCGGATGTAGATGTTTACGGCCATATGAACAATACACGCTATATTGAATGGGTAACTGATACATTTAGCAGTGATGATTATGCAAATCTAAATATCAGTTTCCTGGAAGTTCATTTTCTTAAGGAAGCGCTACCAGATTCAGATTTGACTATATGGAAACAACAAAAAGACAACATGCTATATTTTGCTATTAAAGATAAATCCGGCAAACTGGAACATTGCCGGATTATCTTAACAACTGTTTAAATTTATAGCTAATAAACCTGAAGTGCCATTTGCTGGAGTTTTGTACTAATCACCAATCCGTTACGACTTGCATTATCCGGTTTCACCTCGAATTTCAGAGAATTTTGTTCTACCACAAAATTAATGGCGGCACCTTCGTTGCAAGAGCCTTTTCGTTCCGCGATAATTAGCGTGCCATTGCTGCTTACTTTAGCAATTATTTCTTCCATTTTACCTGTTTTACCATATCCTACAAAAAGCATATCGCATTTGGTGATATCGGCGGGGTTACTAAATTCTTTCACTTTGATAGATTGACTACCCACCTTTTTACCTGATGTATAATCTGTAAGCTCCCCCGCGACAGCAGTATTTCCAAATATCCCAATAACAAAATCACCTGAGGCGGCTCCCGGCCATTCTACCAATCTGGAAAAATTATAAATAAACATGGCCTGTGCTTTAGGGATTGTGCTTTGGGCTGAAGCGCTAATTAATCCAATGCACAGAATAACGCAGGGGACAAAATACTTCTTTAATGTTTTCATGAATTTCTGATATTTAAGTATAAGTATATTAATATACTTTTGCAGCCATTTCCTGTAATTTTGAGCTAAGCTTTATTCCCTTTGAAGTTGCATTGGATGGCTTGATTTCAAATTTCAGGGAGTTGCCCACTATCAAAAAGTTCAAGGCTGCCCCTTCGTCAATTGCTCCCCGTTTTTCGGAAATGATTACCGTAGGCTGGCTCCCAACTTTTGCCTGAACATCAGGCAGGTTTCTGGTTTTACCATATGCTACAAACAATATCTGGCAATTGCCTATACCTGAAACATCACTATATTCCTGAATAGATATGGGTTGTGCGCCAGCTTTCTTTCCAGCAGTATAATCCTGTAGGTGTTTTGTAAGGTCCGGGGAGCCTAAAACTCCTATGACAAAATCACCGGAAGCAGCTCCAGGCCATTCAATCAGCCTGGAAAAATTATAAATAAACATAGCCTGCGCTTTTTGTATTGACGCCTGTGCTGAGGTTGTAACAAGAAATGCTGTCAGAAAGAATAAAAGGGTGATGAATCGTTTCATTTAAGTATTTTTACGCGATTTAGTTTAAATCATGTTTAGTTTAAGGAATATACTGAAATAATAAAAATTTGTTTCATTTTTTGGTACGACAAATTTCTTTCCCTGGACAAAATACCATTGTTCTATTGTATGGAGAAGACATGTCCGGGGTATTCAATTCCAGTAAGGTACAGACCGGAGGAAGGTACAGAAAAGCCTGCCTCACTCCGATTCCTTTTTTTGATGAGCTGTTCAAATTCGGTGATGGAAATCTTTTTCCTACCAACATCCAGCATAGTACCTACTATTGCCCGGACCATGTTCCTCAAAAAACGATCGGCAGAAATGGTGAAAACCATCTGGTTTTTTTCTTCTGACCATAAGCTTCTGAGTATTTTGCAATTGTTGGTTTTTACGTCAGTATGCAGCTTACTAAAGCTTGTAAAATCGTGGTATGCAAATAAACGGCTTGCCGCATAATTCATCGCTTCTATATCAAGAGGAAATGAGAAGGGGTAAACCAACTCTTTTACAAAAGGGTCTTTCTCCCTCGAAATAATATATTTGTATGTGCGGCTGATGGCATCAAAACGCGCATGTGCATCCTCATTTACAGGAATAATATGAATCACGCGAATATCGCCGGGTAAGATATGATTGAATCTGTATACCCATTGGCGCAGTTTCGATAGTGTTTCCTGAACATCAAAATGCAGTACAAAGTAATCTGCATGCACACCGGTATCGGTACGGCCGGCACCGGTAACGGATATTGGTTGTTTCATCAACAGGGAAAAAGCCTCTTCAATTACCTGCTGCACACTGATGGCATTGGGCTGCCGTTGCCAGCCATGGTAGGCAGAACCTTTATATTTTAAACTGGCAAAGTATCTGGGCATTCTTTTTTTTTTGTAAAGATAACTCAATTGAGCAATTTGAAGCCTCAGCTGTTACTTTAAAAAACCTGCCTTAAAAAAGCTGGTGAATGGTTTAAAATGGTTAGCTTTATAAGCATAATTAATAATGCTCCAGTGATATACAAACACAAAGATAAAATGCACATGGCTCTCATCCTAAGAAAAATTATTAATAAGGCCCTGTTGTTTATGTTTCTAATTAACATGAATACGCTTATACAAGCTGAAAAGCCTCCTTTATCTCATGGGCATCATTGTTCAGCCGTGCACAAATATACTCACGCAACCTCTACAGAAACCGGGGCCGATATTGATGTAACGTGGTATTTTCTGGATCTGTTTGTAAATGACACCACCACTAAGGTAAGTGGAAATACCACAATTTCCTTCAAATTGTTAAAAACAGATAATCCTGAAATTATTTTTGATCTTGCGGAAACCATGAAGATCGATTCCGCTTTATTAAACAACAAGCTGGTTAACGTAATTCATACTAATGAAGTGGTCACTATCCCTTCTGAGGACATTGATGACACAGAGGGAATTCAAACTGTTCAGATATACTATAATGGCCTGGCAGGTAATGGTGGCTTTTTTTCCGGCATGAGTTCTGGTTATGTTTCCCGCTGGGATCTGGATGTAACCTGGACCTTAAGCGAACCCTATTCTGCCAAAGACTGGTTTCCGGTAAAACAGTCACTTTCTGATAAGGCAGATTCAGTACGCGTACATTTAACGGTGCCAAAAGGATTAAAAGCCGGATCAATTGGACTTCTGCAGGATGTGGTAGCCCTGGGTGACACACTGGAAAGATACGAGTGGAAATCAGATTACCCCATTGCTTTTTATCTTATTTCCCTCGCTGTTTCAGATTACCAGGATTACAGCTTTTACACAAAACTCCCCGGACTGGATGATTCTCTTCTTGTGCAAAATTATATATATAATCACCCAGATGCTCTTGGTTTTTACAAAGAAGATATTGACAACACGGCAGATATGCTGCAGGTGTTTTCTGAACTTTTTGGGCTTTATCCTTTTGCCAAAGAAAAATATGGTCATTGCCTGGCCCCCATGGGTGGCGGTATGGAACACCAAACCATGACGACGCTTTCGAATTTTAATTTTGACCTTGTAAGCCATGAACTGGGGCATCAATGGTTTGGTGATTACATTACCTGTGGCTCATGGCAGGACATATGGATTAACGAAGGCTTTGCATCTTACACCGAATACCTCGCACGCGAATTTATTATCTCAAAGGAATCGGCACAGGAGTGGCTCGTTTCCACCCAAGCCGGCGCAAAAAGAAGTCCTGAAGGCAGTGTATATGTTCCGGAGGAAAGCCTGGATGCTGTTTGGAGAATTTTTTCCAGTTCGCTTTCTTACGACAAAGGCGCCTGCTTACTGCATATGTTAAGGTATGAAATAAATAACGATGCATTATTTTTTGAATTATTGAAAACATATGTAAATCAATACGCCAACAGTTTTGCCGTTGCCGAAGATTTTAAATCAGTGGCTGAAAATGTTACCGGTACTGATTTTGGTTACTTTTTTGATCAATGGTACTATGGAGAAGGCTATCCAAACTTTGATATTTCCTGGCGATATAAAAATGATTCCCTTGAAATATATGCAAGCCAAAAAGGATCTGCTGAAAGCACCCCGTGGTTCAGCATGCATCTTGAGTTACTTTTAGAGGTTGCTGGTGCTGAGGATACCATTTTGCGTGTTTTCCAGGATAAAAATCATCAGGTATTTAAATTTCATCTGCCAGGCATCAATATAGATAATGTAGTTTTTGATCCTTCCGGTGCAATTCTTAAAGAAAGCCGCGTAAGGAAACTGGCAGTGTTTGATGGTGATTATGCAGTGGCTCCAAATCCCTTTTCTGACTCCTTCACTTTACTTTTTAAGAATTATGGGCCTGTGCGTGAAGTTACCATTATCAATACTACGGGTAAAATAATAGAAAAAAAAACCGGGAGAGAAAGCGAAATGATAATTGACATGGCAGCCTACGCCAATGGTATTTATGTGCTAAATATAAAAGCAGATGAGAAGCGTTATTCTGCAAAAATTGTTAAACAACAATAAAAATACATTAAAAAGAAATATCGATTAATAACCTGAATTTTATTCAATAAAAACAATTTTTTATTGCAATTGTTAGCCTGAGGCAATATTACAAAAGAAAATCATAAAAATGGATACGACAGTAACGCAAGTGCTTTTACAAGCCCGGGAGACACTGGGTAAACCATATATGGACCTTGAATTTCTGCTTCGCTGCCTGGTGGAAGTCCTTGAAGAAAGCGGAGAGCCTGCTTTGGCACAAAGAGTGCCATGGCTGAACAAACATCAAGAAATATCTACTGATATTACAGCAGACAAACAACTACACCTGTTTTCACTTTGTTTTCAGTTGCTTAATATCGTTGAAATTAATGGTGCTGTGCAAAACAGACGTAAAAAGGAGGATTCTGAATCGTTGTCAAGCATAAATGGCCTGTGGGCTAAAAACCTGGAAACAATGCTTGAGAAAGGAATAACCCCGCAAGAGATTGCCGCTTTGCTGCCTGATGTAAAAATTGAGCCTGTACTTACGGCACATCCTACAGAAGCAAAGCGAACCATTATGCTTGAGCATCTGCGCTCCCTGTATTTACTGATTGTAAAGCGCGAAAACCAGATGTTTACCGCCATTGAACAGGATGAAATACGTCGCGAAATAAAGCTTGAATTGCACCGGCTGTGGCGGATAAATGAAGTTTATTTTGAAAAGCCCGATATTGAAACTGAGCTGGATAATGTGCTCCATTACCTTACCAATGTATTTCCCGATGTAATTACAATACATGACAGGCGACTGGCAGAGGCATGGGAATCTCTTAAGCTGGACCCGGCATTGATAAAAGCTTCTGAAAACTATCCTTCAATTACTTTCGGCAATTGGGTGGGCGGCGATAGAGACGGACATCCGCTGGTAACGGGAAAAGTAACAAAAAAAACTCTCCGGGCACTGCGCTTACATGCATTTATAGTAATTAAACGCACCCTTACCCAGCTAATAAAAAACCTTAGCTTTTCCATACAAAAAGAAATATTAAAAAAAGAATTTCTTTACAGATTAAATATACTTGCCTCAGAAACCGGCGAAAGAGGAAACAACATTACCAAAAAGTATGCGCAGGAACCCTTCGTGATGTTCCTGAAGCTTGTGATGACAAAACTTCCGCTTGATCTTCGTCGCGAACATGCGGTTGAACTCAATGAAAAGTCCTACAGCTACAAAAATGCTGCTGAACTTATTTCAGATCTCACTATTTTACAAGAGGTGCTCATCGATATAAATGCTGAATCTATTGCATACTCCGATGTAAGTGAATCCATTCGCCTGGTCCGAACCTTTGGATTTCACCTGGCGCACCTTGACATCAGACAAAACAGTACCGTGCATGAACTTGCACTTGAGCAAATTATTTCAGCTGTTTATCCCGATAAACCAAAATACACCTCTCTCAATGATAAGGAACGCGTTGAACTGCTTAGTCAGGAATTGAAATCAAACAGGCCTTTTACATACTATTTTGAAAAGAGAGGGCCCGAAGCTGAAAAAGTTCTCAGCTGTTACCGTGTAGTTGACAAGCACATCCGCAAATATTCGGCAGATGCATTTGGTTCTCTGATCATTAGCATGACCCGTAATTTATCAGACTTACTCACTGTTTATGTGTTGGCACGTGAAGCAGGGTTAACCCGCTCATATAATAGTGGCACCGCATGTATATTGCCTGTGGTTCCTCTTTTCGAAACGATTGAGGATCTGGCTTTGAGCGCTGAAATTCTTGATGCCTTTCTTGAGCATCCCGTTACCCGGAACAGCCTTGCTTATCATAAAAAAAAGAAGGGTCTGCAAGTACCAGAGGTGCAGGTAATGATTGGGTATAGTGACAGTAACAAAGACGGGGGAATATTCACGAGCCTTTGGCACTTGTATGAAGCACAGGCAAAGATGATACAAACCGGTAAAAAGCACGGAGTGAAGATTTTATTCTTCCATGGAAAAGGTGGATCAATAAGTCGTGGCGCCGGTCCTACCCACTGGTTTCTGAAAGCATTACCCCACTCTTCGGTAAATGGTTCCATCCGGCTAACGGAACAGGGGGAAACCATTGAGCGAAAATATGCAAATAAAATCAATGCAGTTTACAACCTTGAATTACTTATCTCAGGCACTACCACCTCTTCCGTGATTAATCATCACACTGAATATATGTCGCATCCCCTGCGGAAGGAGCTTGATTACCTTTCATGTGAAAGCATGAAGCATTACAATGCCCTAACGCAGAATGAATTTTTTATTGAATTTTTCTCCAATGCTACGCCCATCGACGCCATTGAGTCAAGCAAAATAGGTTCCCGTCCGGCAAGACGATCAGGAAAGCGAACCCTGGCCGATTTGCGCGCCATCCCCTGGGTATTTAGCTGGACCCAGTCACGGTTTAACATCACCAGCTGGTATGGCGTGGGTAGTACACTTGAAGATATGATGGAAAATGCACCGGAAAAATTTGAGACTTTCAAGACCCTGCTCTCCAAGGATCCTTTTGTGCGTTACCTGATTACCAATATTGATACAAGCCTGGCAGCCACTGATGAAAATATCATGTCAGCTTATGCTGCCCTGGTGGAAAATCCTGATGCAAGGAAAACCATTATGGACATGTTGCTAGCAGAATTGCATAAAACACGAAAGATGATGTCTGTATTGATCAGCCGACCCTTCCAGGAACGCAGAAAAAATCATTACTATTCTACAGTATTAAGAGCTGAACCACTGGATATACTCCATGCCTATCAGATACAGCTCCTGAAAAAATGGCGGCAGGAAAAAAACGGTAAGGATACCCAAAAGGCTGATGAAACTCTTCAGGAATTATTAATGACAATAAATGCCATTGCAGGTGCCATTGGTTTCACAGGTTAATAAACCTATTTTGTAAAATAGTGACAGGTTTTTTTGCTCATTCAATTTCATTACTTTTGCAGGCTCAAATTGCAAGAATACATGAGTCTTAAATCAGAAATAAACAAACGCAGAACTTTTGCCATTATCAGTCATCCGGATGCCGGGAAAACCACATTAACGGAAAAATTGCTTCTTTTTGGTGGAGCCATACAGGTGGCCGGAGCGGTAAAATCAAATAAAATAAAGAAAACAGCTACCTCTGACTTTATGGAAATTGAGCGGCAGCGTGGTATATCTGTAGCCACCTCTGTTATGGGGTTTGAGTATAGCAATGTAAAGATAAATATCCTTGATACCCCCGGCCACCAGGATTTTGCTGAAGATACCTACCGTACGCTTACCGCTGTTGACAGTGTAATAATTGTAGTGGATATCGCCAAAGGGGTGGAAGCCCAAACGCGTAAGCTTATGGAAGTTTGCCGCATGCGCAAAACACCCGTAATTGTATTTGTAAACAAACTCGACCGTAATGGTCTGGATCCGTTTGATCTGCTGGACGAACTTGAAGAGGAGCTCGCTATAAAAGTGCGTCCGCTGAGTTGGCCTATCAGCCAGGGTCGCTCTTTTCAGGGTGTATACAACCTCTATAAAAAAGAATTGAATCTTTTCTCTGAAGCGAATAAACAAACCATTACTGAAGCAATTGCCTTTAAAAACCTTGAAGATCCGGCATTGAACGACCACATAGGTAAGCATGCTGATAAACTCAGGGAAGATGTAGAGTTGGTGGACGGCGTATATCCTGCCTTTGAAAAGTCTAGCTATCTGTCTGCCGATATTGCACCTGTGTTTTTTGGTAGTGCACTCAACAATTTTGGTGTAAAGGAACTGCTCGACTGCTTTATTGATATCGCTCCCATCCCACGGACATTTCAAACCGATCAGCGGGTGGTAGAACCTACGGAAGAAAAATTCAGCGGTTTTGTATTTAAAATACATGCCAATATGGATCCTAATCATCGCGACAGATTAGCTTTTGTAAGGATTTGCTCCGGTACCTTTGAGCGTAATAAACCTTATCTGCACGTGCGTAATGGTAAAAACATGAAATTTTCGAGTCCAACCTCGTTTATGGCTTCAAAAAAATCGGTGATTGATGCGGCCTACCCGGGAGATATTGTAGGTTTACATGATACCGGAAATTTCAAAATCGGAGACACGCTTACCGAAGGAGAGACAATTAACTATAAAGGATTGCCCAGTTTTTCACCGGAACTATTCCGTTATGTTGAAAATGACGATCCCATGAAGTTCAAACAACTGGCCAAAGGGGTGGATCAGTTAATGGATGAAGGCGTAGCACAGTTATTTACAAACAAACTTAATGGACGAAAGATTATTGGCACCGTGGGCATGTTACAGTTTGATGTTATTCAGTACAGACTGAAACATGAATATGGCGCCTCATGCCGTTATGAATCAATAACCTTGCACAAGGCCTGCTGGTTTAAGAGTGAAAACAAAGCCCAACTGGAAGATTTTCGAAAAAGAAAATACAATGCTATTGCGCTGGATAAACAGGGCAATGAAGTTTTTCTGGCAGAATCACCCTATGCCCTTTCCATGGCCCAGGAAAAATTTCCGGATATTAAATTCTTTTTCACCAATGAGTTTTAGCGTATTTCTATTTAAAGAAACAATTAAAATTTAATCACATTTTTACCTCTGGCGCTTGCATATGCAGCCTCAATTACCTGCACAATATCCCTGCCCTGTTCAGCAGTAACTGCAATTTTTCTCCCCTTTGTAAGGTGGTCATAAATAGAATCATAATAAGCCATGTAACAGCCATTTTCTGATTTAATTTTGCCATTGAATTCACTCTCGTTAAGATGTGTGGTTAAATGCCCATACCAATTTTCCGGCTCTTCCCCCCAATCATCCCCTTTTGGCCAACGACCTTTTTTCAATTCTTCCTCTTGTATATCCATGCCATATTTATGAAAGCTACCCTGTTCACCATGCAATATATATTTAGGGCCGGGCTCTCTTACCAGGTAGCTGGCTTTAAGCGTTACCCTCACTTCCGGGTATCCCAGTCTTATATCAAATGCATCATCGACTTTTGAATCCTTCCGGGCATGTCTTACATCTGCAAACACCCATTGCGGAAATCCAAATAACACCAGTGCCTGATCTATCAGATGGCTACCCAAATTGTATAGGGTGCCGGTGCCAACGGACGCATCCTCCTTCCAATTGTCCTGAATAAAAGTTCGATACCGGTCAAAATGGGCTTCATATTCAACCAAACGACCGAGTAACTTATTCTTAATCACTTTCTGTACGGTAAGGAAATCACTGTCCCACCTTCGGTTCTGGAATACACTTAAAAGTCGCTTTTTTTTCTTTGCTATTTTTATTAATTCATCAGCTTCAGCGTATTTAAGTGTAAAAGGCTTTTCCACTACCACATGTTTGCCTGCCTCCAGGGCGTGCTTTGTCATTTCATAATGTATATGATCAGGTGTATTGATAATCACAAGCTCGATATTCTTATCTGTGATAATATCGGCGTATTTACGCACGATTTGTGAGGAAGGGTATCTTTTGTTGCTTTCGGAGCGGTTACGTTCAAGAATTTTTGAAATTTCGAACCCATCGTGCACATGCAAAAGAGGGCCGTGAAAAACTTTTCCGGACATTCCAAAACTTGCCAGTGCTGTTTTAATTTTTCTGCTTTCCATATCTTAAATTGGCTTTCATTTTAAATTGCTTTTAAAATTAGCGAATTTCCCTAACTTTGTCATCGATTTAATAGCTAAAGTGCATCAAAAAACCGCCTTTTTTCCTTTAGTAAATCATTCACATGTATTATCTTACTCTGTTTTGAAAGTATATCATTTTCATTTTCCCGCGATGGGCACACGTTTTGATGGAGTTATACCGGGCTTAGACGATAAAGCCGGAGAATCATTAAAGCAATTTGTTGAGCAGGAGGTAAGCCGTCTGGAAAACTTGCTATCCATATACAATCCAGAATCAGCGGTTTCACTTTTAAATAGGAAAGCCGCTTCACTGCCGGTAAAGGTAGAACCTGAACTGATGCAAATACTTAAGCAAATGAAACACTATGCCAGCATAACAAATGGCTTGTTTGATTGTGGCAAAGGATTACAGATACGAAATCTTAAAGAGCACGCACATGAAACAGATGCATCCGTAATTTCTGATGGAGGAATGAATGAGGTAGAATTAGATGAGAAATCATCCACTGTTTGCTTTACAAGCAAGGCGGTTGCAATTGATACGGGTGGCTATGGAAAAGGCCTGGCACTTGTGTATGTACAAAACCTGCTCATGAAGTTAGGTGTTGAGAATGCCTTTATCAGTTTTGGTGAAAGCACCATTTACGGACATGGCCGGCATCCTTATGGAAAATCCTGGAAAATTCAGGTGCCGGATGTATTTGGAAATAAAAATCTTGGTATATTTGATCTCATGAATCAAACGATTTCCACCTCAGCTAATATTATCCGCACAGATCAGGGCAAGGTAAAAATACATAACCATGTCATAAACCCACAAAATGGAAAAGCTCCGGAAGAAATCATCGTGAGCAGTGTTGTTGCATCCTCTCCCCTTGATGGAGAAGTTCTCTCCACGGCTTTTATGCTGGCAGATTCACAACAAATAAATGAAATATTAACCCATTTTAGTAAAATACAGGTTTCTAAATTCCGTTATAATAAGCAAACTCCTGAAGAAGTCTACAAAACATAAAATATACTATTTCCATTCAATGATAACAAATCAAACAAACAGACGTGATTTCATAAAATCTTTCTCCCTTTACACCGGTGGAGCGATGGTAGCAGGAATTTTCCCATGGTCGACCTATTTAAAAGCTCAGGCACCCGGGAACAACAGAATAGCAAAAATTGGACTGATAGGATATGGAAGTCGCGGCAACCTTCTCTTTCAGGTGATGAAAGAAGCCCCGGGGTACGAGTGGGCAGCCATTTGCGATATTTATGAGCCACATCTTGATAAGGCGCGCGAACTAACCGAAAACAAAATTAAATATTTTAAAGATTACAGGAAATTACTTGAATTGCAGGATTTAGACGCTGTGATTATTGCTACTCCACTTTTTGAACATTATCATCAGGTTATGGATGCCCTGGATGCAGGGAAACACGTATTCTGCGAAAAAAGCATGGCCATGACACCGGAGCAATGCAAAAACATGGTTATGAAACAGCAGGAAACCGGTAAGATCTTGCTGATTGGTCACCAGCGGCTCTTTAGCCCAAAGTACCTCCGTGCCATGGAAATGATCCATGCCGGACAAATTGGAAGCCTCACACAAATCAGGGCTTTCTGGCACCGAAACCGGGACTGGCGACGGCCTGTTCCCTCACCGGAGCTTGAACGTTTTATCAACTGGAGACTTTACCATGAATACAGCAGGGGATTAATGACAGAACTGGCATCGCACCAGATACAGGTAGCTACATGGGCTTTACAGGAATACCCTGATGAAGTTATGGGTTCTGGTAGTATCGTTTTTTGGAACGATGGCCGTGAGGTATATGACAATGTTAACCTGGTTTATACTTTTCCATCAGGCGTTCACTTAATATACGACAGCAATACTGCCAATAAACATTACGGGCTGGAAGAGCAGATAATGGGAAATACAGGCACCATTGAACCCGAATTAGGAAAGTTTTTCACCGAAGCTCCCCCACCGGCCCCGGGAATATTGCAACTGATAAATCAACTGGAAAAAGATTTGTTTGACAATGTACCTATTGGAGGAGCCAGCTGGGTACCCGATGAGCCCTCAAAATACCAGGGTGAATACTTGCTGGAGGAAGAAATGAAGGTCGATGGAACAGGCCTGCAAATGCGCGCCTTTGTGGAAATGGTAGCCAATAATGACACCAGTAATATTCCATTTTTGCTGCAGGAAGCTTATTATGCTTCGGTAGCATCGCTACTGGGTTGGGAAGCCATGCAATCGATGAAGATTATAAAATGGCCTGAAGAGTTAAAAATAAAACTTGTTTAATTTAATTAATCACACCCCATTTGCCTGATGGCAATAAAATAATCACAATGAAAGATACTGTAATCACCGCCAAAAGAAAAAAAACTGAAATTATATTTCTTCTTGCATCTTTTATCCTTGCATTTATTCTCAACATATATGCAATATCCACTTACGACACACTATGGAGTGAGATCTTCACAACCTTCCATATTACCTTGCTGCTAACCCTGGTTATCTATTTTCTGATCTTGATTGTCAGGCTTATTATTCTTGGGGTAATGACCATATCTCAAAAATTCAGCAGGTCCTGACTATAAGTTTAGTGTCTCGATCGTTTCCATCAATTCATCGGTGGAAAAAGGTTTGGTGAGGATAGCATCCGCACCCAGCTTTTTTGCAATTTTCAAATGATCTGTCGCACTTATACGTCCTCCTCCGGAAATAGCAATTATCCGTACATCAGGATACTTCTCTTTCAGAGACCAGATAACTTCTATGCCATCTTTCTCGGGCATGATGATGTCCGTAATAACCAGATCAGGATGGTATGATTGAGAAAAAAGAGATAATGCATTTTCACCATTTTCAGCTGTAGTTACATCAAATCCTTTGTCGGTTAGGGAATGCTGTAAGCCCTCAAGGATAAAGGGCTCATCGTCAACAATGAGTACTTTTTTCAAAATTATAAGTTTTAATGATTAAGTTGTAACATAACCTCATTAAAAGGCAAACGTACTGAATGCTATGAGCTTTTTAATGATATGTTTTTAACACTTTGTTCCACCAGTGGCAAAATGATATTAAAAGTAGTTCCTTTTCCCAGTTCAGACCGAAATGTAATTTCACCACCATAATGTTTGATAATACCGTATACCGTTGCTAAACCGAGGCCGGTACCCACACCAATTTTTTTTGTTGTAAAAAATGGTTCAAATATTCGTTCTTTCGTTTGGCTGTCCATGCCCATGCCATTGTCCGAAACCCTCAGAAGCACCCCATCTTCTAAATGGGGAGGCACGATGCTGGATTTCTCCATTTCGCCCTGATCAAGCGGCTCAAGACTAACCGAGAGCTTGCCCGCGCCGTTCATGGCATGGCTGGCATTAGTGCACAAATTCATCAATATCTGATGGATCTGCGATGTGTTTGCAAGCACCACCCCACAAGGTTGAAGATTCAATTCCAGTTCTATGGATGAGGGAAGGGTACTCCGAATCATATGCATCGCATCAAGAATTACTTTTTCTATATCAAGTTTTTGACGGTCGTCGCCTGATTGCCGGCTAAATGTGAGTATCTGCTTCACAAGTTCTTTGGCCCGTGTGAGTGAGGTAAAGATGCGCTGAAAATGCGATGCCTGTGCCTCCGCCTTTGCATTGGATTTTTGTGCCAGTTCAGTGAAGAGCTGTATTCCCATCAAAATATTATTAAAGTCATGGGCAATACCTCCGGCAAGGGTTCCCAACGCCTGCAATTTCTGAGATTCTTTAAGCTTTAATTCAAGGTTCTTCCGCTCGGTATTGTCCGTAGCAATCCCCCTTACGCCAATGGCCTTTCCCTGGTTAAAAATAGCATTGATGTAGGCGACAATAGGAAAACGGTCTCCATTTTTACGTTGCCCAAAGTATTCTATGGCTTGTATTTTTTCTCCGCTCTGGATTTTGGCCAGCGAATATTTTACATTTTCACGGTCGTTATTAGCAATCAGATCAATAATGTTAATTCCTTCTTCAAAATCGCTGTGAGAATACCCAAACATATCGAGTCCGTTTTGATTAATAAAAGTAAAATTACCTTTAATATCAGTTTCAAAAATAGTTTCAGGCAACATGGCAGAAAGCTCCCCGAATTTTTCCTCGCTGTCTTTTAATGCTTTGCTTACACGGATGTTGTCTGTAATATCTATTACCGCGCTTCTTATCCCTACGGTGTTGCCATCTCTGTCAACCGCCGGTAAAGATTTAACCAAAACATCAAGTAATTTACCATCGCGCTTTCGCATTTGGTACTGGTACATTTCTTTTCGTTGATTTTTCAGAGCGAGCATGAAATTTTTATGCACGTCATCAAAATCCAAAAAAACTTCCGAAAGATGAATGCGGTTTTTTATATCCGCTTCAGAATAGCCGGTTAATTCCTTTCCAGATTCATTCAGGTAGGTTACACACATTTCTTTATCCACCTCAGCATAAACAATTGGCAAAGATTCAATAATCTCCCGGTATTTCAGTTCACTCCTGCGCAAATGATTTTCAAACCTTTTACGTGTGGTAATATTCTGAATAATTCCAGTAATGCGTACCACATTATCCGGTTTGTTTCGAATAACTTTTATAAATGTAACAAACCATTGTTCCTCCTTTTTCAATGAATAAATCCGGAATTCAATACTGCTGTCGAGCGTGGTATTGGTTGCAAACTTCATGGTTTCCGAAACCCTCTCCCGATCATCAGCATGGATTATGGCGAGGAACTCATCCAGAGATTCCAATTTTTCAACCTCTTTTAGCTGTAGCAATTCTTCCAGGTTTTTAGAAATCACTATTTTACCATCGTGAGCATTTGCCTCCCAGTACCCAATATCTGCTGCCTGCTGAGCCAGAAGATACCTTTCTTCAGATTTTTGGAGCTCTTCCTCTTTCATGGTTTTATCCTGAATCTGTTTCTCAAGCTCGTGGGTTCTGTGAGCTACAATATCTTCCAGCTCCGTATTGAGGATCTTAAGCTTCCTGTTGTCTTTGGATTTAATCCTGAAAAAAATGATCAAACCCATAAGAATTATTGTTGTTAATATGGAAATAATACCGTAGGTGATGCGGTTTCTTCTTTCCCTCTCCAGGGTGAGACGCTGAATGGCAGCATTTTTACGTAAAAGTCTGTTTTGTGTAGCCTGCTCATGCAATCTTGAAGCAAGGATATTATCCTGTACTTTCTGGTTTAGTAATGAATCCTGCAAATGAGCGTATTTTTGATAAAAGAAAAGAGCCTTTTCAAAGTCATCTTTTTTTACATGGAGGTCAGAAAGCAGCTGATAAATCTCACCTACCAGATCAATATTATTATTATTTGAGGCTACGGTAAGGCTTTGCATCAGGTAATTTTGTGCCTGGTCCAATTTATTTTTTGAGATGTAAATACTTCCCACCTTTGTGCGGATTTTACCGCCCAGTTCGCTGTGGGCGGCAAAATTATTACTTAGCTCACGGCTTTTTTCATAGTATTCTAAGGCAAGATCGGGCTTTTGCCATAAACGATACAATTCTCCAAGGTAGAAATAAGTATAAAAGATGCCTTCCGCATTCTCAAGGGTCCGGCATAAATCCATGGCTCTTAAATGATATTCTTCAGCCAGAAGAAAATCTCTTGTGGCCGCATAAAGCTCACCAATGCTGTTATACAATCGGGCAAGACCAATGGAATCATTATTTGATATCAGCAATTCTTCACTTTCATCAAAAAGCGAGAGTGCACGGTCATAATCTTTCAGTATGGCAAATAATTTTCCCAGATGCAGTAGAATTTTTACTTGTAAAGGTTCATCATGCACTTCCTGAGCAAGGCTACCTGCACGGAAAAGATCATTCAGTGCAAGATGATACTTACCAATCGTTTTATAGGAGATGGCGGATTGCAGTAAAAGACTGGCTTCAAGGTCAGGCTCTCCCAGGTTATGCGCAATAAGTGCTGCCTGCTTATAATTATCAAGGGCATTGTTATGATAATTTGTTTTTTGGTATGCATCACCCTGAATTTCAAATGCAGTCATTTTCTGCCACTCATCATCATATTTTATGGCGAGCTGGTATGCCTCCTGTGCCAAATCAATGGCAATATGAGGATTGCTCTCAACGTATTGCCGTGCAAGTTTATTGATGAGTGTTGCGTGTTCCTTTTCGGGTTGCTCATAAATTTCTAGAGGGATAATGGTATCTCTGGCAAAAATCTGTGCCGGGAACCCCACTAGCAACCAAAGAATTGATAAAAGGACAAAACACTTGCAATTG
>Ga0207419_1000854_pt1 | contig 25353 bp, 18 predicted proteins | sample ElkSloMetagenome_4_FD_184723 | JGI IMG/M metagenome (GOLD analysis project Ga0207419, IMG submission 184723) | Hot spring microbial communities from Elkhorn Slough, Monterey Bay, USA - MD2A (version 2) | ecosystem: Environmental > Aquatic > Marine > Intertidal zone > Estuary: Microbial mat ... | reverse complement strand
TCCCTGCCCCAGTCCCTGCCTGTGCCCATTCAGCCCCACTGGAAGGAAGTGCGCTATTTTCGGTCTGTGCTGGGCGAGCACATGATCGTGCGTGATCAGAGCGGCTGGCATCACCTGCATGCCGAAACGGGTGAGGTCTGGCCCCTGCCCTCCGGAGACGAGCTGAAAACGCTGCTGGAAGACGCTTTCGTTTTCAACCCGGACCGTTACGGCAATGTGGTTTCGGTCGACGACAACCTGGTCAGGACGGATACTGGTGTCGAGCTGTCTGTCAACTGGCCCACCCTTGGCATCTCACAGAATGGCCGCGACAGCCGCTGGATTGACCGGATCTACAGTATCCATTATCTGGAATGGACCGGGTACTACATTACTGACCGCATACTCGGGCTGGGCGGGCTCGCCCTTCTTATCTACATGACCTATACCGGCGCGCTTATGGTTATTGGCAAGCAGAGCCTCCGCTCCCGCAAGCAAGACAAATCTCGTTCCACGAGTTGAGCGCTTTGATCTCGGTCCTAACAGTCGAAACCCACTCTGGCAGCCAAGAACTGTGCTTGGCGACCATTCATTCAAGAGCGAGACTCTGAACTCAATAGCTGCGCTAGAGAAGATTGTCCACTGACCGGAATCACAGTCAAGTACACGGCTATCTGTGTGCCGGAGATTCCGATTTGTACGAAAACCAGATCCAGGCCGAGAGCAAAATGGCAGTGCCAGAGATGAGCATGAAATCTGCAGCCTGGACCTTGGCTAAGAAGCGATGGGCCTGCTCCGGGACACCGGCATCTTGCTCGCGATCAATGCTGTAAATCGGCATGTCAAAATCGTTAAGATCCAGCAGTTCCTGGTGAGCCTCAGCGCCAAGCTTCCTTCGCAGGATGTCGCTGGCGTAACTCACCAGTTGCTTGTTGATGGACTGGCTGCTGTTCGTGGCTGCAAAAGAGAGAATGTTCATAAATCCTTACTGCGTCTCGCTGAATTTCAGTATGGCCGCTAGTTTATGCCCGTCGTATTATTGCTACAATGACCGCATTCGCAAGCTACACGCGCATTTCAGCGGCATGTCGACTCTCTCGAGTAAGTACTCGCGGTCAAACTGTTTCAGCGGCAAGCGCAGGGTTGTAGCCCCACTGAAGCCGAGGAAGACTGCTGTGGGTTGCCGGCGCCACCGAGGACCAGTTCTGTCAGCTTGCCAGTCGACTGACCACAAGAGCGTAGCCTATGTCCGATGAATTCATTGTGGCTTCCCTGTCAGCGGTGGCCCCGCTGCTACTGCCGCTGTTAAAGGTTTTTCGGATTCAACACCCGGCGATACTGCTCCGCTATCTGATCAGCGGCACCCTGTTTCGGCTTGAATATGGCGAGGCCCATGTGGCAGTGCGCACTAGACCAAAACCCAGTGACCTCAGAACTTAGTTATTCCATTGTGGACCGATCGCTTGTCTCTGTACGCCCACGTCGATTTCCTGGCGCACCATGGCCATCCGGCCACGATTGCGGCTCTGGGCGGCCACAGCTTCGTCAGTTCCGATGAGTTGAATCCGGCGGCGCCAATTCACGAATGGGTACTGGCACCTATCGATGCGCAGGACATCGTCTTCAAAAGCAACGATGGACAAATACTCAATCAGGCCATACGCAGCGGCCTCGGTATCGGCTTCATGTTTCCCCATGAAGCGGCATAGTATCCGGAGCTGGTAGAGCTGTTGCCTCCGCTAAAGGCATGGGAGTTTCAGCACTGGCTGGTCACCCATGGCGATAGGCATCGCAGTGCCAAGCTGCAGGCTTTTCTGCAGGTATTTCACGACCTGGAAGCAGTGAATCGGAATACATAGAAAGCTGACCGTTCCGAGGTGAGCCTTTTTTTGGATGCCTGATTTGAGTCCTAAGATGATCCACACATGCCATCCCTGGCGCGTCGCTTATCACTAACCGGGAGGCTAACCGATTGAACCGGCTGGCACCGGCCGAGCTGTAGTTTTCAACAGCAGGGAGCCGTACGCTACTCCATACGGATCTACACCTCCTTCGCAAAAGTAACGCCCTGGTCCAGATAAGACTGTAGGTGAATGTCATCTTTCAGGACGCGCGAAACGAGCTGATATCCCAGCTCCCGGTATGCTTCAAATTGTCGTTCATCGAAAAACTGATCAAGTGTAGTCTCGTGGGGATAGTCCGGATTATCGAGCTTGTAACCGATTATGTCTGGGGTAAGATTTTCAATCAGTGCAGGCTTAATATATACCAGTGTGCCTACTTTGCGTCTAGATTCGCCGGGCTGTAAGGCATATTCGATTCTGGCGACTGCTACAGACTTTTTTGAAAAGGGATATCGACCGGCCTGATAGGCGGATTTCAGATCTAAAGAAGGAACAATATTTTCTAATTCATAGTCTTTTTCAAAAACTATGACGGTGCCGAAATCCACTTTTGCTCGCTCGACCAGGTTGGCAAGATCGCTGAAGGCATAATCTCCGTCGCAGGCTGCATCACTGACCACGATCAAATCCAGCCGGCGGCGCAATAACTCATAGACGGCCAGATTCTCGAAATGACCGCCATCGCTCAACTCTACTGCCTTGCTTTGCTCGTTAAGTCCGCCATTAAAAGCTATAGCACTGACCATGGATGGATACAGGTAGTTGGGAGGAAAAACGGCTCTCTTGTTGTTCGGATTTGTTGCCCAAAACCCTAATCTCAAATTGAATATAGACATGAATGTCGAAACAAACTGATTCGTCGATGCGCCACGGCCAGCCACACCGGCATCGGGATTGGCCGCTGCCGCAGAGATAGACATTGCGGTGGCCAAGGTGAGAGGGGATAGGAACAAGCCGTGCATATAGCTTGAAGTCTTTTTCCATCCAGTGGCGTCGCTCCCGCAATAAAGTGGCGATAAAATAAAGCTGTCCCCACGACGTCCGCGGTACTTTGCAATTTTGGCGCCGACTAGTACTACGTTGCAATTGACCAGATGATAGGGTCGGCTATTTTCTGTATTACACATTTCGTGGAGATAAGTCTTATCTGCTTTGGAAGCGGCCTTCCATTTTCCCGATGTGATTGACTCATCATCGGGCATGAAAGTTTCCATCAGCCGGTCTCTATACATTCGGTTCAGCCCGAAGTAATTTACATTGCAAATCAATCCGAAAATGGCGGCGCCAGCGACGAGCGAGTAGTGCAGAAATTCACCTTGCCTCGCCAGATGCGAACCTAACACATAGGAGCCATAAAAAATGGCAAACAGCAATGCTGCCGATCCCAGCGCTACCTGCCACGATGCAATTGACTCGCCAGGGTCAAGTTGGCGACGATGAGACAGGAAGGCCAGTAGCGTGCCAATTCCGGAGGAGACGACTGTTAGAACCGTCCCGACCGTGTTGATTTCGCCCCCGTCAACCTGGTTACGCAGGCGATCAAAGTATGCTTCGGCCAACAACACCAGGCCGTTTATCAGGGGCAGAGACCAGATTATCAGACTGATAGCAATCAACACGCTGATAACGCCCAATATTCTTTGCATGGCAATGGACACTCTGTAACTGGCTACCTTGCGGAAAGTAAGTAGGGAATATAATAGTGCAAGAGTAATCCACATACCTGCCAGTACAAGGAGAGACCGGCGGCAAATCAAAACCAAGAGCTGTTCGGGATAGGTCGATCTTGTTTGAAGCAACTCAAAAACGAGAATCCATGCTGCAATCGCCAACACAAAATAGACAGCGAATGAGACCGCCATTGTTCGTATGATCACGGCGGCAAGTGAAATCGCGTTCAGACCATGGCCCGGTATCAAATAATTGCCATGCTGGCGGATGAAATTGAGAATTCCGGTCTTTTCTTTTTCGCCATCGCTGGCGTCTTTTTCTTCAGTCTTGCCGCCGCTCCGTTTGCGACCGAAGGGAAAGTTGTTAGCACCGGTCCCATATATTGGCGCACCATTGCTATCGCGTTGACTAAGAAAAAAGGTCAGTGACGATCCGAGATATCCTCCTCCCGAGACTGTGGAGAGGTAATCGAAATCCTTGAGCCGCCCGGCATTGACTAGGGCCTGCATGACTCCCATGCCGAAAGAAGCTGAGCGGATTCCCCCACCCGAGAATGCAAGACCGGTTCTTCTATCCGTATCGCCTTTGCAGATCCGGGTAGATTCGCTCGCAATAACGTCTGATGCTTCAGTTGTGAACTCTGACATGGGCTAGTCTCTGCTTGCTCAGTAATTCAATGGGGAGCATCGATTGCCGCATTGAACTCTTCCGCGAATGGGCCGCCTTTGAAATCAACTTTTCCTTCGGGGGCAGATTTATAAGATTGATCAACTTTATGATAATTTTTGCTATTTGCATACGGCCGTCTTGATCGCTAAGGCAGGCATGACAGCTGCTTCTAACCAGTTTCTGGCTTGTGGTCATCGATTAGGGTACTGGCAATTGATCGAGCAAGATCATTGGCGTATGACAATTCCTGGCATCTCGCATTAGGTCGCTGACTATTGATTACTCGACGGCAAACGACTGGTTAGTGAAAATGTCTCGGAATTCGCCGGTGTACTTGATGCTATTCAGGATCCATTGGGCCGTGTCATTTACGGCCGACTGGTCTATAACTTCTAAGGTATGATTTTGGGGTATAATTTTGGGACACCCACAACTTATCAACTTAACGCAACAAACTATCGAGGCTTATCTATTCGGGTTGGCAATAGGCTCCACCCTGCATCGCCCGCTTGGAGACGGATTGTTGGCTTACGTCTATCTTCCGGCCAATTTCCTGCATCGGGTGTGAACCGAGACGAAGCGAGAGAGTTAAAGCTTCAGCTCAGGACACTCGCATACCGTAGCACATCATCTCGATGGCTTCGCTCACTATGGTTGCATCATCAAAGGTCTCAAAGGCGGCGCCTTTGGGCTGGCGTACCGACATAATGACGCCGTGCAGTGAGCCGCGCAGAATTTGCGCGGTAAGACTCGGGTCATGAACATGCTTCGGGTCTATGGTGCCATCCTTGATGCCACTGTTGAGCGCGTCCACCATCATCTCATGCATGCGGTCGCGACACTCTGCCATCTGCATGATCACCTCGTCGGGCTCATCGAGCATCGGAAAGGTGGACATGTCAGTCATCACGTCAAAATAGTCTGACTCATCCAGTGAAAACTGGTAGTAGGCTAGGCCAATGCCTTTGATCTGGTTCATGCCATTGTCGCCGTTTGATTTTGCATCCGCGAAGCGCGTCACCATTGAGCGCGCGGCGCGCAGCATCACCGCGCGCATGATCGCCGCTTTGTCCTTGAAGTACACATAGAGCAGGGGGCGGCTAATCTGCGCGGCATTGGCGATCTCGTCCATAGAAGTGCTGTTATAGCCCTTGTGGAAGAAGATTGACTCCGCCGCATCGACAATGTCGTCGTAGCGTTGCTGTTTTTCCCTGGCCCGGCGGGCGGTGGCTGGCACGAATTCCTTCCTCCTGATGAGATGACATTTATGGTCTGCTGTGCGCGGTCCTGACAAGTTGTCAAAAAGTAATTGACATTATGTCAGAATCTGACAGACTGTCAATCATTAACACATCGTCAGCGGTTATTGAGCACGCCGCAGCAACCAGATCGCGATGGATTATGCCACCGATGAGCCCCCGGGAGATCAGCCATGTACGACGATATTTTTGCCGCCCGACTTCAGGTTCATGCGGATTACCGCAGGTTTTATCCACGTCTGTTTATTGCCCTGCTATTGCTCGCGCTGCTAATCGCCTGCAGCGAGAGTAACGCGCTGGAAGCTAAGTCTGTCGGCCCTGTTGAAGTAAGTAAGCAGTCTCAAACGACAGTGCAGGTGCGTGTTGCACAGGTTAGGAGCGGTGCTGCCAGCGAGGTGTTGCGTTTTGCCGGGGTAGCCCGTCCGCGCCAGCGCGCGAATCTCAGTTTCCAGGTAGGCGGCACAATCGCAACCCGCTTTGCGGAGATCGGTGACCAGGTCAGCGCCGGCGAGATCGTGGCGCGTTTGTATAACCCCCAATTGGGCCCGGCTTCCGAAGCGGCAGAAGCACGGCTGGCGCAGCTGATCCATGACGCCGAACAAGAGGAGCGGGATCTGGAGCGACTGCAGCACATTTATGAGCGGGACCTGCTGGCGATCCAGGATCTGGAGCAGCAGCGCACGCTGTTGCGTAGCACCCAATCCGCGGTGGACAACGCCCGAGCCATCGTTAATCAGAATCAGCAGCTACAGCGGGAAAGCGAACTCCGTGCTCCGTTCGACGGGCACATCGAGCAAGTGGTACTTGAGCCAGGCGAATTCGCCCAGCCCGGCCAGGTGGTGATGCGGATGTCCGCCGAGGACGACCTGGAGGTGGAAGTCCAGGTGCCGCCGCGATTTCTTGCCGGCCTGACCCTGGGAGAAACGCTGTCAGTATGGAACGGCCTCAGTGGTGAACAGTATCAGGCTGTGGTTACCGAGATCGGCGCGGGCAACTCCGGGCGCAGTGCGCTGTACCCGCTAGTGGTCAACCTGCGACACACCGGCCTGCGTAGCGGCGAGGCGATGGAAGTCGGCGTAAGCTATGAGCTTGGCACTGGACTCAGCATTCCTCTCAATGCGGTCATGCGTTCGGCCCAGGGTCTGACGGTGTTCAGGGTCGAGACCAGTAGCGCAGATACGGCTCGTGTCTCCCGGGTTGCAGTTGCTGTTCGGCGAATCAGCGGCGACCAGGTCTTATTGGAGCCCGGCAAACTCGACGTCGATGACCGTGTGGTTTATGCAGGTCTGACCCGGCTTGCCGACGGTGACGCGGTGAAGGTACTGGGCAGCAATGCAGTTACTGCCGGCGGGAATAGGGCCGGAGATCAGCGGTGAATTTCGGCAGCGCCATTGCGCGGCTGGTGACGCAGCCTCGGCTGGTAATACTGATTGTCACCATGCTTACTCTGGTGGGCGTTGGTTCCTTGTCGAGCATGGCCCGCCAGGAAGACCCTGCATTTCCCGACCGAGCCGGCCTGATCACCATACTGTTTCCCGGCGCAACTGCAGAAACCATAGAGCGCCTGATTCTCGAACCGCTCCAGAATGAGCTCTCACAGGTAGAAGAAGTGCAGGAATACCAAGCCACCGCCAGAACCGGTGTGGCACTAGTGAATGTGAGCTTGCTGGACAATAGGTATGACACCGACACTGGCTGGGAGCGGGTGCGCATTGCCATGGACCGCGCCGAGATGGAATTCCCGGACGGCGTTCTGGAAATGACTCTGGATGATCGCCTCACGGGTTTGCCTGCGGTAGTGCTGGCGGTGGCGGGCAGTCCGTCGACGGTGGAACTGTCACTGGCGGCGGAACAACTAAAACGAGACCTGCAAGACCTGCCTGGACTGTCCCGTATCGAGCTGCAAGGCGAGACCGAGGAACAGATCAACATTGCCCTGCACGATGCCGAACTGGTACGCCTGGGTATCACTCCGAATCAACTTGGCCAGTTCATCGCCCAGCGTAACCAAGTGTCTCCTGGCGGCTTTATCGTTGTCGGTGACCGGCGACTGAACCTGTTGTCGAACAACGAATTCCTGAGTTTGGAAGCAATCCGCAGCACCCAAATCCCACTGCCCCAGGGCGGCAGCGTGCCGCTTGCGGCAGTCGCGGACGTCTGGCGATCTGCCGTCGAACCACTGGCACCGGCTACTTTTCAGGATGGTGAGCAGGTAGTAGCTCTGGAGCTCTACACGATAAAAAATGAGGTGGACGCGTTGCTGTTTGGTGACAACGTCCGCGCCCGGTTGGAGCAGCTCCGCGCCGACTATCCGCAGCTGGAAATACGTGAACTGTTCTTTCAGCCGGACCAGGTGGCGGAACGGCTGGACAGTCTGACCGACAGCCTAATGCTGTCTATGCTGATTATCACCACCATTCTGTTTCTCGGCATGGGCTGGCGCATGGGCGTAACCGTCGCCCTGATGCTGCCGGTGGTAACACTGATTAGCCTGGGTATCTACAATTTTGGCGGCGGCGTGCTGCACCAGATTGCCATAATAGGCGCGGTGATTTCACTGGGCATCCTGATCGATAACGCCATCGTCATGGTAGAGAACATACAGCATCGCCTCAATGAGGGCGCAACCAGACAGAAGGCAATGCTGGGTGCCGTGGTAGAACTGGCCGGGCCTCTTGCTGCTTCCACCGGCACCACGCTGGCGGCGTTTACGCCGTTGCTTTTGTCCAGCGGCGGTACAGCTGATTTCACCCGCGGCATCCCGGTGATGATCATGCTCACCCTGACGGTGAGTTTTTTGCTGGCGGTGAGTATTGCGCCGTTGGCGTCTGCCTGGTTTCTGAAACCAGCGACGGTCAGGCGCAGCGCCTGGATTGACCGATTGGCCAATAACATCGCAGCAGTTAGCCGCCGCTTCATGAAGTCGGTCATCGTAGCCGGCGTAGTGCTGGCCGGTGGTAGCATGATGTTGTTTCCCTATCTGAACTTTCAGTTCTTCCCCAATGCCGATCGACCACAAGTGGTGGTGGAAATGTTCCTGCCGGAAGGCAGTGACATCCGGCAAACGCATTTGTTGAGTCAGGAGCTGGAATCAGCACTGCGGGACCGACCCGGTGTTACCACCGTCCACCGTTTTGTGGGCGCAACCGGACCGGGCTTTTATTACAACCTGCCGAACGCCACTCAGGCACCGAATCGAGCGCGTCTAGTGGTTAACATGGAAGTGCTGCCGCAAACTGCGGCGCTCATGGATTGGGTGCGAAACTATACTGCCAGCAATTTCCCCGAGTACGACATTATTGCCAGCACTCTTGCCCAGGGACCACCTCGGGCGGCCCCGGTTGAAATTCGCGTATTTCACTCCGACGACGAAACGCGCTTGGCGGCAGCCGAGCAGGTATTCAGGCAAGTAAAAAGTGTACCTGGCGCGGTCGACGTGCGCCATGATATCGATACCGGTGTGCCGGTGTTGCGCTTGAATGTAGACGATGCCAGCGCCCAGCGCTACGGATTGAGTCGTGCCGATGTCGCCCAGACTCTCTTTGCTCGCAGTTTCGGACAACCGGTAGAGCAATATCGCCAGGAACTGGACCCGCTACCGATTGTGATTCGCAGCAACGAAGGTACACGCCTGAATGTAGAAAGCCTGCTGTCCAGTTACGTATTCAATGTTCAGGGCGAGCCCATTCCTCTGAGCCTGATCGCCCAGACTGAAGCGGACTGGCAAGTTGCCAGCATTAAACATCGCAACGGCGTGCGAGTGTTGAGTATTACCTCCGGATTGGGGGACGGCTACAGTTTCAGCCAGATTCTCGATGGTTTGAATGCTCGCATGGCGTCTGAGCCGCTACCGCCGGGCACCGGTCTTGAGTTTGGCGGCGACCAGGAAAGCTCGGGAGAGGCGAACAGCGCAATACTGGCCACAGCGCCTATCGGTGTTTTGTTGCTGCTGTTCTTTCTGCTGCTGCAGTTCAACAGTTACAAACGAGTGGGGATCATACTACTCACTGTGCCGCTGGCCGCTGCCGGCGTTTTCCCTGGTCTGGTGCTGACCGACTCGCCGTTCGGCTTTCAGCCGCTATTGGGCATCATTGCTCTGGTGGGTATCGTAGTAAACAATGCCATTGTGCTGGTGGACCGAATTGATCAGTCGCTAAAACAGGGCGTGCCAGTAAACGACGCCGTGGATGAAGCAATCCGCCGTCGCACCAGACCGATTCTGCTGACCACCGCCACCACGGTCACTGGCCTGCTACCGCTGGCACTGTCATCGTCCACGCTCTGGCCGCCGATGGCCTGGGCCATTATTTCCGGATTGTTGGCCAGCACCCTTCTGACTCTGTTAGTGGTGCCGGCGGTGTGCCGCTTATCCCTGAAAAACTTGTGTACAGTCACAACTTATCAACTTAACTCAACAAACTACCGAGGCTGATATTTTCGGCTTGGTAATAGGCTCCGAACGGCATTGCCCGCTTGGAGACGGATTATCGGCTTACAACTTACTTCAGGCCATTCCCCAGCATCTTTAAACCCAATTCTTCCGCACCCCAGTAGCAGATGAGAGACGCAGCTACTCGGTAAATGCAATCACCCTATCGTTGGCATTGATTAAAAATGGATCAGGCACGCCCAATCCCCACGCCAAACGCAACTAAGTTGTTAGGTTGTGGGTGTCCGCTAGTTTCCGCCCTCGTTTCCCTCTAGTTTCCCTGCCTGCTTTGGGGGACCAGTCAAAAATCGCTCCGTCTCCCAGTGCCGCACCACCAGTAGATGTTCAATGAACGCCGCTGCCGAGCGACTGCTGCAGGTCTGCCGCGAACCGTGGTGGCTGATCGCGCCAGAGCCGAAAGGCTCAGCCGGCAGCCAGAGGGGACTCTTCAACCGCCGCCGGCGCGTACAGGAAATCTTCGTAGTAGCTGAGGATCTCCGGTTTTTCGAAATGCAGGAAGTGCCCGGCACCGTCGATCAACAGGCACTCGCAATCCGGGATTAGCCGCCCGGCTACCCACATGTCGTCGACGTCGATGATGCGGTCTTCAGCGCCGTTGACAATCAGCGTCCGAGCGCGGATCTGCGTCAGGTCAATCACTGCATCGAGGTGGCCGAAATTGAGGATATTGCGACAGTGCTCGTAGAAGGCGTCGGCATTGGCATCACTGAGATTAGCAAACTGTGACGCGATCTGGCGCTTGTATAGCGGGCCGAGCTGCTCACCGAACTTGCGGATGATGAGATCGGCACCGGCGGCATAGTTGCGCGTGGCGTAGAGCTCCTGCGCACGCTCGACGATGCCCTGCATTTCAGCGTTTGGTTTCATGCCGAAGCTGCTCAGGACCAGGCGCTGCACCGCATCGGCGTTAGTGGCGGCGTAACCGGCGGCGATCGCCGTCCCCCAGCTACTGCCGGCAAGCGCCAGCTCGCCACGACCTGCGGCGTTTTGGATCAGCGCGTGTACCACCTCGAGTTGCTCCTGAACGGTGACATGGGCGCTGCCGGAGATAAGCTCCGAGCGACCCACACCGGGCATGTCGAAAACCACCACTGTATAGCGGTCAGCGAAACGCCGGGTGACCGAGCGCCATACGGCCATGGTCTGCAGGATACCGCTGACGCAGAGCAGCGTGTCTGGGCTGTCGCCGTAGGCGCGATAGGGTACGCGGAAGCGCCCGTGCTCCATAACTCCCTTGCTGGTCTTCAATTGCTGTTCTCCGGGGGTGCGGCGCCCGCCGCGGTTAGTCGTGACGCCAGGCACTCTGCGCGCCGCGCCTTCCATAAATACCAATGCTGTGGCGCCAGGCGGTTGGCAATGCGGTCAATCGGTGAAGCGACCAGCAAGTTGAGCAGTCCCTGAGCCCGCTCGGACCAGCGCGGCGAAGCCGCTCGCAGCGACACGCCGATTCCCGCCTCGAGGTAGTGGAATTCGTGCCACCAGCCGCTCGGCATGTATAGGGTCTGGCCAGGTTCAAGGATCACCTCGTAGCCGCGGGCCCGCGCCAGCGCCGGCCAGCGCCCAAAGTCGGGCGAGTCGAGATCGACATAGCTGCGCACCGTGAACGGGTGGCGGTAAAGCGCAGCGCCGTCCCGCGGCGCGAACAGGCGCACCCGCCGGCGCCCTCGCACCACAGTATGCAGCACGTCGCCCATGTCAATGTCGTAGTGCAGCGGCGTGGTGCTTTCGTGGCAACCGAAGAAGCTGAAGATGAAGCGGCGCGAGAAGCGCAGGCCGACCTCGGGCAGACGCACGTCGTCGAGCAGCTCTGGGATCTGCCGCGACAGATTGTAGAGGAACATGCGCAGGTCACGGCCGCGGTGCTGCGTTTCCTCGAGGAAGTCGGCGAAGCGCATGCTATCAATACTGGACATGTAGTCGCGTCCCGGGGCACCGAAACTGGCATCATACACCCGCACCGTGCGCTCGCCGTGCTGTGCCGCCAGCTGCTCCGGCGTCCATTGCCGCAGCGCCGGCCAGTCTGCGGCGAGATCGCTGACCACCACCGGACGGCGGTCGCGGATGGCCTGACGAACGCTGGTACCTTCGGCGAATGGCTGTGACGGCAGCGTCCGCCAAGACAGTATCTTGTCGCTGCTTGCGGTCGTGATCTTGTCCCTGCTGGCGGTCGTACGGATCGGCGCAGGCATCCGCTGCCCCGTCTCCAGCACCGTTTCCGAAGAATGAGATCCCCGATCCGCGGCCTCGGCGTAATGACCGATGTCGTAGACTCTGAACAGGATGAAGGTCCTCCGGGCGTTGCCCGTCAGCTGCAGGCGGTAGGTGGGTGGTCAAGAGATTCAAACAGTATCTCTAGATACGAGTGATGTCCAGTTTCGTGACTCGGGGTGCAAAGTCAAGCGGATCCGGTCTGAATCATGAAAAGCCTCACCTGCTTTCCATCCCTCAACAAGTCCTAACTAGTTTCCCTTGGCATTTTTTAGCGGTTATCCAAGTGACTTTCCGCAGAAGGTCAATAGGGAAAACCCACAACTTTTCAATTTAACGCAACAAACTATCGAGGCTAATGTTTTCTGATTGGCAACAGGCTCTACCTTGCATTGCCCGCTTGGAGACGGATTGTCGGCTTACCTCTAGCGTCAGGCCAATCTCCAGCATCGTTAGTCCCAATTCTTCCGCACCCCAGTAGCAGATGAGGGACTTGGCTATCGAAAACTTATTTCTCCGAGCTTTCTTAGTCAGATCCCGCGCGTCAACGCCGTAAGCGGTGCAAACTCGACTTATCAGGGTATCCAAAGTCCAGCCTTGTTACAGTCTTGTTACAGTCTTGTTACAGCCTGCGCGTTTTTCTTTCCTATCCCAGTTCATCTTCCGACAATGCTTGTTCTACAAACTGTCCACTGCCAAGAATCCGCTCATCGCCAGTGCTGCGAACTTGCTCAATCCGTAGCCGCATTTTGGATTCCCAGCCCCGCTTGGCGTCGACTGTAGCTACTGCCATTGCCACCAAGCTACGGCCCCATTAGCCTTGAAAGTGGTTGCGAACCCGCCCTGATCAGCAAGCGATTACGCCCAAACCAACCGCAAATAAGTTGTTAAGTTATGGATGTCCCCTAGGACTGTCCCTTGTTCACAGCCTGCTGCAAGAGATCCCCAAAACTACCCGTGGTTTTGGCTGGCGTTCGACCTGATGCAGCGGCCTTGCCTGTTTTGGCACCGGTTCTGTTTCCTGATCTGGGTTTCGCAGCCTTGCCATCTGCCCTTCCCGGCTTGTCGGATTCGGCAGCATCATCCAGTCGCATAGACAGACCGATGCGTTTACGCTTTTCATCCACCTCCATCACCTTTACCTTCACCACTTCACCACTTTTAACTACTGCATGCGGATCCTTGACGAAGTGATTGGACAGCGCAGAGATATGCACCAGGCCGTCTTGATGCACACCGATATCAACGAAAGCACCAAAGTTGGTGACGTTAGTGACCACTCCTTCCAGAACCATGCCGGATTTGAGATCACCCAACGATTCCACGCCCTCCTTGAAGCTGGCGGTCTTAAACTCGGGGCGCGGATCTCGGCCCGGTTTCTCCAACTCTGAGATGATATCGCTGACGGTAGGAATACCGGTAGTGTCATCCACATAGTCTACCGGATCCAGGCTGCGGAGAAACTTCACATTGCCGATGACATCGCCGATTTGCTTCTTGTGCCTGGACAGAATGCGCTCTACCACCTGGTATGACTCTGGGTGTACGGCCGAAGAATCAAGCGGATTGTCACCCTGGGCGATACGCAAAAATCCGGCGGCCTGCTCAAAACTCTTTTCACCCAAGCGCGGAACTGCCTTCAGTGACCTGCGATCTTTGAAGGCGCCATGTTCATTACGGTAGGTGACAATATTGCTGGCGATTGTGGAAGTGAGGCCAGACACTTTTTTGAGCAAGGCAGCGGAGGCCATATTCACATCGACACCCACGGCGTTCACACAGTCCTCGACTGCGGCATCCAGGGACTGGCCGAGCTTGACCTGGCTGACATCGTGCTGATACTGACCAACGCCAATGGATTTCGGGTCGATCTTCACCAACTCCGCCAGCGGGTCCTGCAAGCGCCGTGCGATGGAGATGGCGCCGCGCACGGTGACATCCAAATCGGGAAACTCTTCACGAGCGATATCCGAGGCCGAGTACACCGAGGCGCCGGACTCATTCACCATAGCCTTGTCCAGCTTTAGCTCTGGATGACGCTTGATCAGATCTGCAGCCAGTTTGTCGGTCTCACGCGATGCGGTGCCATTACCTATAGCGATGAGCTCGACGTCATGGGTTTTGCACAGCCCCGCCAGTAAAGCGATGGATTGATCCCACTGATTACGCGGCGCATGGGGAAAGATGGCGGTGTCTTCCAGAAACTTGCCGGTCCGATCCACTACACAGACCTTGCAGCCGGTGCGCAGACCAGGGTCGAGTCCAAGGGTAACGCGATTTCCCGCTGGAGAGGCCAGCAGAATGGCTTTCATGTTTTCGCCAAACACGCGAATCGCCTCGCCTTCAGCGGACTCTCGTAGCTGCCCCAGGATATCGGTCTGCAGGTGCAACTGTAGTTTTACTTGCCAGGTCCAGCGTGCCACTTCCTGAAGAAAGCCATCAGCGGCCCGACCCTTGTCTTCAATGCCGACCTGCGCCGCAACGATTCCTTCACAGGGGTCAGCCTGTCCCTGTTCACACCCAGCACTGCCGATCTCGACTCGCAGAAACCCTTCTTTGCGACCGCGAAAAATAGCCAGCGCCCGGTGTGAGGGAATACGCTTTAGTGGCTCATCGTAATCAAAGTAATCGCGGTATTTGGCGGCCTCGCTCTCCTTGCCCCTAACCACTCGCGCCCGCAGCTCCCCGCGGTCCCACAAGTGCTTGCGCAGATTACCCACCAGCACCGCATCCTCGGCAAAGCGCTCGATGAGAATGAACTTGGCGCCGTCCAAAGCAGCCTTAGTGTCAGCCACGCCCCTGTCTGTATCCACGAAATCGCCTGCAACTGCCTGCGGAATCAAAGTCGGATCATCATAGAGACGGCACGCCAGCGGCTCCAATCCCGCCTCGATGGCAATCATGGCCTTGGTGCGACGCTTGGGCTTGTAGGGCAGATAGAGGTCTTCCAGTTCGGATTTTGTCTGCGCTGCGTGAATCTGCTTTTCCAGTGCCGGAGTCAGCTTCTCCTGTTCACGAATACTGTCCAGGATCGCCTCCTGGCGCTCCCCCAGTTCACGCAAATAGCCAAGCCGGTTTTCCAGGTCACGAAGCTGCAGGTCGTCGAGACCACCAGTGACCTCTTTGCGATAGCGGGAAATGAAAGGCACTGTGGCGCCTTCATCCAGTAAGCCGATAGCGGCCGTGACCTGCTGCGGTTTGATGCTGAGTTCAAAAGCGATTTTAGTGGCGAGAGTGGTGGCGGTGGCGGTGGCGGTGGCGGTGGCGGTGGCGGTCATTTCGATCCTGTGGTTGAAATAGTTGTAGGTTTGCTGAAGCAACTTTACAGGTTGTGATTGTACGATCAGGAGGGCAGGCACACCACACACTCTAATACCTGGGTCAGGCTATTGAGCGTGATGAATACACCAGCCTTTCCCTGACAGATGTGATGGGACTTTGTCTTTATATCCTGCATCCCTTCTCCACTGAATCTCGCCGCTTACCCAAGTCGATGGGCTGGTTTAGCAGTGAGGCGCTCTCGAAACAGCGGACAGACTTCAGGTCGAGGCGAACTTTCTGAGTCAGGGATTAGGGAATAGTCACAACCTGACAACTTAATTGGCTCAGTCTAGGGTTATGTTGTGCCTCTTCCCGAGTTTCTATAGCATCGGTTTTTCGGAATTCTTAAAGCTCATACATCGGTTTTTCAGGATTCTCGGGTAAACAAGTCCGAATGGATACCGGTGCTCGCTTCGCTACAATGATTTAAAGACAATAGAAAATGAAAGGAGAGAGCGCCATGCAATTAGTGCTGATCATGGCTGATACAAAGCTGAAGTCAATCGACAATCCTCTGCTCGATGGAGGGACTGTCCGTCGACTGTTTCTAGCCCTGCTGGCAAGCCTATGCCTTATTCCGTCGACAGGTTTGGCCCAGGAGGACGGTGATTGGCTACTGCGCACGGGTGTGGTGAACTTCGCACCTAGCGACGGCCGTGGTCTGCTACAGACCAGTGTGGGTGATAACCTTGCCGGCTCCAGTATTAGCCTGGACGACAACTCCCAGTTAGGCGTCACCATCTCCTACATGATCACCGACTCCTGGGCGATTGAGGCGGCGGCAACCGCTTCCTTTAAACACGAAGTCGCCATCAACGGACTCGATGCCTTTGGCCTCACCACCACTGAACTGGGCGATACCTACCTGGTCACCCCCACCGTCAGCGCCTTATATTACTTCGGTTCACCGAGCCGCAACCTGCGCCCCTACATCGGCGCAGGCATCAACTACACCCGCTTTTTCAATGCTTCACTGGGAACCCAGGCTCGCAGCGAACTCGGCGCTGAGAACCTGGAATTTGATCATTCTTTCGGCATCGAATTTCGCGCCGGCCTGGACTGGGAGTTACGGAACGGCTGGTTTATGAACGCGTCGGTGTCCCGGATCAACATGGACACCACCGCCAGCTTCCAGACCGGCGAGCGCGCATTCAGTAGCAACATCACTCTCGATCCATGGATCACCATGTTTACTCTGGGTCACAAATTCTAACGGATTGAGACCCAACAATAAGAAAGGCCGACTTTTTTGATCGCAGTCTAGTCAGCTCTATGACAATTCGGGACACCACAACTTATCAACTTAACGCAATAAACTAGCTAAAAACTGTCTAGGCTTCTATTTTTCGATAAGCCCTGCCCTGCATTGTCCGCTTGGAGAAGGATTGTCGGCTCACGTCTATCTTGAGGCTAATCTCCAACAACATTGATAGACCGTAAGCGCCAAAGAATCGGCCTAGAACTTCAGGCTGTCTTTGGGAACTCGACAGCGGTTGTAAGTTAACCAGTCCTTAAGGTCTTCTAGAACCGGTACACCGGCAAAGCATCGGCATACTTGGATACGATGATATAGGCCAGCAAGGCGATTCTGGCCATGCTTTTGCCCATAAGATGAACAGGGCGTTTGGCTGAGATGATGGTGTATTAACCGATCTCCTCACCAAAGACGGCTTTCTCCTGCCAGCATTCAATCACCCGGGCCTGGACCGGGATGCTATCCAGTTCGGCTTCCTTAAAAAGTCAATCTGGAACTTGGATTTTTCACAGCTCAATTCAGAACGCTGGAATTTGCCCAAACGCTCTGCATCTTCGGACAGTCGGATCAGTTTTTCGTATTCAGTAAGTTGGTGTTTATGCTTTTCCGGTGCAACGCGAAGCAAACGATTTTCTTCAATCAACTGCTGACTTGTGCCTGAATCTGACGATGATTGCGGGTGCCATTAGCTGTAATGTCCACAGCTTTTATTTTAGTAAAAGCTGCAGGCTAACGCTTTAATATACGGCTTCATAACGTAATTTTTAATGCCTCTACATCAGGCTTATTCAGGCTTATATCGTAGCCAGGCCAAGAAAGCTTTTTCGGAAATCTACCGGCTCGAGATAAAGATAAATTTAGGGCATATCACTGGTAGGCCGCAGATAACCCTGCATTACCACTGCTCGAGCAGGCGACGAACAATGGCTAGGTTGTCATCCTCATATCCCCTGAATCAAAACCCCGTTCGGTAAGGCCAGGGACAAGCCTATTGCATATTGCTCGGTAAACGTTCGACCGGGGCGAAACCATCGTTCAGTTGAACTGCGGCCCGATTCTGTTCAACAAATTTACGACGCTAGTAAGCGAATGGTTGATAGTTCAATTGAGGTCGGTTTCAGTATGCCTTCTGTGACTGGGCCGATTGTTCCCAAGCAGAAATCTGCTTTTACCAGTCACAGGATAATTGTTCTGACTCACCTTTACTTCCCATCTTCTTCTCCTGTGTGTTTGATCGACAAGAGAGAATGTTACGGAAGTCAGGTCAGAAAAAAAGATGCTTATTTGTGAGCGCTTGAGTAATAGCTGATCGAGGCGCCTAAATCCAGCAGTAAGTTTGGACTATTATTTGAGGCTACATCGTCAACCCGGATTTCGTTGTGGCTGGCTCTTGTCCCTATAACCAGGCTCACTGATGGGAACAACATAAAACCTGCTTCGCGCAAGGTAATCTGTGCAGCTTACAAAATGCGCCGGTTATGGCCAGGTCGAATTAATTGGAATTGTTAACTCCAGGTTCATAGGTTGGCCTTTCTTATTCACTAGCTAGTGCTACCACTGGATCAAGGCGAGCCGCCTTGCGTGCTGGGGCAAACCCGAAGACCAGCCCGGTAGCAGCGGCGCTGCTAAACGCCAACAATAGGGGCATATAGGTAAACCTGATTGCGACATCAAATTGTTGTAGCAACAACCCCGCGCCAAGGCCGAGAATGACACCGATAACACCACCGACTCCTGATACTACAATCGCTTCGGAAAGAAATTGCGCCAGAATATCCGTTTGTCGCGCGCCAGTGGCCATGCGAATACCGATTTCCCGCGTACGTTCTGTAACGGAGACGAGCATAATGTTCATCACCCCAATGCCTCCAACCAGAAGTGATATGGCAGCGACTGACCCTAATAAGATGGTCATCGTATCTTGCGAGGCAGATACAGTATCGAGCAATTCAGCACTGTTGAAAATGCGAAAGTCTTCGCTGCCATGCCGAACGATCATGAGCTCGCGCAAGCGTTGTTCTGTGGCATTTATTTGCTGTAGATCATTGACCGCGACAGTAATCGAGCGCACATACACCTGACCAAACAAACGCAGCGCGCCTGTTTTGAGCGGGACAAAGACCGCATCGTCCTGATCGCTGCCCGCAAAGCCTGACGAGCCCTTGCGGGTTAGAACACCGATCACCTGAAAAGGCACATTACGAATTAGAATATATTCACCGAGTGGGCTGATTCCATCAGGAAACATCTCTTCAGCTACCGTTGCCCCAAGTACTGCAACCGAGGTGTAACGCTCACTGTCTTCGCGGGTATAGAAAACGCCTTGGGCTAGTGGCCAGCTTCGTATCTCAGACAATGCCTCTCCCGTCGCTATCACAGTTGTCTGGTAGTCCTGACGACCGTATCGCACCGTATAATTGCCTTGTATTTCTGGCAAAGTAGCAGTCACGTTTGCGATACCATCGAGAATCGCATCTGCGTCCTCAAAGGTTAGTGTTGATGGTGAAGGACCTCGCTGACCGGGAATCCGAGCTGCCTGAAGGGTAAGCATGTTAGTGCCGATCGCACTTATTCTGTCGACTATCTGCTGGCTCGCACCTTCGCCAACGGCCAGCATAGCCACGACCGAACCCACGCCGATCACTATCCCTAACAGAGTAAGAAATGTGCGGAATAGATTGGATGTAAGCGAGCGCCACGCCAAATTAATAGCTTCACCGACGCCCGCCAGTGGCGAGGAGATCTTACGGTTCCTGAACAATGAGTTGATCTTCGGCCGGTTGTGAGCAGGCATTTCAGTTCGATCTTGAGCCGAATCTTCAATGACCAGACCATCCTGGAAAACAATTTTGCGATCAGCCTGCTCAGCAATCTGAGGGTCATGGGTAATTAAAATTACTGTATGCCCTTGGCGAGCCAGATCTTTTATCAGTGCCATAACTTCGAGACCACTTCGGGTATCCAATGCCCCGGTAGGCTCATCAGCGAGAATAATGTTCCCACCGTTCATCATTGCGCGGGCAATCGACACCCGTTGTTGTTGACCGCCTGAAAGCTGACTTGGGCGATGATCCATACGATCGCCAAGCCCCAGGGATGTCAGCAGTGCTTCTGACTTTTGGCGTCTTTGCTGAGCCGAGAGCCCAGCATAGATTGCAGGTACTTCAACATTCTCAATAGCCTTTGCATTTGGAAGCAGGTTATAGCTCTGAAAAATGAAGCCAAAGGCTTCTCGGCGCAGCCTGGACAGATCATCCGGACCGAAATCACGAATATCACGTCCCGCGAAAAGATACGTGCCACTACTGGCCTTATCCAGGCAGCCAAGAATGTTCATCATGGTTGATTTACCGGATCCTGATTGGCCGACAATGGCGACAAATTCACCCATGTGAATTTTTAAATCGATACCGCGCAATGCCTTAACCTCGACACCACCTCCAGTTACAAAAGTACGCTTGATATTGCGCAGTTCAATAATCGGTGTGGTGAGTGTGTTCTCGACCATGGCGTCTGATTGCAGCTCTTCATTGTGAATATCGTCGCCCGTGAAAATAGCCGCGCTCATCTAAAGCCTCCAGGGAATCCACCCACGCCTGGACCAGCTGCAGCGTTCCTGGCCTGCTGTGATGACGATGGCTGAATGATGCCGGCAATCACTTGTTCCCCTTCTACCAATCCCGAGATAATCTGGGCACTGATTCGGCTTGAAACTCCAACCTCTACGATCCGCTGTTCTAGCGAGCCGTCTTGATTGACCACCTTGACCATGGCCAAACTACGGGATGGTTCATCGGTGCTGCGGAAAATTTGGCGCCCAGGCATGGCACCTGGCCCCCTGCGAGGGATGGGCAGAATTTCCTCACCCCCAGGTTGATCTCTTTGTTCAAAATTTCTGGGAAACTGTCGAGGACCCTCACTACGTAATGGCCGCGCAGCGGCTGGTACACCCTTAGCTTGATCTACATCGACTCTGCTTAAGGCGCCGATAGGTATGGTAAGCACATTGCTAGCAGCAGAGATGATAAAAAATACTTGCGCCGTCATTTCCGGCAACAAGGACCCATCGGTGTTTTCTATATCGAAAAGGCCGGTATAAAGCACTACATTGTTTTCAATGACAGGTGTCGGCAAAATTTGCCTCAGCTCTCCGTGCCAGCGTCTGCTGCCACCGCTGAGGGTGGTAAAATAAATACCCATGCCCGGTTTGAGATTACCGATATCAGCTTCAGATATTTCCGCTTCAACGGTCATGGTTGATAAGTTGGCCAGGCGCAAAATCGTCGGTGCCTGCTGGTTTGCATTCAGTGTGCGACCTTCGTTCATTTCGATAGACACTACCGTTCCAGCCATGGGCGCGTAGATCCGAGCAAACTCCAACTCGGTTTCGTCTGAAACCAGGCTCGCACGGGCCTGGATAATTTGCTTTTCCAGTTGAATCAAACTGGCTTCAGCATTGGCCAGATTCAAATTCGCAGTGTCGTAATCGAGCTGGCTGGTCGCATCAGCCGCTTTAAGTCGCTCCTGACGCTCGGCATTGGTTTTGGCCAGTGCCAGAGCCGCTTGTCTTGAAGTGATTTGCGCCTCTTGTGCTTCAATAGCCGCCCGGCTCGCCGCCACTCGAGACTGCTGAGTACGTGCATCAATCTCTGCCAAGAGCTGGCCCGCTTCGACCGTATCTCCAACACCCACATAGAGTGACTCTAGCTGTCCTGAGACCTGCGCTCCTACATCTACGTACTTGCTGGGTTTTAGAGTGCCCGCAGACGAAATAGTATTTTCAATACTGTCAATAGTGGCAGTGGCGAGCAGTGATTGATCGGAGTCTGCTACCGAATCCCTGTTGAAATACAGATAGCCTCCGCAAACTGAAGCCACAATCAGCATTAGTATCGACCAGCCATTCGCTCGGCTTTTCTTAGGCCTAGACACCGCAGTAGCCGTTCGATCCGGCTTGGCAGGGTTGAGATTGTGTTCTTGATCCATTGGTGTCCCCCGTTATGAACGTTGTCGATGGGTTTGTCAGTTACTTCATACGAACCAACGGATTATCCCCTTCGAAGTATTATTAAAAACTTTTCGAATGGTTCTTGGCACTGCTGCGTATAGGCAATGGAACAACGTTAACTCACAGCAAGGAGATACCTTTATGGACAAATTTCGAAGCACGACAGGATTAGGATTACTTGTATTGGGCTGTGCCACCGCAGTCGCTCAGCCAGAACGGCCAAATCCTATCGCCGCAATGGATAACGACGGAGACGGTGCAGTAAATTTTCAGGAATTCATGGATGGTGAGTTTCCTTTCCTCGCCACAATGGACAGCGACGCCAATGGCGTCCTGACACTGAATGAATTTTTAAACTCGCGACGGGGAATTGGCAGAGGTAACAATCCAGATCGAGCAGTTGAGGAAGGCGGTGAATTACGTTGCGCTGAGCGCCAGGCGCGCATGCAGCAAAATGTAGAAGAAAGATTCGTACAAATGGATCTGGACGGCGATGAAATAGTAACCGAAGCAGAATTCAAAGAAGCTACCTTCCTGCAGATGGATTCAAACACTGATGGATTGTTAAGCGGCCGGGAAATGCGTCCACCTCGAGGACTAGGAAATCGCGGCCGTGGGAGACGTGGCAGAGGTGGCAATGGTCCAAGTGGTCTGGACCAATAATTCCGACTCCCTTATGTACTCTCCAGGGAGGGTGGGTACATTTTTTGCCCAGGTGTGGGTAATCGAACCATCTAGGTTATAGTACTCAGGATGACTGACGAGGAACTTATGCAAGCTGTATGTGAAGGAAACCAAAGCGCCTATCAGACCCTTGTTGGCCGGCACACAGGAGCAATAAGTCACTATGCATACAGAATGCTGGGTAATCACAAGGACACTGAAGATATAACACAGGAAACGTTTCTGCGCATGTGGACCCATTCCGACAAATTTAAGCCCAACAAATCGAAACTCACAACCTGGTTACATCGCATCGCTCACAATCTATGCATCGATTATTTACGCAAGCATGGCAACACCGATCTCACAGAACGATTCGATGAGATTGCACTCACTGATGACACTAGTTCAACTGTCGATGCTAAAGAAAAGGTAGAACGGCTTTATAAGGCCGTAATGGGCTTGCCCGAAGGCCAGCGTAGTGCGCTCACGTTATGCCACTTCCAGAATTTTTCAAATCAGGAAGCGGCTGATATTTTGGACGTTACGATTAAGGCGCTGGAATCAAACCTTACCAGGGCTCGGCAGAAACTACGGGACATTGTCGGAAACGCGGATAAATGAAGGATAACAATATGACTGACAGACTTATGGCTTTGACCGAGTTCACCAATTATCTGGGTAGATACGGCAGCCGTGTTGACGCCTGGCCTCCAGCTGAACGCGATTCAGCGCTTGCCTTATTGCAGGATTCGAATGAGGCCATACAGCTACTCAATGCGCAGACTGAGGTGGATAGCACCCTTGGACAACTCGCTGTGCCTGAATTCCCCGGGCTTGAGAAAAGAATACTTAACCAGGCATTGCCACCGAAAAAATTGCCAGCGCTGGACCGGCTCATTCAATGGTTAATCCCTCATCACACTCCTGGATTGTGGCGTCCTGCTTCGGCAGCATGCCTGCCCCTGTTTTTCGGAATTTTGTTAAGCAACTACTACAGCTTTGGCATCAGCGAAGAACAAATTGCAGATGAAGCCTGGAGCGACGAACTTTATATTCTCGCTCTCAATGAATACGATCAAAGGCTCTAGTGTTACTAGTAAATGATGATGAATAGAAACAAACTCACGATTCTGGTCCTACTGGGCTCCTTAGCGCTGAATCTACTGCTGGTTGGAGGAATGAGTAGTCGACTACTAAATCGCCCGGATGATGCCTCGGAGCGCGGCAGGCAATTACGTCCCCTACCCCCAGGCATAGGCTGGATACTACGAGACTTACCCGAGGAACGCCGCTCTGACTTTGCTGCGTTTCTTGAACAAAGTGCAGCGGAATTGAATTCTGCGCGTAGCGAGATGTTTGACGCAATGCGAAGAGCCAATGAACTTATGAACAGCGCCGAATTTGATCCAGACGATTTGTCTGCCGCATTCGCCGAACTGCGTGACGCAAATACTCGTTATCAGGTACTTTCCCATGAAGAAACCGTGCAGCTTCTGAGCCAGCTGACAGAGTCAGAAAGACAAGTAGCGACAGAGTTTATTCAACGTCGTGGCCCTCGAGGAGAAGCTCGTCGGCGCCAACTTGAACGGCGCCCAGCTCGTAATTGAGGTGACTTGGCGAACCCACAACTTATCAACTTAAAGCAACAAACTATCGAGGCTCGTATTTTCGAATTGGCAAGAGGCTCTACCCTGTATTGCCCGCTGAGAGACAGATTGTTGGCTTACATCTATCTTCAGGCCAATCCCCCGCAGAGGATGGATTTAGAACGGTTCTGGTAGACATACCCTACGCGGCCATGGCGTCGATTGTAGCTACCGCCGTAGCCACCAAACAACGGTCCCATAAGCCGTGAAAGTTGTTGCGAACCTACCTTGATCAGCAAGTGATAATGATTGGACATCACTGTCCAAGCCAGACATTGCGTCTCGCTGCACGCAAGGCAATCACTCAAGCGTTACAGAAAGTCCTTTTTATCCGCGGCTTCGGAAAAGATAGAGCGACACTCCAACCCGCGTCCAGTAACGTGATAATAGCCACCTGATATAGGTAAGCGTGCTCTCCTTGGCGTACACAAAAAATAGACCAAATACGCCCAAACCCCAAAACCACACGCAAATAGGTTGTTAAGTTGTCTGTGTCCCCTAAGACGCACGACGCCAGAGCTAGAAACGCATTGACAGTCCGAGAAGGAAATTCCGCCCCGGTTGCAGCAGCGGATTGGAAGGGCTCACTGGAAGGTTGATATTCTCGGGCGTAGTTGGCAGGCGGTATTCCTCGTCGAACAGATTTTCCACTGATAATCGCAGTACGGCTCTGTTGACTGAATTGAACAGCCGATTTAATTCAAACCCGCCACTTAGATTGACGATGGCATAACTGTCATTAGACCGTTCCATGGCAGGATCGATCCGATCCTGTTCCGTGGCCCATTCCAGTACGCCCTCGAGAAATAATCCATCAGCGGCTTGCCAGTTTGCTGAGAAAGTACCGTTCCAGGGCATGATCTGAGATAGCGGCGTGTCCGTGATGTCATCGGTTCCGTGAGTGTAGGTGGCATTGGCGACTAATTGAAGATTCGTCATTGGGTTCCAGGCTGCGAGCAGTTCAACTCCCCGTACCGTGGCCTCACCGATGTTGCGCATCTGTACCGCGGGCTCCCCGTTAAACGTGGTGGGTGCGTCGCGATTAATCAAGTCTTCCAGCTCGTTGTAGAAACCAATCAGATCAAACTGAAAGTCGATATTTCTGTAGCGCAGCCCGGCCTCATAGTTCACGCCTTTTTCCGGGTCTACTTCCGTATTGGGGAGACGGAGTACCGGGTTTACGCCATTTCCAACCGCTGAAAGTTCCGTTACAGAGGGGGCGCGGAAAGATGTGCTAACACTACCGACCAACTGGAGTTGTTCGCTGAGATCAAGAATGGCTCCAAGGGAACCGGTAATCGGAGTGTTAGCCAAGTC
>Ga0207419_1000852_pt1 | contig 25362 bp, 26 predicted proteins | sample ElkSloMetagenome_4_FD_184723 | JGI IMG/M metagenome (GOLD analysis project Ga0207419, IMG submission 184723) | Hot spring microbial communities from Elkhorn Slough, Monterey Bay, USA - MD2A (version 2) | ecosystem: Environmental > Aquatic > Marine > Intertidal zone > Estuary: Microbial mat ... | reverse complement strand
GGGGTAAAGCAAGGGTCTTGGATAGTAATGCCCATAACGGAAGGCCAGTCGAAATGTATCGATTCGGCAACAATCGTGCCACTCCAATCAGGATTCATGCGATAAACCAACACGCGATCGCACTGTAAAAAGTTACGGACTTCCTCGACGGTGGTATTAATAATCGTGTCAATGTCGAGAGAACGGCGAATCCGGGCTTGCATCGACCCGATTAGTTTTTCCCGTTGGGCTTGCAGTTTGAGGTGTTCTTCGGCGCGTTTGCGATCGCTAATGTCTTGTCCGATCACAAGGCGCGTTCCATCGGATAAGCGAATACTCGCCCAAGCGGTATCCAACACTTGACCGCTACGGGTCAGAGTGTGAAAATCTCGCCATTTTCCGGTTGCTTGAGTCATAAATTGCTTTACGTCGGCTCCTTCTTGGGAATCGGGGTAGCATTCGGCAAATAAATCAAGCTGTTGGACTTCTGCAAAAGTCCAACCTAAAGTCCGTTCGGTTTCGCGATTCAGCAGTTGTAGTTGACCCTTTTCATCCAAAAAGATCACCATAATAGGAATATGGTCGAAAATTGTTTGTAGTAGCTCGTTTTGTTGGGTGAGGGCGACTTCTACTTTTTTCCGTTCGGTAATATCGAGAATAGTGCCAATTTCTCCTTGATAATCCCGATCCGGGCCGCGCAGAGTCGCAGCATTGGTCATCACCCAAGAAATGTGACCATCGGGGCGTTGAAAGCGAAATTCAGAGTTTTCTGACCGTTCTTCGGGTAATTTTTGCCATTCTTGTAAGGCGCGATCGCGATCTTCGGGGTGTAAGGCTTGCATCCAACCGTCTCCTAACGCCGCTTCCGCTTCCAACCCCGTAATCTGACACCAACAAGGATTGACCAAGGTCACAGCATGGTTAGCATCAGTTTGGAAAATGCCTACAGGGGCGCGATCGGTTAAGGTACGATATTGCTGTTCCCGGTCGGCTAAGGTCAGATAAACATCCTGTAAGGCGGCTTCTGCGAAAACGCGATCGCTAATGTTGTGGATGACTGCGATTAAATACTGGACGTGGTTAGTGTCGTCGCGAACGGCGGATAAGGTGAGATTGACCCAAACGGTATTCTTTTCTTTGCTGAGGTAACGAATCTCGATTTGTACCTTGTCTCGTTCTCCTGTAATCAATTCTTGGAAACAAGTGTAGTGCATCGCTCGATCTTCGGTGTGAAGCAGATCGAAGTAATTTTGACTTAATAACTCGATGTGACTGTAGCCTGTGATTTCGCTGAACTTTTGATTGATGCGGAAAAAGCGCCCCTCTAGAGTCAAAATGGTCATTCCCACCGCCGCTTGGTCAAAGATAGCGCGAAAGCGATTTTCACTTTCTTGTAGGGCTTGTTCGGCGGCAACGCGATCGCTAATATCCCGGACAATTTTTAACACTTCGTTGTTACCACAAGCGATCGCTCGCGCTTCATAATGTCGAGTGCGACCCCGTTCTTCGAGTTGATATTCATACACCTGCATTTCTTGGGTTTCTAGGGCTAACTGGGTGTATCGTCGGGTCAACGTCGCCACAGAAGGCGGTAAAACGTCTTCAGGCTGGCGGCCAATAATCTCGCTAGGGGCGGTGAGGGTTGAGAAGTTTTTCGCCGCTTTACAGGCGATATAAGTGCTATCGGCTTTCAACCGCAACATCAAGTCAGGAATGGCATCAAACAAGGCTCGCGTGGTGGTTTCGCTGTCTTGCAAGGCCGTAATGGCAACAGCGCGATCGCTCACATCTTCTAATAGGGCTAAAATATAGCAAATTTCCCCGGTTTCGTTTTCAATTGGCAGTTGATAAAGGTCAAACCAGCGTTTCTCCGATTGAGCCAAGGTGATGGGTTCGGCTGAGATTTTGCAAGGTTTTTGATGGCGGAGAATTTCTTGGTCTTGTTGAGTCAATCGCGCTGCGAGATCGGCAGGTAATAAGTCTGAATGGGTTTGACCGAGAATTTGCTGGCGATCGCGGCCAAAAAAGCTAACTCCAGCTTGATTTAAACGCACAACCCGGCAAGTCCGCGCATCTTTGATAAAAACAATATGAGGCAGTTTTTCTAAAACTGTATTTAAAAACGCCAATTGATGATGGCTTTTTTCTGCCCCACAAGCAGAAGGGGTAGTCAACTGTTCGAGGGCGAGGCGATCTTCTGCTACGGTATCGAGGGGATGACAACAATATAATTGAGTTCCCTGGGCGATCGCGACGGGTTTGACTTCAACGCGAAAATAGTGGCGATCGCCTTTTTTGTCTTTGATGCTACCGTTAAACCCGTTACCCTGTCCTGAGTGGGGTTGAATCTCTTGCCACAACCCTTGCACAGTTCCCAAAGCTTTAATTTCTTCAGAACTATAGCCCAACCAACGCTCTACATTCGGGCTAACAAATGTCATCCTGCCCTCATCATCCGCAATCAAGACCAGATCGCTGATGTGACTGAACATCTCGATGTATTGTTGATGAACAGCTTGTAGTTGTTTTTCCCAATCGAGTTCAGAGGGTTGCGGCATAATTTTAAATTGGATTCATAACTGACCGGGTGAGGTTGCCAATATTGATGAACAAAAGTGGTCGCGCATTGATAACCCATTCGAGGCTATTGAAGGTCATAACTCACCACCTGATTTCAGAGCGATTATCGAGATAATGAGAGCTACTCTATTTTAATTTTGCCCAATTTTTTGAGAGATTGCCCATCATTAGGGAGCGAAACTCAAGATTAAGGCACAAGCGGCAAAACCACACTACCTTAAAATTAAGATGCCGAAATTTAGCCTAGAGTCACCCAAATCTTCGATTAAAATGACTCAATTCTGATGTTACTTAACGAGATAAAATAACAGTAAATCACGCTCGATTTTTTAATGATGATATTGTTCATTTTGAACTCAATTAAGTAGCAATCTTTATCCCATTTTTGGTAACATAAAGTGGGCTAATCTCAATCCCGAACTCTACCCCAAAATTGGCATTTTAAGCGGGCAACTTGTTATTTTCAACAACGCCACTCAGAACTGAATTTCCCCTCGCCAAGAGGTAATTTTGAGTAAAATTGCGCTCAATTATAGGATGCTTCTGCCCACCCCTGTCAAGGTGTAATTTTCAGCAGGCGAGAATCACTCTCAAAGCCCCATTTTGCCGTCATTCGCCCTCATATCGTGGCAACGACACAACTAAAACAGGGCATGAGCGCTCGGTGAGTTAGGCGACTAAAAACTATGCTATTGAGGGTTTAGCCTACGCTCAACCTGTCCTCAGTCGCAGAATCAAAGCTGCTTATTTCCACTCAGGATGCTTTTGGGCTGATTGATTTGTTCCTAAACGGTTAACATCACGAATCATCTGCGTCAGACGGGCTGCGTCTTTTTGATTGTAATAAAAGACTAAACGGGGTAGATGCGCGGTTTCGTCTTTTTGTTCAGGAGGCAGTGCTGCACTTTTTTCGATACACCCTTTGACTAAAATATCACTGTATTCGGCGTTCAACTGCTCTACCGCTTCTGCTGTTAATTCGCAATTGAGGCGCATGACAAATTGTCCGCCGACATAGCGACTAGAATGATACACCCGATAGAACTTGCAGATCGTATCGCAAGCTTCATCAATGCTGTGGGTAATGGTGTAGATACTGTCATCTTCTGGACTGACTAAGCCCCGATTAACCAAGTGATTGTAAATATATTCGTTCCATTCTTCCCAATAACTGGCGTTGGGCGTGTCGATCAACACCAAAGGAACTGGGCCATATTTCCCCGTTTGGCTTAGGGTGAGGGCTTCAAAGGCTTCATCCATCGTCCCAAATCCCCCCGGAAAAATCGCGATCGCGTCGCTTTCTCGCAGGAAAAATAATTTGCGGGTAAAGAAATACTTAAAATTAATTAACTTCGGGTCGCCTTCAATGTAGGCATTAGAACTTTGCTCGAAGGGCAGTTGAATATTTAAACCAAAGGAGCGATCGCGAGTAGCCCCTTTGTTCCCCGCTTCCATAATGCCCCCACCGCCCCCTGTCATCGCCATAAAGCCCCGTTGCGTGATTTGTTGGGCAAATTTCCGGGCCATCTCATATTCGGGGTCTTGGGGCTGCGTTCTCGCCGAGCCAAACATCGCTACTTTGCGAACGTGACGATAAGAATAAAAAATCTGAAATGCTTGTTCTAAGTCTTCTAGAGTCGCCGTTAAAATCTTCCAATCGAGGCGATCGACTTCTTCCCCTGTCAAACGCACCAAAACCGCCAGCGCCCGTTGAATCCACTTACTATGTTTGAGGCTGGGTAAGTTATGGCTGAGTTTCTCTAAGTCTTGGACAAGAGACTCAATTTCGGAATCGTCAGAGGGGAAAGACATGAATACTTTTGTTCTGGAAGTTCTTCTAGCTTAACGAAATTTTGGCTCTCTGGGTTGAGTTATGTATCGTTCTATACTATTTTTAGCGTTTAATCCTGGGTGAAAACGGGCTGAAGGGAAAGCAATTCCTTTTTTCACGCTAAAAGTGCAAGGTTTTGGCCCTTAGAGGCTCAAAAACCTTGCACTTTTGTCTAAATCTCTAGTTAAGCCCCCTTCCAACCCTCCCCATCTAGCTCAGAGGGAGAATTGAGACTTTCGGGAGAGTCTTTAAAATTAGCTGCTGTTACCCGCCAACGCTCAAGAGAAGCTTGGCGATACTCGCGGCTCATCAATCCCGATTTTTTGTTGAAGTCAAGACAGGGCTTGAGACCCCAGATTTGGGTGAATTATCCGAGATATTTTTCGATGGTATTGGAAAGTGTCGCTTTCGGCACTGCACCAACCACCATATCAACCCGCTCACCCCCTTTGAAAATCATCAGGGTGGGAATGCTGCGAATTCCGTACTGACTAGCGACATTCGGGTTTTCGTCCGTGTTGAGTTTGACGACTTTGATTTGCCCTTCGTATTGTTGGGAAATTTCATCCACAACCGGAGCGACCATGCGACACGGCCCGCACCAAGGGGCCCAAAAATCCACTAATACTGGAACATCACTTTCTAAAACTTCATCTTTAAAGCTATCATCTGTAACTTGTACTGCTGCTGACATTTTCAGGAATCCTTGCCTAACTCTAATTTCTAACAAGTGTGTTGGCTTCTACAATAGCAAAAAGTCACGTTATTGAAGCAAAAAAGTATATAATTAGACATAATTTTTTCTTAGTAAAGCTTAGAAGCCTAGCCCTCGCAGCACTAAAGTTTTACCGATGTCTGAGCAAAAGGAACCGCCCGAAACAAGTCCGGGCGGGTTGTGGTGTGAGGAGTGAACGGAAATTTTCATTTCCGCCACTTTCATTCTAAGCGACGGTTATCAAAAATACAGACCTTTTCTGAATTTTTAATCAGTATCCCAGGGGCAGTGGGCGATTGGCAATCGGGGGGAGGGTTGAATTCTACCCCTGGGGAGGGGATCAAAGGCCCGTATGATAGACTTCCAAAACGGCTAGACGCTACACTGTATAAGCCTTACAGACCGAAAAAGCTAATTTAACGTTACACGGGGGAGTTTTGAGGTTTTGGGGGTTATCCAGGGCGCGATCGCGTATCTTAGGAAGTCTGACCCAATGGGAACAGAATTTTGGGGTCGAGGGTTGCGGCTTGGTCTTAAATCCCTGTTTTTTGACCTTGGCCTCCTGTAGAATCAGAAAATTGGCGATCGCACCCTCAACAGTTGCGCTTAAAATCGACGGAGAAGTTTAAAGCGAACTCTAATTGTTTCGTTTCTGAAAGAGAACTGATGAAAATTTTAGTGCTGACTTGGGAGTTTCCACCCCGCATTGTGGGAGGGATTGCCCGTCATGTCGAAGAGTTATATCCAGAATTAGTCAAACTCGGTCACGATATCCATTTGATGACCGTTGAGTTTGGCTCGGCTCCTCATTATGAAGTCGTTGAAGGGATTAAGGTGCATCGACTTCCGATTGCTGCGAGCGATAACTTTTTTCATTGGATTGTCAATCTCAATGCCAGCATGGGGGAACATGGGGGAAAATTAATTCAACAAGAAGGCCCCTTCGATCTGATTCATGGCCATGATTGGTTAGTTGGGGATGCCGCGATCGCTCTCAAACATACCTTCAAAATTCCCCTCATTGCCACGATTCACGCCACAGAATTTGGTCGCAACAATGGCCTGCACTCCCCCGACCAACACTATATCCACAACAAAGAAAAACAACTCACCTATGAAGCGTGGCGGGTCATTGTTTGTACAGAGTACATGAAACAAGAAGTTCATCGCGCCCTCGATACCCCTTGGGACAAAATTGATGTGGTTTTCAATGGCATTCGTCCTGAAAAGAAACGTCCCCTCCAAGGGCGCGATCGCCTTGATTTTCGCCGTCGCTTTGCCAACGACTCTGAAAAAATCGTGTATTACGTCGGACGCATGAGTTATGAAAAAGGCGTGTTTGTCTTGCTCAACGCTGCCCCGAAAGTGCTTTGGGAAATGGGTGGCCGCGTTAAATTTGTCATTATCGGTGGCGGTAATACCGATCGCCTCAAAGCGCAAGCCTGGAATCTGGGCATTTGGGCGCAATGTTACTTCACTGGCTTTATGTCCGAAGCAGACCTCAACCAATTACAAACCATTGCCGATTGTGCGGTGTTTCCCAGTTTGTACGAACCGTTTGGCATTGTCGCTCTCGAAAGTTTTGCGGCTCGCGTCCCGGTGGTGGTATCGGATACTTGTGGTTTCCCGGAGGTAGTCCAACATACCCGAACAGGTATTACCACGAAGACTCAAGATGCCGATTCTTTGGCTTGGGGAATTTTGGAAGTGTTGAAAAACCCTGGTTATGCCCAGTGGCTCGTTGACAATGCCTATCAAGATTTAGAACGACGATTTAGTTGGGTGCATTTGGCTCAACAAACTGCCACCGTCTATCAAAAGGTCGTGCAGGCGCGATCGCAGACTGCTTGGTCTTGAATACCCAGCCTAGGGACTCGGTATCAACTTAATGCGGCCAGCATCCATTTCTGACATCAGCAGTTCGAGTGCTTCATAATCGACTTCCGAAATATAACCCAAGCGAGTTAGCTCGGCATTAATGCCGTTTTCAATTTCGGGGGTGAGAGTTTTGAGATAAAGCGCTTTACTCACCAGAAAGCGAATGGCGCGGGTTGTATCCACAACGTTTGAAGGCCTATGGCTTGACATACTGCCATATTCCGTTGATTTGCCCTAATAAATGTGCGATCTGGATCACCTTGAGGATGCGATCTTGATCGCAGGTCGGGTCTGAAATGCCGATTTTAATGGGAGTAGGGGGGGCTTAACCCCTCACCCTGCCTAAATTTCAGCGCTGCCTACCACATCTAAATTTTAAAAAACAGTTACTTGCGACACAAAACAGAACAAAAGGTCAGTTTTTTACACAAACTTTAAGAAAGTCCGGGGAGTTAGTAAAGATTCCGTGAATCCTAGCAAAACCAGTGGTAACTTTTCGATTGTTGTCGCTATCGTCGGAAATATCATAAGTCAGTAAATTCATTGAAGATTTTTTAATTTAGGAGCTTGAATAAATGAATTATCAATCCGTTACCACCGAAGTTTTAACCATCGAACCCCAAGGCAGTATCAATGCCGCTAATGCAGCAGCCTTTAAAGAAAGATTAGTCAACGACATCGCAACCACCACCGCCACCACCTTTTTAGTCGATCTGCACCAAGTCGAATTTTTAGACAGTGCTGGCTTGATGGCCTTAGTGGCAGGCTACCGCCTGGCTCAAAGCCTAGAACGGCGCATGAGCTTGTGTTGCGTGTCTCCTTCGGTGCGTATTTTGTTTGAACTTACACAACTTGATGGCGCTTTAGAAATTTTTGCAACCCGCGCCGATTTTGAAGCAACTTTAGCTTAAGGTTGCTTATACTAGAAAACAGTTCTTTTTCCTTCCTTTGAGGGATTGTGCTTAATTACTCATGACAAACATCAAACTGTTGTGCTTTAGAGTTGAGAAGCTACTCACCACTTCTCAACTCGACCCCATTTCAAGATGAAATCGCTTCAGCCGTTACCCATTTTGGCATTATCTCTGGGTGCTTTCCTGCTTTTCGGGATTCCGAGCTATCAGGCGATCGGTGACAGTAATCCCCCCAATCCTACCGTTACCGTTAGCAACTCCCAAGCTCCCCTTTTAGATGTATTAAAGCAAAGCGATATTATTTATCTCGCTGAAAACCATGACGATGCTGCGGCTCACGCTGCACAACTGGCGATTATTCAAGCGCTACATTCAGAAAATCGCCCCGTCGCGATCGCGATGGAGATGTTTCAGCGACCTTTTCAACCGGTTCTCGACCGCTATCTTCAAGGGGAAATTACCGAAGTAGAATTACGCGAACAAAGCGAATATGACCGCCGTTGGGGTTTCGATTGGGAATTTTATGCCCCGATCTTACGCTACGCCCAAGCCCACAACATCCCAGTCATTGCTGCCAATACCCCCACCGAAATCTCCCGCAAAGCAGCCCAGGAGGGCTTAGAAGGCTTGTCTGAGGAGGATTTCCGCTACATTCCCCCTGCCACAGAAATTGACCTAGGCCCTGCCGCTTATCGGGAATATTTACAACAAATCTACAGCGCTCATGCCGGCCACGGCAATAGCACCAACTTCGATCGCTTTATGTTAGCCCAGGTATTGTGGGATGAAACCATGGCAGAAGCCGTGGCCCAGTTTTGGCAAGCCAACCCCGACACCCAAGTGATTGTCCTGGCCGGAAAAGGTCATATTATGTACGATTACGGCATTCCGAGCCGAGTGGAGCGTCGTTTGGCCGATGAAGATTTTAGTCAAACTTCGGTGTGGTTGGGTGAGTTTATGGCCGACCTTGAACCCCCAGCCGATTATGCCTGGCCGCTGGAATAGTTGGCTACCAGAATAATATGACTCAAATGCAACGGCAACTTGCCCTACTAACCGGATCGATTGGTGTTGCAGTTGTGGTTTACTTCGGAATCACGACCTGGGGCGGTATTCCCGATTTAGCCAGCTTAATTTCTCGGTTTTCTCGTCCGACGCTCATGGCGATGTTGGTTTTTTCTCTGTTGGGTTATACCAATCGCTTTTTGGCGTGGCATCGCAATCTTAGCAATCTTGGGGTGCGAGTCCCTCTATTATTAAACTTGCAAGCCTATTTTGCCGGTTATTTATTTTTACCCACTCCTGCTAGAGCCGGGACTTCTATTGTTATCTTTTATTTACGCAAGTATGCGCCTTATGGCTTAAGCTTTATGGCGTTTTTTCTAGAACGTCTACAAGACTTTATTGCCACCTTAATTTTGTCGATGTGGCTGCTGACGGGTCATCAATTCTGGCTTTTCTTGAGCGCGATCGCGGCTTTTTTGAGTTTGCTTTGGCTATTAACCCAAAACCCCTCTCAGTACGCTCAATTTCTAGAAGCTCGGCAAGTTCAGAAGTTTTTTCTGCTCAATTTCCCCCTCAGACTCGGAGCCAGTGTTTTTAAAAAGCTCGATGGCTTGCTTCAAAATAAACCCCAAACCTTTCGCTTACCGACCTTTTTAGGCTCGCAGGTTTTAATCTTGCTCGCTCATAGCTGTCACGGCATTGTCTTTTATTTAGCCCTCCGCGATTTAGATTTAGATTTATCCCTGCTGCAAGTGATTAGTATTTACGGTAGTGGGGTCTTTTTAGGTTCGCTTTCCTTTTTACCTGTGGGTTTAGGGGGCGTTGAGGCCATTCTGATTATCTTTTTGTCCCTTCAGAATGTTAGTCGGGTTGACGCTGTAGCCGCGACAATTATCTCCCGCTTGTTAACCACTTGGTTCATTGTGGGAGTGGGGGCGATCGCCACCATGAGCTTATTTGTTTCCGGCAAATATCGCAGAAAAAGCAATTAATACCAAATCCGGGGCTAATGGGGGCAAAGTCTGCCCCCAGAGGACTAAAAAACAAGGGGGTTCTTAATAAGCGGATGTAATCTCGCTCTTTTGAGGTGAAACCCCCAGAAAACTACGACAAAATTGCGATAAATCTTCAATATGACTCAAAGAAGCCAGGCCGGGCGGTAAATCCGGGGCGATCGCGAAACCAAAATCTGTATGATCTCCCCCTCGCGCACCCGAAGGTTTAGCGGTCACTTCCCCAACTAACGGCGAATAAACTCGTTGGACGGGGGGTTGTGAATGCCAAGTAATCACCAAATCTGGGAGGGCTTCGCAGTTTTGACCGGGGAATAATTGATGGGTACTGACCACTTCATCAACTAACGATACTCCCGTTTCGCGATCGCGCAATTCTAAAAAGCTAGTTTTGACAAAATCAATATATTGCTGACACAACTCGCTCTGAGGTTCGAGAATACCTTGGGCTTCGCGGCCTACCAAATTTAGGCGTAATTCGGTACGAATATCGGTTCTGAGGGCAAAACCCGGCGTTCTCTGCCAATCTAAGCCCCCGATAATTTCCTTTTCCACTACCCATTGTCGCACTCCATCGGGAACGGCAGACCCCACAGCATATTGTAAGTTTGCCGGAATCACGCGCCGAAGATAAGGTACAAGCGCATTGGTTTTTAATGGGGCTTTGGGGGCAATATTGGCATATTTGCTTAAAAAGACCTCATTGATTTTCTTCATCAAGGGCTGTACCACATGACCTTGAGCGTAATCTCTGGCCATACCGTGAACCGAGAAAATCATCACAGTAGTATCTGCATCAACGCCTTCAATAATTTTGGCTAAGGCGCGATCGACGGCTTGATAAATTTTTAACAAAGGCGTATCTTCAACAGAGGCTTGCTCGTCGCGATCGCTAAAAAACGTATGGCCGCCGCGATGGGTTTCGGCAAAAATCGCGATGAAAAGCTCCCAATTGACTTCTTTGCTCAATTTCAGAATCAGTTCGCCTTTAAGCGCCGCACTTGCTTCAATTTGCTGGTGAATTTTACCTAATTCTTGCGGTGTTTTTTCGATGGGGGTTTCGCGACCGATAGGACTTTTACCCATTTGTTGCAAGAGCGATCGCACCGCATTTTGACTACAGCCCAAGGGTAAAGTTTGGCCGTGAGTTGCCCAATCGGTAATCTCAACACCTTTTTCAAGAGCGACGGGAAAGCTATAAGGAACATCTAACACCACCACAGAATGGCCCGCTTGTTCGATGTCTTGCCAAAAGGGTTTGTAATAACACCAATTAGGTTTAATGCGGCGAATGCCCATGCGTTGAGCATCCCAGACTAAATGCTGATAAATACCGTGATGGCCGGGACTTGCTCCATTGTAAAAAGTCGGCCACACCGAACCGCTTAGGGCTTTGGGGGCTTCGAGCTTAAATAACGAGTTGGCCTTTAATTGTTGTGCCAAACAAGGCAAAACAGCAGCCCTCGACTGGATATAATCCAAATCGCCGCCATCTAAACCCAACATTAACAAGCGTGCCATATTGTTACTCCAATAAGCTTTAACAAACCTTGTTCGAGGAGTTTGTTGTTGCTTGATTTGATTGTAGGTCTTACAACGGGCGATAGGTACGATAGTTAATATTTGGAAAGATATTGTCGATCTTTTCGACTTTTTCGAGCCAACCCGCGTCTACTTTCCCGGCGTTGAGGTCTTCAAAAAGTTTATTAAAGCGCATCAGGTGCGATCGCGTGCGCCGTACCGCATAAGGAACCATCGTTCCGGTACGCATAATAAACGCCCAATCCGACGACTGCGCCAGCAATACCTCTCGGGCGGCTTGATTCAAAGCCCGCCATTCCAACTCATCAGCAGGTTCGCGACGACTGAGATCGATCATCCGTTCGGCAGCTTTGTGCAGATGAGGATAAATCCAAGCATTAGTTTCGTTAAGCCAATATTCATGGAAGCCCTTATACCCCCAACTCGATTGAGACGGCTTACAAATTTGTTGGGTGGGTTCTTTTTGGAGATAATCGGCCAAGTGGGTCATGTCGTAAGTGCCTTGGTCATACCAGGACTTACGGAATAAGTAATCAATAAACATCGGCCCTTCATACCACCAATGACCGAATAACTCCGCATCATAAGGAGACACCACTAAAGGTGGACGGTGCATCATCCCGGCGAGATTGCGGATTTGTTGTTCCCGGTTGAACATAAAGTTACCCGCGTTTTCGGCGGCTTTTTCTCGCGCCCAATAAGGGTCATACAAGCCCTTCTCACTCAGTCCGGCGCTGCGACTGGTGATTTTATGGTATTTGATGCCCGTGTTTTTACGCTGACCGTTGGGCATAATGTAGGGCTTGATGTATTCGTATTCGGCTTCCCAACCCAAGTCTTTGTAAAACTCGCGATACACCGGGTCGCCGGGATAGCCCACTTGGGAAGACCATACTTGTTGCGAAGATTCGTGATCGCGACCAAAAGCGGCCACGCCAGTTTCGGTAAAGATGGGGGCATAAGTGCCGAAACGGGGGCGGGGTCGGGCGTAGAGTAAGCCGTGACCGTCCATGATAAAGTAACGCAGGCCCGCGTCGGCTAACATCCGTTCTAAGCCCTCGTAGTAGGCGCATTCCGGTAGCCAGATTCCTTTGGGGGGGCGGCCAAAGTTTTCTTCGTAATGTTCGCAAGCGACTTTGAGTTGCGACCAAACCGCCTGGGGATACATTTTCATCAAGGGTAGATAGCCGTGAGTGGCACCACAGGTGATGATTTCTAAGTTGTTGCTGTCCAGAAATTGCTTAAAGGCTGAGACTAAATCGCGGTCGTAACTTTCCCAGGTGGCGCGAATGTTTTTAAATTCTTGGTCGTAATGCTCGGCTAAATATTTGATGTGGCCGTTGTTTTTGTTGTGATCGATTTCTTTGAGAATCAGCTCTTGGAGTAAGGCGAGGTGCTTGTCGTAACGGTCTTGAAGCAAAGGATCGCGCAGCATTGACACCAAGGGCGGGGTCATGCTCATGGTAATTTTGAAGTCAATCCCGTCTCGCTTTAAACCTTCAAAAACTTGGAGTAGCGGAACGTAAGTTTCTGTGATTGCTTCAAACAGCCATTCTTCTTCTAAAACGTAGTCGCTTTCAGGATGGCGGACAAAGGGCAAGTGGGCATGAAGGACGAGGGCAAAATAGCCGAGAGCCATAGTATTTCGGGAATTTTTAAGCGTGGACAGAAATGCTGTAGTAGCCGATCCAGGCTAAAAAGTTTGGGTCCGTAAGTGATGGGCTAGAAACCCAAGGATGGGAATCATAGCAGATCGACGATCCAAGCGATTTTAGCCTAGACCTACTAAGAGCAGTGGCGTTAGCCGCAAACTATCTTCAAATTTTAGGATGAAATGGGGGCAAAAAAACAAATTATGGTGAGGCGATCTGGGAAAAGGCTCGATCGGGGGGTTTGGGGTGGACAGATGGACTTTTGGGCCGGTTGCTGAAAATCCTTCTTACCCAAACTTCCCCACAAAGATAAAATAGATGTTAAGGTCTGGAAAGAAATGGCTCATTGCGAGTAAAGGCGATCGCGATTGAGTTTTGATTTTTAAAAATTGGCTCAAGTGCCAAGCCTTTCAGCTTTTTTCTAGATGCCGCCGTCAAACCCTGACCGGGTTTTGGCGATCGCCATGGTCTGTGGTAGATTTTAAATCCATCGTGCTAATTCCTAACGGCAATTCAGTTAAGCCCGACCGCGATTCCGATGCTTTTGTTGGTCTAAAGCTTCTACTCTTTGTGGAGGAGCGGTCGCGATCGCGCAGTTATATTAAAAGTATTGAAGAATATCTCCAAAACCAGCCGAACGATTATCCCATTAGTCTGGAAACCCTGGAAGTGGGCGAACAGCCTCATTTATTAGAACATTTCCGCCTGGTGGCTACACCGTCTTTGGTGCGGATTTTTCCCGAACCCCGTATCACCTTATCCGGAACCAATTTAATCGCTCAACTCAAAAATTGTTGGTTTTATTGGCAACAAGAACTCCGACAAGTCCAGCAAGACCATGACCGGGAAGGTTATGCGCCCGATTCCCAGGAAACCTCGGCGGAGTGCATTCGCTTGAGGGATGAGGTGTTTCAGTTGAAAAAGGAAAACGAAGCCCTCCAAGAACAACTCCAGTTTAAAGACCAAGTGCTGGCGATGCTGGCCCACGATTTGCGATCGCCCCTGACGGCAGCTTCCATTGCCATTGAAACCCTAGAAATGGCTCAAAACCGACCGCCAGGGCAGCGCAACCCCTCTTTGATCGAGCAACTCTACAAACAAGCGCGATCGCAAACCCGCGCCATGAACCGCATGATCACCGACATTTTGCAAGCTGCTAAGGGGAGCAATAGCCAACTGCAACTGCAATGTCATCCCCTACCCCTACAACCGTTGTGTCGAGCCGTTCTCGCAGAGTTTCAAGAACGTCTCCCAGAAAAATCTCTGCATCTCGACCAAGATATCCCCCAAGATTTGCCCCAAGTTTTTGCCGATGAGGAGTTGATTCGTCAAGTTTTGATCAACTTGCTCGACAACGCCTTTAAATATACCCCCCCAGGCGGCACGATCTCCCTGTCCCTCCTCCACCGTACCGCCCAAAAAGTCCAAATTAGCATCGAAGACAACGGCCCGGGAATACCATCGGAAAAACGCGATCGCATTTTTGAAAATCATTTTCGTCTGCAACGCGATCGCGATCAAGAAGGCTATGGTTTAGGCTTAGACTTATGCCGTCGTGTGATTCGCGCTCATTACGGCCAACTCTGGGTCGATAGCATTGTCAACGAAGGCAGCGCTTTTCACTTCACCTTACCCGTTTATCGGTAGTTATTTGTCCTTTGTCATTGGTCTTTTGTCATTCGTGACTCAAGGGCAGTGTTTTTTGAGGTATTGTCACGACACAGCTAAAGTGAGGCTATAGGTAGGGTGTCGTTAGCGTAGCGTAACGCACCAAAATACCAGCATTTTAACGATGGTGACTATCGCACAAATTAAGCTGTGTCGAGCCAGTAGTCGGGGAAAGCCGGGTGAATTTGGGGATTGGGAATAAATAACCCATAACCCATAAATTTACTGCTTAGACAAACCTTGTTCTAAATCAGAGGCTTTCGGGAGAGGATAGCGATCGCGAATCGGGGTAGGCGAGTTTTGTTTTTGAGCCTCTGGGGATGCTTTTTGAGTAGAATCCCCCACCGCCGAACGAATCCCCTCAAGGGTTCCGACTAAACTGTTGGGGTCCATAAACATGACTTTACTGCTGTCGCTGGTGCCGATGGTGCGACCCATATCCAGATAACTTTGAGCGAGTAGGTACTGTAAAGCTTCTTGGGCTTTGGGGTCAGTTTTGAGCTTATCGGTGACAATATCCAAGGCTTGGGCGGTGGCTTGGGCTTTGAGGACTTCTTGTTGGGCGGTGGCTTCGGCTTGCAGAATCGCGGCTTTTTTAGCGGCTTCGGCTTGCAGAATCGCGGCTTCGGCTGAACCTTTGGCGGAGTTTACCGCAGAATCTCTTTCCCCTTCTGAGGTGAGAATTGCCGCCCGTTTGCGTCTTTCGGCGGCCATTTGCAGTTCCATCGAGTCTTGTACCGCCCGCGAAGGGACAATATCGCGCAACTCAACGCGGGTTACTTTCACCCCCCAAGGATCGGTAGAAAGGTCGAGTTCTCGCAGTAAAATTTCGTTAATTTCCGATCGCGCTGTGAAGGTTTGATCGAGTTCGAGTTTCCCCATTTCCGAGCGAATTTGAGTCAAAACGAGGTTAACCACGGCATCTCGCAGATTTTCGACTTTGTAGTAGGCTTTATACAAATCCATGACCCGCCAATACACCACCGCATCAACGCTAATGGCGACATTATCTTTGGTAATGCAAGATTGGGGCGGAATATCGAGGACTTTTTCGCGGGTGGTTTCTTTGTAAACAATTTTGTCCATAAAAGGGACAATAAACCGCAAACCGGGTTCGAGGCGCTTTTTATAACTCCCGAAGCTTTCGACTAAATAAGCATTTTTCTCGTTGACAATTTTGACCGAACCGGCCACTGTCGAACCGCCTAGAGCTAAAAAGATGAGTAATAAAATTTGTTCCATAATCTTTTAATCTCCTGAAATATTTAAGAGTTGAGTAATTTTTGCGGAATGACGATCAAAGTGTTTCCTTGGCGATCGACAATGTAAACTTTTTCTTGAGGGGCGATCGCGGTCGTTTCATCGCTACAGCGAGCCGCCCAAGAATTGCCTTCATATAAAACGCGGCCCGTTTCACCGGGTGGAATGGTCGTGAGGGTGCGGCCTTCGGTATCATCTCCGAGTTCTAGGGAAGAACGCTTGGGACTCAAAAAGCGCCGGGATGCCACAACCAAAAGCACCGAAAACACCAGCCACAGCACCATTTGTAAGGAAAATGACGGTAGAAACAAGGAAATGACGGCTACCAATAAGGCACTCAGGCCCATCATGAATTCAACAAAGGCAGTGGGAACGAACAACTCCATCAAACAGAGAATGGCTCCCGCGATCGCCCAAAGTAAGGTAGGACTGAATACATCGATCATGCTGGTCTTAAGGGGGGTAATCAATAAACGAGTTTGTTGGGTGGCAACGTCTTGCTGTCAAGATAGCAGAACAGAAATTTTTGAGGAGGGGTAAGGGTTTGTGCCAATCAATCAATGATTTAGGGGTTGATTCTTGTTTACAGTCTACACGCGCGATCGCGGCTCATTCTCGAAAAACTTGCAAAATCTTAAGGATGGCGATCGCGATTTTGCCAGTTTCGATTTAAGGTTGAAAAGTAGTCGGGACTGATTTCAATTTTAGTTTTGTGTCTCTGTGCCGCTTCTCATTTTTTGAGTTATGAGTAATTCTCAACCACCAACACAACCCTTTCTTTGGGCGGCTCATCCCCTCGTCCAAAGACGATTATTTCCTGAAGTGATTAACGATCGCTTTAGCGTCCTCGCGCCGCAAATTTGGCAAGATTTATGTCCCGACCAACCCTTGAATCCTCAAGGAGACTTGCCTGAAGCCGCCATTCCCTATTTACAATTATATGGCCAAGCTCTCCACGTTCCCCAGGTGTACGGCACAGTCGATGTTGAGGGGGTCGAAGTGCTGTTACTCGAAAATGCTCCCATTGACCGTTCTGGCAGCCTTTACCCCGCCTTGGCTGACGTTTGGGAACAAGGCAGCCCGACTCGACAAATTTATTGGCTGTGGCAGATTTTACAACTCTGGGTACCTTTGGCCGAAGCGGGGGTCGCGGCTTCGGTCTTGGTTCCCGAAAATATCCGAGTTGAGGGTTGGCGAATTTGGCTGCGGGAACTGTATCGCGATCGCGCCCTGGCTTCGGTTCCGGCGGCCACTCTCCCTAAACTCGGTGAAAGTTGGCAAGGATTAGCCCCACAAGCCAAAGTCGAAGTCTCGGGCTTGATTGCCGAAATTATCGCCGGACTAAAAACTGAAGGAGTTGCCCTCAAAACCATTGCCAATGCCCTCAACGAAATCCTCTTAGCCCAAGCCTCTCGTCAACCCCTCCGCGTTCAAGTGGCCGGCACCAGCGATCCGGGGCGGATGCAGCAAAACAATGAAGATAGCTGCTATCCCCAATCGCAAGATTTGAATTTAGAAGCAGTCGGAACTGCCAATTCTTTGAGTTCTCATTTGCTGGTGGTGTGCGATGGGATTGGCGGCCATGAAGGCGGCGAGGTGGCGAGTCAGTTGGCTTTACAGTCTTTGAAGCTTCAGGTGCGATCGCTGCTGCAAGAAACGGCTCAAGACAGCGAAGTTTTACCCCCCGATCTCGTCAGCGAACAATTAGCGGCCCTGATTCGCATTGCCAATAACGTGATTGTGTTTCGCAACGACCAACAAGGCCGCGAATCCCGCCGTCGCATGGCTACGACTTTGGTAATGGCACTCCAACTGCCCCAACAAGTTTCAGCCCCTAATCTCAATGGTGTTGGTAATAGCCACGAACTCTACATCGCCCATGTGGGGGACAGTCGAGCTTACTGGATTACGCAAAATTATTGTCAGCAGTTGACGGTGGATGATGACATCGCCGGGCGGGAAACCCGTTCGGGGCGCAGTTTGTACCGAGAAGCCCAAAAACGCCCGGAGGCCGGGGCTTTAGCCCAAGCTTTGGGGACTCGTCCGGCGGAGTTGTTGCAGCCGACGGTACAGCGTTTTGCGATCGAAGAAGATGGGGTGTTGTTGTTGTGTTCGGATGGGTTGAGCGATAACCAGGTATTAGAGCGCATTTGGTCTGGGGCGATTCCCGATGTGTTGCGGGGTAAGATTTCTCTGGAGATGGCCCTGGAGCGTTTGGTGCGCCAAGCCAATGAAGACAACGGTCAGGATAATATTTCGGTGGTGGGGGCGGTGTATGGTGTGTCACCGCAACAACCGGTTTTGGTGAATTTAGAGGAGTTACCCAAACAAGAACAATCGGTTCCTGTGGCGGTGAAGGGTCAGCCGTCCGCTTTTTCAGCAGATGAACCTGATTCCCCGGCGGTGGCGATCGCCCCGGAAACCCCTTCGGACGCTCGTTCGGGTCGGGGTTGGGGTTGGCTGTTGGGGTTGTTTGTGGTGGCGGTACTTTCGGCGATCGCGGTGTTTTTGTTACGCAGCCAAATTTTGCTAGAGGAAGAAAACCCCAGCGTACCAGAATCTCCTGAAGATGTGCAGAATTAAAGGGGGAGGTGGCAATTTAAGGCTTTAAGGATGGATCGCGATCGCGGTACACTGATAAGGTTGCGAAGTAAACGCAATTTATGAGCAGAGAACAAGACGAATTTTTATGAATGTTGGCGATCGCGTGCGAGTGATTCAATCTGTTGTGGTTTATCATCATCCCCAAAACCGAAAAAAACCCTTTGATCTCAAAGGCATGGAAGGGGAGATCATCGAAGTTGTAAATAATTGGCAAGGACGACCCGTTAGTGCTAACTTGCCCGTTTTGGTTCAGTTTGATAAAAAATTTAAAGCCCATTTTCGTGAAGATGAAGTCGAGGCAATTTAACGAGGAATTGCGCTATGGCAACCGCCAAAGCGGTTAAGACACCATATCCATCCTCAGAAAATCAGCCCCTCTCCCGTGGGGGTTGGGGTGAGGGCAAACCCTAAAACGTCCTAACCGCTTTGCTTACTGCTATAAATAACGCTTTTCCTTCCCCCCAACAAATAAACCGCCAGCCTTAGTTGCTCGCGGTTTATTATCTTTTTTTAGAATTCCGTTGGGCTTAGGGTTCTATTGTGATGAACCCACTCCTGCATAAGCCCCATAGAAGAAAATGCCAACAACGGCAATTACGCCTAAACCAGCAATTACAGCAACAACCCACAAAGGAATACGTCCTTCTGATAACATTTGAGCAATCCTCCTAATTTTTGACTGTTTGATTAATTAAAGAAAAAGCTGGAAAACAAAATTCCCAACACGAAGATCAACAGCAACCCTAAGTATAAGGAAGTGCGATTTAGTTCGACGGGTTGTTTATTGGGGTTTGGTGTACGATCCATGATGAACCTCTTAGCGTTGAATAAATTGCATGGCGGCGATCGCGCCTAAAAAGAAAACACTGGGGACGGCCAAAGTATGAACCGCCAGCCAACGAACGGTAAAAATTGGATAAGAAACAGGTTGATTGCCTGGATTGTTACTTGTCATTTTTCCTCTTTATTTTTAACTTTACTTGGTCGTAAATTGATCGATTTGAGATTTACCTTCGTAGCGGTCGCTAACAATCGGTAACTCGACACGCTCTTGGGTAAAGTATTCGTTCGGACGGGGAGTGCCAAACGCATCGTAAGCTAATCCGGTGCTGACAAAAAGCCAGCCTGCGATGAATAGCATGGGAATGGTGATGCTGTGAATAACCCAGTAACGAATACTGGTCACAATATCAGCAAAGGGTCGTTCTCCTGTGGTACCTGACATGAAACAAGCTCTCCTCTTTTTAAATGTTAAAAGCCCAGTTTATATGATACGAAATCAAGCGCCTACTGAACAAGGTTGGCTTGATTTTTAAGCGGCTTGGGTGGCGGCCATATCGGGTTCATATTTGAGTAAATAGCCGCGATCGCCGAGAATAAATCCCCGATCATCTTGGGTAAAGATAATGTCGTATAAATTCGAGGGGACTTCTTCAATATCCCGGTCTTTTTCCCAAGTTTGACCGCCGTCAAAACTCACTAATAAGTTCCCACTGCCCCCAGATACCCAAATTTCTGCGGGGGTGCGATAAGCCACATCTAACAGTCCCCAACTGGTCGAGGGTTCGGGATATAAAATGTCATCCCAATCTTCTTCGGCTTCAGGGGCAGAAAATTGAATTTGACCGCCCCGCGCAATCAGCCAGCGACGACCATCTTTGCCAAAACCCATGTTTTGCAGACGGCGAGAACTGGTGCGTTCGTGGGGTCTCCAGGTGCGATCGCCCGGTGTCCAAGTCGAATAAAAGTTACCGCGAGACGAGACAGCCACATACTCCCCGTTATCAGAACGGGCAATATTGCGAACCACCCCAACTGCTCCTTCGACTAAAGCCGACCAAGTTTTGGCGTTGTCAGTGGTTTTGTAAATCGCGCCAACGTTGGTGGTCATTTCGGCCTGATGAGACCCTAACGCCACAATCGCTTGCGGCGATCCGGGCAACTTCGTACTCAAGGGAATACGAGACCAAGACCCACCGCCATCTTCGGTGTGCAGGAGAATTGAAGGCTCTCCCACGATCCAACCTTCTTGGCCATTAAAGCTGACTGAGGTAAAACTCAGCTTTTCTTCTCCTAGTTCGAGGGTGCGCTCCTGCCAAGTATTACCGCCATCTTGGGTTTCAAATAAGGTCGATTTACTCCCCACAACCCAACCGTGATTGGGGTCGTCGGTAAAGTCAATGCTCAGTAAGCGAGCATCGGTGGGCAGGGCGATCGTGCGCCAGGGATTGTAGCTCAAATCGGGAACCGAGCTACAACTCGCACAAAAGCAAGCCACCACTAACAATATTAAGATTTGTTTCAGTTTTTTCACAAATAAATTCATATTCATCCAACGGCAGCACCGCAAGATCGTACAGTATTTTGCTGAAGATTATCGCAAGCCGTATAAACTCAAAAAGAACAAAATGCCCAAGGCTAAACTACCGAAAATGAGAATATTTTTCTGCCCTGGTGTGAGGCGATTAATTCCCAAGCCAAAATCTAGGTTTTCTTGGAAGCCCGAAGGTGCGCCCACAGAACCGATACTCCGGAATTGGGGTCGCCGCGCTCCACACACAGGACAGCGCCAACCGGCGGGCAAATCCTCGAAACGGGTTCCGGGGTCGATGTTACTCGCACTGTCTCCTTTGTTCGGTTCGTAGACATAACCGCAACTGCGGCACTCAAACCGGGCTGGTGCTTGTTCAGCCAGGGTTTGCTCTTGAGCGGGGTCAGTCTCAGTCATGGCGTTTTTGCAGCAAATCTTAAAATCTTTGTTACAAATTATCGCACAAAATTTAACGTTTATTAATTTTATACTCAGAAACATATCTTCTTATGGGAAGCCTAAAGCTAGAAATGGGGAGCTTTGGGACTTCGAGATCGGCTGAAGCTGAAGGAAAACCGCCAACGCGATCGCCCCCGACTCGTCTCAAAGGGCGAAGAACCAAGGGCAAACCACTATAATAAGAAGTGTTAACAAACGAGAGATTAGCGAAGCCCCAAGGCCGACGCTCTAATCTCTGACTTAGTTTCTAGAGATCGGCGAGCGTAGGTCGTTCGCGAAGTAATAAGATTAGAAACTGTAGATAGTCGATATTTTGGGAATAAAAGCATAGTGTTTGCCCTGAGCGGTTACGAATATTTCCTGGGATTTTTATTGGTGTCTAGTTTAGTGCCGATCTTGGCCTTAACTGCCGCCAAACTCTTACGACCCAGAACGGGCGGCCCAGAACGCCGTACCACCTACGAATCAGGCATGGAACCCATTGGCGGTGCTTGGATTCAATTCAACATCCGCTACTATATGTTTGCCTTGGTTTTTGTGATTTTTGATGTAGAAACGGTTTTTCTCTATCCCTGGGCTGTGGCCTTTAATCAATTAGGTCTACTGGCTTTTATCGAAGCTTTGATTTTTATCGCAATTTTAGTAATTGCTCTGGTGTACGCTTGGCGAAAAGGAGCGCTTGAATGGTCATGAATCCTAACTCTGTAACAGAACTCGAACAACAACAACGAGAAAAAATCCTGAATCCGGTCAGCCGGACAGGAGTGACTCAAGATTTATCAGAAAATGTGGTGCTAACCACCGTAGACGATTTGTACAACTGGGCCCGGTTATCCAGCTTGTGGCCGATGTTGTACGGAACCGCTTGCTGCTTTATTGAATTTGCGGCGATGATCGGTTCTCGGTTTGACTTTGACCGTTTTGGTTTGGTGCCGCGATCGAGTCCGAGACAAGCGGATTTGATCATCACAGCCGGCACAATCACCATGAAAATGGCTCCGGCCTTAGTGCGTTTGTACGAAGAAATGCCCGATCCTAAATATGTGATTGCGATGGGGGCTTGTACGATTACCGGCGGGATGTTTAGTGTAGACTCTCCTACGGCGGTACGCGGTGTGGATAAGCTGATTCCGGTGGATGTCTATATTCCCGGTTGTCCGCCACGGCCTGAAGCGATTATGGATGCGATTGTGAAGCTCCGTAAAAAGGTGGCTGATGAGTCGATTCAAGAACGCTCGGCGACGATTGAACAAACCCATCGCTTTTACAGCACAACTCACAATATGAAGGCGATCGCGCCCGTCCACAACGGTCAATACTTACAATCGCCAACCCGTCAAGCCCCACCGCAAGAGTTGGCGGAAGCTTACGGTATGCCTGTCTCTCCGGCATTGGAAACAGCAGAAACAAAAGAGGAGGCTTAAAGGGTGACAGAGGAACAAAATCCAGAAGTAGCCCCAGAAGAACAAGAAACCGCCATTGTCGAAGCTGGCCCGGCGGCATCTTGGTTACAAGAAAATGGTTTTGAAGTTGAATCCTTAGAGGCGGATCATCTGGGAACCGAGATGATTAAAATCGATTCCCAGTTGTTGATTCCTATTGCGACGGCGTTGTATGCCAACGGCTTTAATTATCTTCAATGTCAAGGGGGTTATGACTGCGGCCCGGGGAAAGAATTGGTGAGTTTTTATCATTTGACGAAACTCAGTGATAATGCCGATCGCCCCCAAGAAGTGCGTGTGAAAGTCTTTTTACCCCGCGACAATCCCCGTCTTCCTTCGGTGTATTGGATTTGGAAAGCTGTCGATTGGCAAGAACGGGAAACCTACGATATGTTTGGCATTGTGTATGAAGGTCATCCGAATTTGAAACGGTTGTTAATGCCGGAAGATTGGGTGGGTTGGCCGTTGCGAAAAGATTATATTTCGCCGGACTTTTACGAATTACAAGACGCTCATTAAAAATTCGCGATCGCGATTTTTATTTTCTTTCTAACACTCATCTTGGCGGATGGGTGTTTTGCTTTTTTTGACAATCTCCAACGCCAAAAAAGTGCAGTGATTTTTCAACATAAAATAATCCGAAAGCCCTCACAAGATAGGTCTTCTAAGTGGGTCAAGATTTCAAATTTGTCTTCGAGTTCGCTAATGGCCAGCATATAACGCACAGAAGGTTTAAGGTTGAATAAATATAGATAACTTTGATAATGTTGCGCCGCTTGACGCAGGGTAACTAAAGTAGTTAAGCCAAAATGATCGACATTCTGAACTTGTACTAAGTCAAGAACCCACTGGGATTGTGGCGGTGCGGGAAATAAACTAAATAGTTTTTGTTGTAATAAAGAAGCTCCTTTAATATCTAAATCCCGTTGGGGACGCAGAATAATGTTCATAAATGTTTTTGATTCAAAAGAAAATGAGCAAATATAACTTAAGATTGGCCGGCTAATCTTAATATTTTCTGTGTTCCTCAAACCCGGCCCAATCCTAAAAAGCAAAATCCCTTTGTCGGGGTTAAGCGAAGATGATAGAACGTCTCACCGGGTTCGAGTTTCATCATCACTAAAAAGAATCTTCAAACCCTAAAACCGTCAGTCCGTATAAATTCCCCACCACTTCGCAGAAGGGGAATCAGTAGATGTTAAGATTAATGCGTCTGTGCTGAAACCCGGAATGACTTGACCTAGGTCTGTACCGAAAAGTAGTTTTAAGTCTGTAGCGATCGCCACAGTTCCCCGATCGAAATGTCTATAAATCTACACAATAAGGATGTTACTAGGATTTCGTCCTTCAGGTAAACTACAAAACATGACCGAAACACGATCAACACATAAAAACATAGCCGTGAATACCGATCGATTAGCCAATTCCTCAGAAATTTTGTTAAGTCTATTAGCGGCTTCCTCCCTTATGGGGATGGTTGTATGGGATTCTGTATTGCAGAACACGCAAGAGTTGGGCCGGGCCAGTGAAGAAGTCTTTCGGGGCGATCGCCTGCCGCTCCTGAATTTCCCTGAAACCGTTGATGCAGAAAATCGTGCTTAATTCAGTCCTATCCTATTCATGTCAGACCGAGATCGTCTTCCTATCGCGAGAACAAGCCCTATGAGTTCGCTTCTCCAATCATCTGCACCCGAATTGGCCGTTCCTTCAAGTTCGACATTATTGTTGCGCCATCGTCTCAAATTAGTGGAGGATTTGTGGGAATCCGTTTTACGTTCCGAATGTGGCGAGGACATGGTGATCCTCTTAAAACAACTGCGTTCGATGTGTTCCCCTGAAGGTCAAACCACCGATTTGCCCGACACCTCAGTTTCAGAACTGATCGAAGGCTTAGATTTAAACGCCGCCATTCGGGCCAGTCGTGCCTTTGCTTTATACTTCCAACTGATTAATATTGTCGAGCAGCATTACGAACAACGCGATCGCCAATGGGCTCGGGGATATCAAAAAAACCGCGTTGCTGCCAACGATGACGGCGATCGCGCCTCGACCCACTCAGAAAACCCCACCTCGACCAACACCGCCAGTCCTCCTGGCATTGGTCAACTCGAAAAAAGCTGGCAAGACAGCCACATTTCCAAACAAAAAGCCGGAACCTATCAATGGCTGTTTCCCCACCTGCGCCAGCAAAATATGCCGCCGCAGACAATCCAACGTTTGCTCGATAACCTCGACATCCGCTTGGTTTTCACCGCCCATCCCACCGAAATCGTCCGCCATACCATCCGCAAAAAACAGCGCCGCATCGCCCGGATTTTGCAGGAACTCGACCGGGCCGAAGAAAAATACAACAACATGGGATGGGATGCTTCTTGGGAAGCCGAAACCGCCACCGCCCAACTCACCGCCGAAATTCGCTTGTGGTGGCGCACCGACGAACTTCATCAATTTAAACCCTCGGTTCTCGACGAAGTAGACTATACCCTACACTACTTTCAAGAAGTCTTGT
>Ga0207419_1000851_pt1 | contig 25428 bp, 19 predicted proteins | sample ElkSloMetagenome_4_FD_184723 | JGI IMG/M metagenome (GOLD analysis project Ga0207419, IMG submission 184723) | Hot spring microbial communities from Elkhorn Slough, Monterey Bay, USA - MD2A (version 2) | ecosystem: Environmental > Aquatic > Marine > Intertidal zone > Estuary: Microbial mat ... | reverse complement strand
TTCTACTGCCAATTCCTTTTGTTTGCAGGGATATAATAACAATATTTTTTTGTGCAAACTAATAGAAATAACCACGAATACACGAATAGCACTTCGTGCATTGTATTTAGAAGCAGGTAAATTAGCGCATTCTCTTTCATAAAAACACAGAATTAATGCAAAATTTAATAATATCATAAAGATTTCATTTGCCTCTATTCATCCTTGTATCCAGTTATCTTAATTACCACAGGATTATTCCATCTATTGTTTACACGATAAGAATTGTATAAGTTATGCACGAATATGTATTCAATAGCCACACCTTCATCGGTATTTGATATATTCATTTCTTTTGAATCTTCGAGTGCTACTTCGTCAGTAATAGGGCCTTGCCCTAACAGACTAACTTTGGCATTTTCACTGGCTTCCAGTCCTTCAATCTCAATTTTTTCCCACACTCTTCTTGTTGGTGGGCCCGGAACAACTATATAGAGATCTTTTTCATCATTACTTTGTAAGAAAAAATAACCACTATCACTTTTTATTCGTTCGAATGGTTTTGTATTTTCAAACAGTTCATGATTGATAAACCACCATGAGCCAACTTCATTGAGGATTCCAGCCTCTTTTGGTGCAATTACACCTTTTTCATCGGGGCCAACGTTCAATAAAAAGTTTCCTCCTTTTGCGTTTATTTCAACCCACTTAAGAATTACCTCTGTTGCGGACTTAAACACTTCATTGGTAGGTCGATAACTCCATGATTGAGAGGCTGTAAAACATGCTTCCCACGGAGAAGGAATTGCTTTGTTGGGCAGAATCTGTTCCGGCGTTTCCATAGCACCACGCGTTACAATTATATCAGGATTTATTTCCCAGGCAACTTTGGCTAACTCAGTTTTTCCATACTGCTCATTACCATCCAAAAACAGTATATCAATTTTCCCATATTGGGTTAACAATTCTCTTATCTGCTTTTTTGTGTATTCATTCAATTCAGGATTATGACTTGCCATAGAGCTTGGATGATCTCTTGTTACGGGCTTGCCTTGCTTGTGTAAAAGCCAGAAATCATCTGGTGAATAATATAGGCCTATTGCAATACCTTCACTCCTAAATGCCTCAATAACTTCTTTTGTAATATCACGTTTAAAAGGTGTATTCATAATACCAAAATCGGTAGTTTTTGTATCCCACATACAAAATCCGTTGTGATGTTTTGCTGTAAAAACAACGTATTTCATCCCGGTCATTTTTGCAAGTTTTGCCCAATTATGGGGATTAAAATCTACTGGATTAAAGGTATTGGGCAACTCATTGATGTATCGGTTCAGAAAATCATCGGATGCTAAACGCATATTGTGAGATATATTATAACCGTACTGAACATCCACTGACCAGTGAATAAACATACCATACCCTAATTCAGTATACCATTTTTCTCTTTCAGGTTTATTTAAATTAAGTACATTTTGCTGAGGGTAAGCAGAAAGGACTACAAAAAGAGTAAAAAATAGAAAAACATTTTTGATTCGTTTCATAATTTAAAAAACATTATTTGATAAACAAATTTTAGATTGTATTATTTATTTTAAGATTAGCCATATTTATAACTAAAATCATTCTTTTAGGTTACTGATGGATTTGACGTTGTGGTAGCTGTTCAATAATTGCCATTGTATTTCTTTTGCGGAAAAACTCTTCTTGGTAGAGGTTAACAAATACAGGGCTATAAACCAATACCTGTATGGTAATTTAATTCGCTTGTTTTCAACAAAGATAATTATTTAGATAAATATTCGGGCATTCATTTTTCATTATATCATTGTTCCATGTTAAATTCTGAAAGAAATAATTCAATTGACTTATTGTATTCACTTCTATTTTCAATAAATTCCACATGACCTCCTTCGACTTCAACTGATATCATATTTGAAAATTTTACTTTTTCATAAGCCAAACACCAACGTTTCTATCATTTGTTCCATGAACGCATAAATGCAGGAGATTTTATTCGTGTTGTCAATTCTGAATAATCTTTTTTATACCTAAATTGAGCGATTGCGCTTGAACAATTAAGTAAAGCGATACTTCGCTAATATCGCCACACTCAACTTTGGTATAAATGTCTGACAAAGAGCCTGGTTGTCCTTTATCGATTATAGAAACACATTAGGTTTGAAACTTTGCCCTGGGAAGGATAACATGCGGGCCGAAAACCGGAAACGCGACCTAATGGGCCAATATTAATTTAGTTGGCATATTATCTTTGTCCTTTGCTGCCGGTAATAAACCCTGACAGCCTCATTGCCTGTGGCTTTATGAACCTGGTTTATTTAATATTATTAGAGCCGTTTTTAATTATTAGGTTGCCTTCGCAGTTCAATTACGGCATGGCAATTACGTTGGATTTTAACAGGTTTCCGTATTATATTATTATTGGTATAGGAAGTATACACATCTAAAATTTATTATAGCTACCTTTGCAGCCCCTTAAAAATAAGGGTAAAAAATAATTCAGATGATTACAGTTGCGAACTTAAGAATACAGTTTGGAAAGAGAATCTTATTCCAGGATGTGAATATGAAATATACGCCCGGGAATTGTTATGGCGTTATCGGGGCGAATGGTGCCGGTAAATCAACTTTTCTGAAAGCCATTTCAGGAGAAATTACGCCCACTGCAGGAGGCATCAGTCTTGGTGCCGGAGAACGACTTTCGGTTTTGAGCCAGGATCACTTTGCATTTGATGAATTTACCGTGCTAAATACTGTTTTAAAAGGACATCAGCAACTTTGGGATGTTATGCAGGAAAAAGAAGCCATATATTCCAAGCCTGATTTTTCAGATCAGGATGGTGTCAAAGCCGCCGAACTGGAAGAGAAATTTGGTGATATGGACGGGTGGAATGCCGAAAATGATGCCGCTACACTTTTGAGCAATCTTGGCATTAAAGAAGCGTTTCATTATACATTAATGAAAGACATGAGCGGGAAGCAAAAAGTGAGGATATTGCTTGCCCAGGCACTCTTTGGAAACCCGGATAACCTTTTACTTGATGAGCCAACCAACGACCTGGACCTGGATACAGTAAGGTGGCTGGAGGATTATTTGTCTAATTACGAAAATACGGTTCTGGTGGTATCTCACGACAGGCATTTCCTTGATGCAATAAGCACACACACCGTAGATATTGATTATGGCAAAATAAAATTGTTTTCCGGGAATTACAGCTACTGGTATGAAAGTAGTCAGTTAGCGCTGAGGCAGCAAAAGATGCAAAATAAAAAGGCTGAAGAGAAGAAAAAGGAGCTGCAGGAATTTATTGCCAGGTTTAGTGCTAATGTGGCAAAATCAAAGCAAACGACCAGCCGCAAAAAGATGATTGAGAAATTGAATATTGAAGAGATTCAACCCTCTACCAGGAAATATCCGGGTATTATTTTTACTCCTGAGAGGGAAGTGGGAGACCGCATTCTGGAAGTTTCAGGATTAAGCGCCAGCATTGAAGGGCAAGTGCTTTTTAAGAATGTGGAATTTACGGCTGAGAAAGGCGATAAAATAGCATTTCTTTCAAAAGATCCGCGGGCAATGACTGCTTTTTTTGAAATTATCAGCGGAAACAGAAAACCCGATAAAGGAACGTATCACTGGGGACAAACCATTAATTACGCATACCTGCCGCTGGATAATTCCAACTATTTCCACAATAAGTTAAGCCTTTCCGATTGGTTGAGCCAGTATTCTCAGGATACTTCAGATATGTTTATCAGGGGACACCTTGGAAAAATGCTTTTCTCCGGCGAAGAGATTGATAAACCGGTAAATGTATTATCCGGGGGTGAAAAAATGCGTTGTGTAATTGCAAAAATGATGTTAACAGAACCCAATACGCTGATCCTTGATACACCCACTAACCACCTCGATTTGGAATCCATTCAGGCCTTTAACAATAACCTTAAAAACTATAAAGGCAATATTTTTATGTCTTCACACGATCATGAGTTTATACAAACCGTCAGCAATCGCATCATTGAACTCACCCCCAGTGGAACGATTGATAAATTGATGGATTACGATGATTACATTGCTGATGAAAACATTATGGATTTGAAGGCGGAGCTTTACAAGTAGCGTAACTTTAGAAAGATAAACATTTAGGATCCATGACCAAAATTCTGTCTACCGTTGCCATAAAAATGCTCATTTACAATACTATTGGAAATGAAGTTAATCCGTTTAGGTGTTTGCTGCTTCTTCCTGAATGAAATGATATCCAGAAGTCAGTCCATACCTGATTATTCCTTTCTTAACTATTATATAAAATTAGAAACAAGCAAGGTAATATAAAAAAACCTTTCAAAAAAAATCCCGGAAGAGAGCAGCAAAACTCTTCCGGGAAATAAAGTAACATTTTGTAACTAATTGTAGGTACGATGTAATTTAAAACTCATCCGCACCAATATCCACATTGCCGTCATCGCGGTCATTATCCTCAAAATCGTTTGCTGGCGCATAATCGGATGTGCCGGCGTCAATTGCCGGACTTGCATTTGTAAGTGTTAAATCAGCGCTATTAATGAGGGGGTCTGCATAAATATCATTGGCTCCTGCTGCCGCGCTGTCACAATAATCTGCGCCGAATCCATTAATCAAATTATAATCTGACATTAACATGGGTTTAGTGGCCTGGATAGCACAAAAGTTAGCGGAAACAACATCAGGCGCAGATATAATATTATTCAAAAACCGGACATTAACAGTGGCTTCAGTAGAAGAAAAATAGGTGCCTCCGTTGTAGGGATAGGTTCCAGTGTTAATTAAAGTGTTATTTACAACTATCAATTCACTTGATGGCTGATTATCTGCATAATAGTAATACAATGAACGGAATCGGTTTACCGTAATTCTGTTATTGGCAGCTAATCCTCCACTATTGGAGAAATGCAGTCCCCTGCTTAAATCAGGCCCTCCACTAATGAAATTTCCCGTTACCATGGCATTGTCCATAAAATTAATGCGTATTCCGTCCGAATTTCCACCATTGCTGCCGGTTAAATTACCCAGATAATTATTTTCAATATAAGTATAATTATCTTTATTTTTATCCTTTGCTGATACACTTATGGCTGTAATATAATTATTAACTGTATTATTGCGTATAGTAATTGAATCGGAGGTGATTAAAATACCATTAAAACTTATATTTCGGGAGCTATCACTTCCAATCGTATTTCCTTCTATTAAGAAATGGTTTCCATTTGTGCTGATTCCTGTATTGGCCGAGTAGTCACTATTTGAATTAATGACATTGTTTACTATGCGCCCGTTTGTTCCATCAACCTGAACAGCTCTACCACCTGTGCTAACATTAATAATGTTATTTTCAATCCTTACACCATCCTTATTTGAAACCCTGATGGCACCCCCGCCTCCCTCAATAATAAGATTCTTTATAATGGCATTGTTACCACCAAAATGTGCTTCAATCGCCCGGTATTGCGCCGGATCTATATGCATCTCCTCAATAAGGGGTGCATCCGCATTGAGACTAACTGTAATTCTACCTTTAGAACGAACAATTACATCTTCTTTGGAAGTTCCCTTTAATGTAACATTATCAACAGAAAGCTTTACCTCAAGACTTTCATTATACTCCCCAGGATGAACAGTAACAGTACCTCCCGGTGCAATGGCTCTTGCAGCCGACCTTACAAAGCCTGTTACCGCAGCAGGATATTCCACATTGTCATCATCAACATGTATTTCTGCGGCTTGATCAATTACATTTACCCTCAACAGATAGGGTCCATATCCACGGTTTTCAAGCAGGGTATTCTGCCCATCCACTTCTATAATATAGGTAGAATCATGAGGGAGCATAACTGTAACGCCACCCGTACCACCGGGCTTTAGCTCTGCACTGGCAGTGTTGTAAATATCATCTCTGAGGGTGCTGCCTGAAACCCAGTTCTCTGTTTCCGTATAAACCCGTACCTTTCCGTAAAGGAATGAAGTATCGGGTACAATAAGGTCAAAGGAGAGTATCTGTCCGGAATCACCCGCAATTCTGTAATAATCTCTTTCCCCAACTTCATCAATTTCACCGGCAACTTCAGAATATGGTGCAGCAGAGGAAATATCTATGGGATCATCCAAAGTAATAACTTTCATGCCGTAGTTTCCATGCGAACCACCAGTAGGATTCTGTTCAATAGTAAAATCACCCTGAAGCAATACTGGAGCCAGCTCCTTAGTGGCTGCCCCGTAAGTTGAGGCAATGCGGTCTGATCGCAGCGCACTGCGGGTAGCGCTGGTATCAAATAAGCTTGTATAAAGATATGAAGAAAAATTCCAGTTTATTGAACGTACCACCACGGCTTGTTTTTCTTCAAAACTAAGCTGGTATTTATGAAAATGAAATGACTTTTTAATACTATCATATACATCCACATTAGCATTTAAAGGTCTTTTTACGGGATTAAAAAGTGTGATGGTAGCCTTTCCCGCAAATTGTGTTTTTTGATTACCCCATGGCTCAACTGAAATATAATACGTGCCGGTATCTGCAAAAGAGGCTAAACGATAAGGCTCTGACGACTGATACGAGCTGTTGTAATTTGTAGTGCGTATATCATAGATTACCTTATCCTTGTTAAAAAAGTTATCCCCGGCCTGGTAGAGTCGTGCGTAAGAGGTTAGACTGTCTTGAGTTGCCAGTGAAAAGTTCATGACATCTCCCCGGTTTGCATTGAATTTATAATAGCGCAGGTCGGAAATAAGCGATAAGCTATCAGTGGTATCGTTCCAGGGCATTTCAGGTTTAAGTTCTGCCGGCGGCAGTATATTGGATATACCCAGACGAAATTCCCCAACAGAGGAAGCATCTACCCCATAAACTTCAGTCGTATAAACACCATTATCGGGCAATAATACAGTACCGGTCCTGGCAAATCCCTGATGCCTCCGGTTATAAAGTGATGCACCATTCTTATCGAAAAGGCGCAGGTAAATTCTACCAGAAACGCCCTCAGACAGATAAGCAATATTTATCAATTCGCCCGCTTTACCTTCAAAAGCAAACTGACGGATATCACCTGCTCCCTGAAGGTTGCTGATGTATTCATTATCGGGGGTAATACTGGTTACTTTTCGTAAAGAAAGACTGTATCCACCCGGTTCGTTATCTGTACCATCAACAACTATGAAGTACTTACCATCTTTTTTACTGCTGAAGGAGAAGTATCCTGCGTTGTTATTAAAATCCGTTGATGTGAGCGGCAGGTTATCAGGATCGCGTAATTTAACAGTACCGATAAGGTTCGATCCACCGGAGCGGGATACCGTAATATTATAGGTGAAACCCGAATCAGCCTGAAAAGCAAACCGGTCAATATCTCCCACGCTATCAATGGCTGCATCAAAAAGAGTGTCCGGGGCTATGAAGTTATCTCCTTCAGCACTAAATATGGGATATACATCAATAACTACTTTAGTGGTTTCTCCGGCATTTCCATTGATGGTTTTTGATCCTTTGTATAATCCGTTATTGGCATTTGCTTCCAGGTATATATCCTGCCCTGGAGGTACAGGAAGAGAAACTCCACCTGCTGGAACCGGGGTAAAGCGGGGTCCACCTACAGGTAAACCACCACCTCCTAAGGGAGTGCCGGAAACGGATGCCGGAATGGGTGTACCAGGGATAGGTACGCCACCGTCATCTCCACCATCATCTCCACCATCATCTCCACCGTCATCTCCACCGTCATCGCCTCCTGGAGCATCACCCACCTGAGGAAGGATTTCCGGGTAAAAGGGATCCGGTGCCACATCGCAATTCCACCAGGAAAAATGGCCCACGTGCGCCCTGAATGCATAGCCTGTTGAGGTAGAATCAGAAGGGACAATGGTGCCGTACCCTTCCATTACCCAAATGCCGGTAGCAGGATCGAGGGACCATTGCGGTATGGTGTCTCCCGGGGAAAGTTCGCTTCCATCAAGCGCTTTAGGCAGGTAAACCGGTACTTCAATTGTGGCTTTCTCGCCATCTTTCATTTGCACCTCGCGCCCTGCCTGCTCGAAATGGAATTCAACTGTTCCGTAGCTCAGGATGATATCTGCCAAACCATCAGGGGTTAACCCTGCAAATGCACCTGGGAATGCAAAATAAGCCGAACTGTCTGATACATCCACAGGGGTAAGATATACCTCCACATCGCCGTTAACAGGTGTGCCATCATCAAACATCATAGCATTGGCAGGTAATTCTACAATAGCACCATCGGTGCCTTTAACAGCTCCACCATTTTCAATATCTTCAAGTATAATGGCAGCTTCCCGCTCAAGCAGGGTGGCTTCAAAATAGGTTTGTGTATCTGCAGCCGGAATTTCGAGTGTAATATATTGGGCTGCATAGCCGGGCTTGGTAAGCTTTAAAGGCATCAATTTGCCTGTGGGCAGGCTATCGAGCCCAGCTTCGCCATCACGGTTCGTCATATAAACCGTATCTTTTTGATGCACATGTATGTACACGCTGTCGAGCGGTTGGCCATGCGTATCAAATACCTGTCCCAGTACTTCGGCATAGCCCTGAGCAGGTGATTCTTCAATTGTAATTTGCTTTTGAATGGTTTGCGTTGCCCCATATTTGCCGGTAACGGATAGGGTTATATTGACAGGTCCGGGCTGCATGAATATCTGTGAGGCAGCATTGGGCGTTGTACGCGCAATATCACCAATTAGCCAGGAATATGTTAAGGCTTCTCCATAGCTGCCTGTAGAGGAGGAAGCATCGAAACTTACGACTTTTCCTTCTTTTAACTCACCTGAAACACTAAAATCTGCCATTGGAAGCATTGCTTTGGTAAGTGCAGCATTGTAAACTTCATTTTCTGTCTCCAACACCAGGGTGTTTTCCTGTGTTTCGTAAGTTGTTTTTTGAAAAACAAGGGTGAGTGTATTGCCTGCAATGGGTTCAGCTAAAAATGAGTTTTTAAGCGCTGCACCTGACTCTAAATAAGCTGGCAATTCCTGTTTGCGCAGTTCAAATGAAATATTTCCGGCATCAGCAACATTAAATGCACGGGCTTTTGTAATGTGGTTATCTTCAAAAACAAGCCGGTAAAAATAAGTTCCGGTTTGCAGGTTCCACGGACTGGAAATTTTGCGTCCGCTGACATCCAAAATCTCCAGGTGAGGCTTAATTTGCCTTTCGGGCGAGCGGTAATAAATGATAGCTGTGGTGTTTGTGCTCACGGGATTTGGGTAAACATTACCTACGCCGTATCCCTTATGCGTACCAAAATAATGGATGGATGAGGGAATATCAGCAAGTACCTGAAACTCGTAGTATCCGTCTGGTCCGGAAGAGAGCTTGTAGACGGTATCATCATTATTTGTTACCATTATAATCGCTCCCTCTATCGGATTGGTTGATTGGTCAGTAACGATACCTGATACTGTCACCGTCTTCTCTTCTGCTGCTAAAAAAATACTGTTGAAAAAGATAAAAAAGGCGGGTAAAAAAATCTTGTAAGAGAGTTTCATAGCTTTATTTAATTTGAACGTTTAACAGATACTTACTTGCAATGTAATTCATATATCGAAAAGTATCGGCTTTTAAGATCATTAAATCTCATTTTATTGATAAGTGATTGTTTTTTTTTGATAAACATTGTTTTTACATTACAAAAAGAAAATGTTAGGCACCTGATGGTACGCAAGGAATAATAATTGAGAAATCCTCACGAATCTTTTCTAATAAAAAAGATGATTTAACCTGGTTTATGATGAGAAATGCCATCCGAAGTGATAAATTGCACCTGCTGTCTGGGATATACAGGTATAATTTTGTTTTTATATTCAGGTTTGTTCATAATTCCGCTAAGTTTGATTAACAAGTCACTCTTCCACCTTCTCCTTTCTCTTGCCCCCACGAGGTATCGAATGGTTAATTCCGTCCAGGAATCACTTGCTGAAACAAACACCATTGGTTTTTGGGGTACATTATCGTCTAAACCGGCCCGCTGTAAAATGGTTGAATAATTCCTGGCAGGTGTAGCCATATACTTCCCCAAAACCTCTGTGGCGCCATCTTCCATTACCTTAATTGCGGTGCTTATCTCTGACTCGTTTGCAACAGGCATGACCAGTTCATCCCAAACAAATGGGAAATCGCCGGTAAGGTTTATAATAGTTCCGGAAAGGATCTCGTTGTTGGGAAAAGTAACGAGCCTGCCCGTAGGTTGTTCGGCATTCACAAAGCCAGGCTGGAAGGGAGAACCTATTTCCCAGACGGTAGTGGCAAGAAAATCGATCTTATAAACATCACCAAACACTTCCCCTACCCTTATCCGATCGCCAATTTTATAATACCTTTTAAAGGAGTTGAGCAGCCACCCCGTAAAACTTTCAATTGGCGTTTGCAGGGCCCACGAAAGTGCAAGCCCTATGAGCCCAAATGAGCCGATAAGCGCACGGATATCACCAGCAACAATGCTAAACACCACCCCTATGGCCAGGAGCCAGATAAAAATCGAGGATAAGGTGATGATTCCTCCTGCACTGGGGACATTCTTCAACGTGATTTTTAAAATATACTTTACCAAACGCATGATGAGCCATGCAAGTACAAGGCAAGCCAGGGCAATTAAAACCTTTGGATAATTGTATATAAAGCTCTCCCACATATTATGCAATGCCCCAATAGCCTCATCGGCAGCCTGTTCATTGCTTTTTTTTAGTGTTTCTGTGGTAGTATCTCTCATGCGCTGAGAGGAAGCATCAAAAGACTCTGAAGGAGCTGATGATGTGAACATCAGCATTAGACCTGTGATACCCACTGCGAGTATTGATGCTTGTTTAAATCGTTTAAGCTGATTTTTAGCTCCTTTAACAGATTCTTCAGGTCGTTTTTTTCGATTTAAGCGGCGCTTTGTGTTTTTGTTTTTTTTATACAGACTGTTTTTGTATTTATTAGAAGAAGAAGATTTCATTGTTGAATATTTACAATACAAACTTTTGTATAATCATTAACTAAACGACCAATGGTAAAGCAATGTTCAGCATATACTTTTGAGGTTGAATAAAAAGATGTTGCAAAAAATGAAACTAAAAAATTTAACAGAACACGATAGTAGATTTTTTTATTATTTTTATCTAAATTTTCCTCATTCGGAAAAACAATTAGGACTTTACAGAAAAGGCAGGATTACCAAGCATTTAATTAAATTTATATTATTACATGTCAGTTTTTGGTGATTACCACTATCCTAAGGATGATTTCGAAATATAGAATAAATGACCAAAGTAACATCTTTTATTTTTATAAGTTTTTTACTAATATCATAAGGATGAAAAAAATTACCTCACTTACTTGCTTTTTAGTTTGCTTTATAGCATTGCATGGGCAGGAAAATACAACGCCAAAAAATCAGAAAGTTGGCATTACTTTCTCCTCCTTTGGAGAAAATGATGTAATTCGGTTTAACGAACTTGATGGAGCAGCATATTATGAGGGTGAGAACTTTTATACGCTGGGTATTCAATACACCTGCAGCATTAAAAAATGGCTGGCACTTGAATCAGGGCTTGAATTGGCACAACATGATGTAACCATTCATCCTGTATATATTCCAGGAGCTGATCTTTCCACCGGAGAAGGAGATTTTATGCTTATAACAGTTCCTGTAACACTCAAAGCCAGCATTTTCAAATACCTTTTTATAAATGGCGGGGTGATACTGGATATGGATATTTCAACCAATAGTCCCATTGACAGCCAAACAGGACTGGGCCCCATGGCTGGAGTGGGTTTACAATACGAATTCAACTTTGGTGCATCGGTTTTTCTCAATCCGTATCTTAGAATTCATTCACTGCTTCCTTTTGCAGATATAGAGAATCATCAGCGGGTTTGGGAAAATGGCTTTCGTTTTGGCATTTTATATCATGTGGTTAAATAGTCACTGCAAGTAAACCCTATTGGTTGAGAACAAAAAGAAATTACCAAGCCTTGCAAAGTTCTAAAAAGCATACCGAAAATGTTTTATCTAAATTTGCATTTGGCCACTAAATTTGAATGCCATAAATTATTAAAGTTTCGCACATACAAAAAAACCTACAATCAAATGGTTATTTAATAGTTACAGATACTCTTTTAGTCTTTGAGTAACATTGTGCTTCTTAGTGTTTGTGAAATAGCTATAGCTTAATTTATTGGTACTGCTACCAATTTCGTGAAAAAATCTAATTAATAACCCTGCAACTATCTAATATAATGATAATTTAGCTCTGTTTCTACGATAAAGATCATGACTTATTATGAATTACTGATAATAAATGGAATGGGGACTAGATTTCTTAATCTTTCCACACAAATGGTAGAAGAACCAATTTATTCTTCAGTTGAAAGTCTTGGGATTATTTGATTTAACGATCAATTTTTTAGCTTATATTAGGAAAGATTGAAGCTTTAAAACAATAAATTTGATATAAATTTCCAATTCCACCAGGGTACAGCGTACCCGAAATAATTATAGCCTAAGCAAGATGGGATTTCTATAAAGTGCAGCGCACCGAGATATTATTCAAAATATGCCTGGTACAAGGGTGGATTTTATAAGCCAAATACCACGGTGCTCCTCACCCTGGTTGTTTAGCAATTTAAATTTCTATAAAGATTATCGGTGCGCTGCATCTGAATAGATGCAGAATGCCAAAAAATTGCTTATTTTTAGAGCTTTAACACTAAATTCCACGAAGATATAATGAATCTATTTGAAATTTTCAACATACATATAATCAATTCATTAAATTCTTTGTATGTTAGTTATCTTATTAATATTCAGAATAATAGTGCAATGTGCGAAACTTTAATAAATTAGAATTAGCTAAACATGTTACCATTTTAATAACCGCAGGATGTCAGTTAAACAGGAAATACTGAACCATATTTGCTACAGTGAACTTGTGTATGAAAGAATAAATAAAAAATTGAAATTAAAGCTCACAAAAACGGAGATTGAAAGCTTAATCATTGAAACTCTAAGGCAAACGGAAGACGCTCAAATAAAAAAAACAGGAAAAAATTATTATGCGGTGAATAAGAAGCAGAAAATAAAAATCACAATAAATGCAAACACATTCAGGGTGATCACCGTAGATAGAATCTAAAACATTTTAATAAAGTTATGTAGGGCTGGTGGAACACGTACTTTTGAAACTAAATCAGTAAATTCAAACAAATTAAGTGTTCTGCAAGGACTATTTAATTAGTCCTTGCACGAAAACTCATGGGTCTGATGAGTAAAGTATAGTCGAGGCTTGCGAAGTCAGAAAAAACGCAGTATAATTATGTATGTGAGTATTTTTCTGAAAAGCTTAACAGCCTGTCCCGAAAATCGGGAAAGAAATTGGGTTTTGGCGCACGCAATAATTATGTTGAATTTTCCATGTAACCTTAATAAATAAGTATTAAAAGTGTTTGCTCTAAAGCAGATTCTGCTTCACCGGACAATCGGAAAGATACCAATACATCTTCCTCCCGAGACCTTGTATCTCAAAGCCTTCTGACATTTTGGGGAAGACATGCTTAAACTATGCCTATTCATTTTATGTGCTTCTGACCGTATTATCGGGTTAATCTTTTGAGTTCTTCTTACCGTATCGCACCATCAGGTAAAGCATAAAACTGTTCAGTGCCAGAGAGGCCCCATTGGCGGCTATAATGGGGAAATCTTTTCGAATTATGCCATAAACCAGCCAAAGAAAAACGCCTGTCATCAAAACAGCAAACATCCCTGCCGATACATCCTCAACTTCTTTTGTTTTCCAGGCTTTAATAATTTGTGGCAATACAGAAACAGTAGTACAGGCTCCGGCCAACAATCCCAATGCATTTGTCCAGTCAATCATTAATATAGATAAGGTATTATACGCCAAGTTTTACGACAATAAGATTCATACTCGGGAAATTTTTGCTGCAGTGATTTTTCTTCATAATTCATTTTGAGAACAAGATCAACAACCAGAACTCCCATTAAAATGATGCGCAAAAGATTATAATCATAAATAATTATGGGCACTACAACCAAAAGTATGGCAGTGTACATCGGATGTCGGATAATGTTATAGGGTCCGCGGGTAACCAGCCTTGCATGTTCCATCACATCCGGAGGCACATTCAGGTTGCCGCTTCCCATGGCTATTATTGCCCATACACCCAAAAAAATCCCCAGCAGCATAAAAGATAACAGCACAGAACTGCCTGGGAAATTTTTCCCGGTAAGAAATATTGCCGTCAACGTTCCAAACTGAAAGAAGAGGAACAAAATAGATTTTACATTATTGTTTTTCCCTAAATAGAGCATGGTTCTCTGGATTGAAGATATCGCTGTATTTCGATGTGAAGGGTAAACGAAACCGAAGAAGCTTGGTTCATCCCGGAAGGTTAAAATATTTCCTAATTCAGGTATTGAAGATAAAATTGCTACAATTTAGGGTAAGGTCACTGAGTAGATAAATGTAAAAGAGGGAATGCAATACCCATCTTATTATACTGTCCATTATAATGCTCAAGTTCATTGGTAAACATCGATTTTTATCAGACTTCCCCAGCATGAGGAATATAAAATGAAAATCTTCCATGAGAAATAATCATCACGAATTTCCCAAAATTAACAGAAGCATAGTCCAGTAAGCCACATTATCCATTCAATGCATTAAATAAGACTACTAAAGATTAGTATAATTAAAATACCTGCGCATAAGAGAAGCTTAAATATGAATATTTAATTCCATTATTTGGTATAAAAGCCTTCAATCTTTACATTTGTTATATTAAATACTTAAGGATGCTCCACAAGTTTTCAGAATGGATTGATGCACATGCAGGCACTTGTTTATACAAGGGGTACCTGGGAATTCAATGTCCGGGTTGCGGAATGCAACGTTCATTTTCCGCATTGCTTCGGGGAGAAGTTAAAGAGAGTCTCATATTATTTCCTGCCCTTATTCCTTTAATGATTACCTTGTTTTTTCTAATCCTGCATATCCGCTTTTCTTTTAAATATGGTGCAAAAATTCTCCTGTTCCTCTATATTACGAATACCTTTATTATTGCCATCCACTATATCATTCAAATTATTTAAAATTACATATGGAAATCATCAATAAAAATGAACAAAACGCACAGCCCGAAAGCCTGTACAAGGAAACATTGCCTAATGCAAACAGCGTTCTTGCAATGGGTATAATATCAATTGCAAGTTGCTGGTGCTGGGGACTAATTGGCATTGTGCTGGGCATCATTGCCCTGGTACTTTACGGACGCGATATTCAACTATATAATGCTGAGCCGGAAAGATATACCCAAACTTCCCTGGCAAATTTAAATGCCGGGAAGGTGTGTGCAATTATCGGGCTGGTGCTTTCAGCAGTTTTTGGCATTGGTATTATCGTAAAACTGATCTTTTTTGGTGCTGCATTTACATCACTCTTCCATACCTTGCCCTGGTAAAGGAATAATTATTAACAAATATCTATCTTTGTATTACTGGTAAAAATCATTTACCTGATTAAAAATACTACTTATTGTGAATTTATCTCAACGTATTGAAGCTTTCTCTGTTCTGGGAAGCTTTCTGCAAAAATATCTTAGTAATAATAGTTTTACAACAGAGGATATTCCCCACACAGACCATACGAGCCGTTTATCCTCAGCAATTAAGCAGGCGCATGCACATAATCAGTGGTTTACCATAGAAAATATACTTTTTGCACTGGAATCTATAGCACAAAACCTTACGAGGCAGAAAATTTCCTCATGGACACGTTTGTACCCTTCAATTCAATCAACGCCTAGAAAACATGTAACTTTTGCCGTAATTATGGCAGGTAATATTCCGCTTGTAGGCTTTCATGATTTCCTGTCGGTGCTAATTTCCGGTAACCGGATCCTGGCAAAGGTATCATCAAAAGATGCCGTATTGATTAATTTCCTCGCTGATTTTTTAATAGAAATTCAGCCGGAATTTAATTCACTAATTAAAATTACCGATGATAAAATATCAGATTTTGACGCGGTAATCGCAACCGGAAGCGATAATTCTTCAAGGTATTTTGATTATTATTTTCGTACCTACCCTACCCTGATCAGAAAGAATCGTACATCTGCCGCCATTCTCAACGGAAAAGAAACAGACGAAGACCTGGCTGCTCTTGCCAAAGATATATTCATGTATTTTGGATTGGGATGCAGGAACATTTCAAAAATTTTTGTCCCGGCTAATTATGATTTCACACGATTCTTTCACAATACAGAATCTTTTTCACACGTGATAAATCACAACAAGTATGCAAACAACTATGATTATAATAAGGCTGTATACCTGGTAAATAATATCCCCCATCTTGACAACGGGTACCTGATGGTTAAAGAAGATACGCATCTATTTTCTCCTGTTGGGGTAGTATTTTATGAATATTATGAAGATTTGCAGTCCCTGACACAACAAATAATGCTTACCCGCGATAAAATACAATGTATCGTAACAAATGAGAAGGCCGTTACAGACAAATTTCCTTTCGGAGAGGCACAAAAACCCACATTGATTGATTATGCTGATGGTGCAGACACGCTGCATTTTGTTACAGATACAGTAAAGCACCTTAATTCTTAATATGAATGAGGGCTTAAATAGGTACCTGATAATAATTGCCGGCCCCACAGCATCCGGTAAAACTGATGTGGCAGTGCAGCTGGCAGAACATTTTAACACCGAAATAATATCAGCAGATTCGCGCCAGATGTACAGGGAATTAAATATTGGTACAGCCAAGCCTGATACAAGTACCCTCAATAAAGTCAGGCATCATTTTATCAATAACCTTTCCGTACATGATTATTATAATGCCAGCATGTTTGAAGCACAGGCACTTACGGTTCTTAATTCACTGTTCGATAAAAATAAATACGTTATCCTGGCAGGCGGATCGGGTTTATATATTGATGCTGTTTGCACCGGAATAGATTCTTATCCTGAAGCAGACCAGCAATTGCGCGTTGAGCTTGAGGCAAAATATCAAAAAGAAGGTTTGCCCTACCTGCGCAAATTACTTAAAAGATATGACCCGGAATATTACAACCGTGTGGATTTGAGAAATCCCAAACGCATGATGAAGGGGATAGAAATAAGCATGACCACTGGTAAACCCTATAGTGATTATTTAACTGCGCAAAAGAAAAACAGAAATTTTGAAATTATCCGTATCGCCTTAAACCTGCAAAGGGATGTTTTATATGAACGTATCAACAGCCGGTGTGATGAAATGTTGAGCCACGGTCTGCACAAAGAAATTGAGGAATTAGCGCCGTTAAAACATCTCAATGCACTGAATACAGTTGGTTACAAAGAATTTTTTGAGTATAAAAAGGGAAAATACCCAATGGAAGAGGCCATCCGTTTATTTAAGCGAAATACACGTCACTACGCACGCAGACAAATTACATGGTTCAACCGCCACAACAATTATAGTTGGTTTCATCCAGAAGATACCGATTCTATTATTCAGCATATCCACAAAAATTCAACCCTATAATATGGAAAATAAAGGAAATTTCACCCTCCGGATTTATGGAATCATCCTGAATAAAAAAATGGAAATCCTTATCAGCGATGAGTATGTGCTGGATACCTATATGATAAAATTTCCCGGAGGTGGGCTTGAGTTTGGTGAAGGTACCATCGATTGCCTGAAGCGGGAGGCCCGCGAAGAATTAAACCAGGAGGTAGAAATCATTAGTCACTACTATACTACCGACTATTATCAAAAAGCTTTGTACTATGAAAAACACCAACTTATCAGCATTTATTACCTGGCAAAATTAATGGGAAAACCAAACTTCCGGATTTCTACAAAACAATTTGATTTTGAAAAAGGGATCAATGGCAGTCAGTCTTTCAGATTTGTACCCATCCACGACCTTATTAATGAGCCCCTTACCTTCCCTATTGATAAAAAAGTAGCCCAAAAACTGCCCGGTGATGAGAAATTCCTAAAAAATGCTTTTGGTTATTAAACCATTTGTTTATGGTACTATTTTGAATTTAGTGAGAAATTATTATTAATAAGGCAAGTGCTATTTGCTAACAGTTCACAGATGAAAGCTCATTAGATGACAATAACTGAATGATTTTGTCAGGCGCATTTCTTTGAGTTTTTATTCTCTTCCAATCTATTGCTTTTGCTGTCTTCTTCGATTTCCTGCTTCAGACGTTTACACCCTTATTTATACAATTGGAGCTTAAATTCATAATACCGATACTGTTTTTCAGAAACATTCCCTTACAGCAACATAAAATAAAAACAGGCTTTAACAAAGATGTTTTTTAAAACATTAAAATGGTTGCAAATATCAAAATGATATTTAACAGCTTTTTTCCTGTTCCATATCAGTTAAAATTAATCCGTATTTAGTGAATACTTTTTCATATTTGTGCGTACAAAAGTATGAAATTATAAATGAAGTGTAATTCACCAGGGGACAAAAATAAAAATAGAACGTTACTGTAAATTTTTCCTAAACCATAATAAAAGCTATATGAAAACAAGATTATTTGTATCCTTATTTTTTTGTGTATTTCTGAGTATGAGCGCATCGGCCCAGAATGAGAAATTCAAGGCCTTGTTCCTTTACAACTTCACCAAATTTATAGAGTGGCCTGAGAGTCAAAAAGGAGGCGACTTTGTAATTGGGGTAATGGGAAGCTCCCCAATTATTAACGAATTATCAACCATTGCCGAGAAAAAAACGGTGGGTAGCCAGGACATTGTGGTGAAGAAACTTAATTCTGCAAGTGAGGCCAATGCCTGCCACATAGTTTATGTCCCGGAAAATCAGAGCAATAAAGTTAATGCCATTATTTCTAGCGTGTCATCAACATCCGTGCTTGTAATTAGTGACAAAGATGGTCTTATCAGTAGCGGATCCGGAATTAATTATGTAAGTGTGAATGGCAAGCAAAAGTTTGAAGTTTCTAAAACAAATATTGAAAGCACAGGACTGAAGGTCAATAGTCAATTGCTCTCCCTTGGCATTAGCAAATAAAGGACAACATGAAAAAACTAAATAATAAACAATTGAAAATGAATACCAACATGAAAAATATATATCTAAAAAAATGTGTGTTCGCGGTAGTGTCTATGCTGATAATGATGATCTCTGTTACGCTTATGGCACAAGAGCCGGTCATTGATATGAATGATATTTCGAGAGAAGAAGTTCTGGAACTCTCCTATGACCAGTTATTAAATATGCCGCTTGAAGACCTGATGAAACTGGCTGACATTGTAGGTGTTTCCATGGAGGAACTACTTCAGCTTGCCATGAACAAAAACGTTTCCACTGCATCCAAGAAAATGGAAACAGTATTTGAATCTCCGCTTTCAACCTCTGTAATCACAAGTGATGAAATTCGGCTGTCAGGCGCAACCACTGTTGCAGAAGCTTTACGCCTGGTTCCTGGTCTAATTGTTCGCGAAGAATCAAATGGAAATTATGATATTCATATCCGTGGTTTTGATAACGTACCACCGGAAAATTTTACGCATTTCTCTGAAAATATGATATCTCTTATTATGTTAGATGGAATACCGGTTTATAGTAATGTGGCCGGTGGTACTTTTTGGGAAACGCTTCCCGTCAGTATAAATCAGATAGACCGTATTGATGTTGTCAGAGGCCCTTCAAGTGCATTGTATGGCCCGAATGCAGTATCTGGTGTTATTAACATTGTAACAAAAAAGCAGGGTGATGACAATTTCGACCTTGATTTTTCACAGCGTGTAGGTGCTTATAATTCCATTGTTGGGGATTTATATGCCAGCACCCGCATATCAGATGACCTGAGGGTCTCCATTGGTGGACGCTACGATATAAGAGACCGGATGACAGACAAACAATATGAATTTTTCAGTGGCCAGTACCGTACCTTTGAAGAGCAGGAAACAGGAATTGTAAATATTACAGCAATAGACACCTTTGAAGGTCCATTTTTCCAATCCCTGCCTCAAGAAAGGTCAAAAGAAGTTTTTGCAGGTAACATTAACCTGATATATTCACCTGCTTATGATGTTAACATCACCGCAACCGGAAGCATGCAATCTTCTTCTGTAAACCAGATATTTTTTGAAAATATTGCAACACCATACTCCGTGCGCAGTTCCAATACAGGATTTGGAAGTATTAATGCAAATGTAAAAGGGTTATCAGCATACTTTGCTTTCCAGGGTGGCACACAAGATCTCAGTGAAGGTATGGTAAGGCCTGTAATTGAATACGACATGCAGAGCCTAAACTCAAATGTGGAATACTTAATTGATCTGGGAAAGTTAGCCCTTCTTCCCGCGGTAAATTATCAGTCAGCAAGTTATGATGACAAAATGTATATTCAGGACATGCGTGAATCCAAGAATGACCAAAACATCGACGGCCTTTTTGGAGGTGAGAAAACAACTTCACTTTTTGGAGGTAGTTTACGTGCAGACTACCGGCCAATAGAAAATCTACGGCTGATAGCTGCAGGCCGTTTCGATAAGTATGATTATATCGAAGAATATTATCCCTCATACCAGTTTGTGGCTTCATATAACCTTAATGACAAACATCTTTTTCGGGCGTTGTTTTCAAAGGCAAACCGTGGAGCATTTGTTGGTGATTTACATGCTAATTTCCGTAATCCTATTATAGAAGGACTTGTTGTTGGTGCCATCCCTGCTGATAGTTATAATATGTTCCTGATGGATCCGCAATTGGCACCGTTTGCTCCACTGCTGCCCACTGATCCACCGCCTATTCATTATAACTTTACACAATATTATCTCGGCTCCAACAATACTGACAGGGAACTTAAGTTAATGAGCATGAATATGTTTGAAATTGGGTATCGGGGTAAAATATCAAATCAATTTCAAATTGAAATAGAAGGTTTCATTTCAAACGCAAAAGATTTTGATGCACTGGTTTCCTATACCCACGTTGATACCGGTTATTATTCCATTGGTGAACTGACGGGATTACCCGATTACAACAGTATTGGCACTCCTTTGCCGGATACCCTGTATTCAGAAGATCCCCTGTATTATGAAAATCTACCGTTAACAGCAACGCAAACTGGTGTGTCTGCTACCATTAGCCTTTCCCTGGCAAATAATATCCTGATAAAGGCATTTGGTACTTATCAGGTTACAAATATTTCCAATCACCTAACTGTGCTTGGAGATACCGTAGATATGGAACATAAAAACACCCCCTCATTTTATGGCGGATTAACAGCTATTTATATACCTACCGATAAGATAGAACTGTTTTTAGGCTCTTATTTTTATGGTGCCCAAACGTACAACAGGTATTATCGTCCATTGGCTCCCACTCCTGAAGCAATTGCTGCGGCTAAAGCAAATGCAGAAGACAAAATCAGCTCAAAAATCATACTAAACGCCCGTGCCTCATACAAAGTCTGGAATGAAAGCAGAATATTTGTAGAAGGGAAAAATCTATTGTTTGATAACAGCCCGGAAGCAGGCTTTGGCGACGAAATTAAAACAATGTTTTTTGCCGGAATACAATTAGGCTTTTAGGTTTATGGTTAATTTATAGGTTTACATGTTTTATCTGGTTTGAAACCGCCCCTGCAAGGGCGGTTTTTTTCATTGCTTAGGAATAAGAAGTGAAGAATCTCCATAACTTAAAAACCTGAAATTATGCTCATGTGCATATTGGTATACTTTTCGCCAGTCCTCTCCAATAAAAGCTGAAACCAGCATTAATAAAGTACTTTTAGGCTGATGAAAATTGGTGATGAGTTTTTGCACCACATTAAAATGATAGCCGGGAGTAATCATCAAACGGGTTTGTGCCCTAAATCGATCAAGTTTATTTATGTGAAGATAAGCAAGGACTGCATCAAAAGCTTTTTCATATTCCACGTGATCAAGCAAATCATAAGCCTCCCACTGGTCTAATCTAATCATTTCCCGAAATGAAAAATCCTTTTCAATAATAAACCGTACGCCTATCCAGTAAAGGCTCTCAAGTGTACGCATGGAAGTAGTACCTACGGCAACAATATTCCGTCTTGTATCGCTGAGGTTCTCAAGTGTTTTCCTGTCAACTTCAAAATACTCCTGATGCATCTGGTGGTCCTGAATATGTTCAGCGTTTACAGGTGTAAATGTTCCGGCGCCTACATGTAGCGTAAGTTCCTCCATTTGAATGCCCTTTTCTTGTAAATTATGCAGCACCTCAGGAGTGAAATGCAGGCCGGCGGTAGGTGCCGCCACAGAACCTTCATTTTTGGAATAATACGTCTGGTAATTTATCCGGTCTTCAGCATCTGCTTCCCTGTTCAGGTAAGGGGGCAATGGAGTATGTCCTGCCACCTCCAATAACTGATAAAAATTACAGGGGGCATCCCATTTAAAATGAACCACAGGAACTTTCCCTTCGGTTTCAGCAAGAACGGCAGTTAAAACGTATTCTTTTCCCTCCCACTGAAAAGTCAGGTTAATCGCTCCTTCTTTCCATTTTTTGAGGTTTCCTACCATACAATTCCAAATAGCTTCAGTTGAAGATTGCAGCGAGGTCTCATAAGAAACATGATGCGCTGGTTCGAGACAAAGGACCTCAATACGTGCTCCAGTATCTTTAGAAAACTTTAACCGGGCTGGGATTACTTTTGTATTGTTCACCACCAGGCAATCGTCTGTTTCAAGATGCTTTTCTAAAGAATAAAAGACATCTTCCTGAATATTGCCTTCCTTATAAAGCAGCAATTTTGAATGGTCGCGGGGTGCCACCGGATTAATGGCTATTGCCTCATCCGGAAGGGTATAATTGTAAGAGGTTGTTGTTGTTTTTATTTCGGGACGCATAGAATCAAATTATCCTGTAAAATTAGTTAATTTTGCAGGATTAAAGATTTTTAGCAGGCAATAATCGCTTTGCCAGCATCCGTGGCATTCTATTATCTCATAAAAGACATAAAAATGAATTTTAAAGTTGGAACAAAAGTTAAATTTTTAAATGATATCGGTGGAGGTTTTATCAAACGATTCCAGGATGATAAAGTAGCGCTTGTGGAGAATGAAGATGGTTTTGAGATACCTGTTCTCATTAGCGAACTTATTCCTGATGAAGCTGCCCCCCCGGTAAATGAAGAAAGAACCTCATTCTCCAATCATACAAAATCATACAAATCAACAGCTACAGAAACTGTTGCCGAAGAAGAATTTTATTTTAATGCTGCCAAACAAATTAATGTAAATGCAGAAGACAAAGCTTATCTTAGTTTTGTAATGCCTGAAGACGACACTGCCTTTCCGCTTCAGCGAGAAATATATCTCATAAACGATTCAGATTATCAGCTATTTTACGCCGTGAACCAGGTGGTAAAAAATAAATCTAAACTATTGCGTGCAGGCATGCTGGAAGATAATACAAAGATTTTAATTGAAACTGTTGACCTAAATAATCTGGATAATGAATTTGATGTGCAGGTGCAGGGAGTGTTTTTCCATACGGGTTACTCCCCTGTAAATGAACCCTTAAACATGCGAATCACACCGGAAAATTTTGACATCTTTAATATTGATCTCTATGGAAAAACTGACTTTTTTCAGGAAAAAGCATATTCCATTATATTAACGGGAAGTTTTGAGGAATACATCCGGCAACTGCCGGAAGATGCCATTGTTAAGGCAGGTAAGCTAAAAGAAAGAGGCAGTGATCAACAGCAAAAGAAACCAAAAACAGCAAAACAGGATGATATTGAAGAAGTAGATCTGCATATTGAAGAAATTTTAGATGATCACCGAAACCTGAGTGCAGGGGAAATTCTAACTGCACAAATGGATCGGTTTGCGACTGCACTTGAAGGTGCCATGAAATCGGCTGTTAAAAAAATTGTTTTTATCCACGGTGTGGGCAATGGAAAACTAAAGTACGAGCTGCGTAAAAAACTTGATAGAAAATATGCCCACCTTGAATACCACGATGCATCATTTAAAGAATATGGCTTTGGTGCAACCATGGTAATCCTCAGACGCAAATAAAAACAATTTGTATACCTCTACCCTTGAACAATATCCAATATTCATATGTATAATTACAATAAGAAATTGAACTTCTCTCAGGCTATTTTATAAAAATTAGTATATGTCCCAGGAAAAAAAACAAATAACTTTATTAAGTTTTTTTCGCTTCCGGAAAGATGAAAAGATATGGGGCATGAGACAGATGCGGGACACCCAACTTGGATTAAACCAAACACCCGGCCTTGTTTTTCATAAAATGCTGGGTACGGGTGGTGGTGGAGGCTATGGAATAATGCCCGACTTTGGCACGTATGCCTTATTAACCGTTTGGGAGAAAGAAGATTTGGCAAAACAATTTGAGTCTGCTTCTAAAACCATGCAGCAGTTCCGAAAGCATGCCTTCGAAGTGTATTCCCTATTTTTACAGCCTATTCAGTCCCGTGGATATTGGTCTAAAAAACAACCATTTACCCCAGCAAGCCCGGATCCTGAAAACAACCTCATTGTAGTACTAACAAGAGCCACCCTTAAAATGCGGTATTATTTTCCATTTTGGAAAAGAGTTTCGAAAGTAAGCCAGTCTCATCAGCAACACCAGGGTCTTATATTTACAAAAGGGCTGGGTGAACGTCCCTGGATTATGCAGGTCACGTTTAGTGTATGGCAATCAATAGACCAAATGGAAGCATTTGCACATAATAGAAATGGAAAGCATTTTGAAGCCATAAAAACTACGCGTGAGAAAAAAGGCTTTAAAGAAGAGCTTTACAGCAGATTTCAACCAATCTTTTCTACTGGCACATGGCATGGAAAAGACCCTGTTGGCCACGCTTTAGCGCAAATTAATAAAAATAGCGAAACATAATTCAGCCTGCACCTAATCAACTGATTTATTAATTTTTGTATCATAATACGCATTTAGAAATATGTTTATTGAAATGAGAAAATATGCTCAGCCGGAATATTATAATGGCTCATTTAAACAGGTTGGAATCAGTTACTCTTTAATAATTGGGTACTACCCTTATTTTAGTGGATAAATATTTTTACAGGACCTAAAATACTGTTTAAATATAGTTGTAAATGATGTTGAAATATGGTTTAAATGTTGCTTTTTTTGATTGACGCAATATAGTTGCTCATTTTTACCGATAGTTTTTTGCCTTTTTCGAAATATTTTAAAATACATCCTTCTTTAGGTATCCTAATTCAAAAGCTATCTCTGTTTAGAATATAAAATACATTAAACTTTACCCTAAGTTGAGCGGTTGGAGCAAGCGAACAAGCGCTTTACTTAGGGTTAACCCCGTTTTAGAATATAGCCTGCCCCGATAAACGGGGTTGCTTTTCAC
>Ga0207419_1000850_pt1 | contig 25453 bp, 22 predicted proteins | sample ElkSloMetagenome_4_FD_184723 | JGI IMG/M metagenome (GOLD analysis project Ga0207419, IMG submission 184723) | Hot spring microbial communities from Elkhorn Slough, Monterey Bay, USA - MD2A (version 2) | ecosystem: Environmental > Aquatic > Marine > Intertidal zone > Estuary: Microbial mat ... | reverse complement strand
GGTTTCTCAACTAAGGGCTCAGTATAAGAATTACCATATTTCAAAAAATAAGATCGAATTACGAGCTGAAATGGATGTGGATGACATCCTTGAGAAGATCAGTGTAAAATATCAGAAGTATCCTCAAAACACCATTGATGGGCTGAAGATCGACTTTGAAAATGAGTGGGTGCATTTGAGAAAGTCCAATACCGAGCCCATCATTCGTATTTATTCCGAAAGCGAATCCGAAAGCACGGCCACCATTTTAGCCGAAAAGATCATATCGGATATCCGCGAGATCATCAAATCGTAGGTTGATATGAATGTATACCTTGACAATGCCGCCACCACAGCCATTGACCCGGAAGTGATCGAAGCAATGATTCCTGTGCTTAGAGAGAATTACGGCAACCCATCCTCGATTCACACCGACGGTCGGATCGCGCGCTCATTGATCGAAAAAAGCAGAAAAAGCGTTGCCAAATTATTGAATTGCAGTCCTGCAGAGCTTTTCTTTACTTCCGGCGGTACGGAAGCCGACAATATGGTTTTGCGCTGCGCAGTGGATGAGATTGGCGTGGATCATATTATTACCAGTAAGATCGAACACCATGCGATCTTGCATACGGCAGAGGAGTTGGCCAAAAGAAATGGAGTGGAGTTGAGTTTTGTGAAACTCGACGAGAAAGGGAAAGTGGATCTTGAAGACCTCGATCGCCTATTGAAGAAAGACAGACACAGCTTGGTTAGTTTAATGCATGGGAACAATGAGATCGCCAATCTACTGCCCTTGAAAGAAGTAGGAGCGATGTGCCAAGAAAATGGAGCACTTTTTCACTCGGACACGGTGCAAACCATGGCGCATTATGATTTTGATCTTAGTGACTTGCAGCTCGATTTTGCCACCTGTTCAGCACATAAATTCCACGGACCAAAAGGAATAGGCTTCTTGTACATTAAGAATACTTCCGCCCTAAAACCTTTGATTACCGGGGGCGCCCAGGAAAGCAACATGCGAGCCGGAACCGAGAACATATACGGAATTGTCGGTCTAGCTAAAGCCCTAGAGCTTGCCTATGAAAATCTGCCAAAACATCAAGCCCAGGTCGGTGGTTTAAAGATGTACATGATCCAACGACTTAAAGAACGCATTCCCGGCATTGAATTTAATGGTGATTCTGAAAACCCTGAATCGCTTTACACGGTTTTAAGCGCATGTTTTCCTTCTTCAGAAATGGATGAGATGTTTTTATATCATTTGGATATTGAAGGCATAAGTGTGTCAGGCGGGAGTGCTTGCTCTTCAGGTAGTAATACCGGTTCTCACGTCTTAAGAGCCATTCAATCTCCGATGGACCGGCCTTCGGTCCGATTTTCGTTTGGTAGGTTCAATACCAAGAGTGAGATCGATAAGGCAGTAGAAGTGGTTTCTAAAATTTACTCCTCTTCATGAAAGTAAGCATCCTTGGTAGTGGAACCTCTCAGGGAGTTCCTGTAATTGCTTGCGAATGTGAGGTATGTCGCTCAGATAACCCTAAAGACAAACGGTTGCGATGCTCCGTTTTGATCGAAAATGAAGGTCAAACCCTAGTGATCGATACCGGTCCTGACTTCCGCCAGCAAATGCTAAATCATCAAGTCAAGTCGCTTGATGCGGTTCTTTTTACCCATGAACACAAGGATCATGTAGCCGGCTTAGACGACATCCGTGCATTCAATTTTAAAAGTGGCGGCAAAGCAATGTCGATCTATGCCACCGAAAACGTACAAAAGGCATTGAAACGCGAATTTGCTTACGTTTTTGCGGATACGAAATATCCCGGGGTTCCTGAAGTTAAATTGAATACTATCGATCACCAAAACTTTAAGGTTGACGGCACCTTGGTCCAACCCATTCAAGTAATGCATTATAAACTACCCGTGCTGGGTTTCCGACTGGGTGATTTTACTTACATCACGGATGCCAATTACATCGCAGAGGTGGAAAAAGAAAAAATAAAAGGCAGTAAGGTGTTGGTATTAAATGCATTACGTCAAAGCGAGCATATTTCTCACTTTAATCTCGAAGAAGCGCTTGAATTGATCGATGAGCTAGGCGTGCAACAAGCCTATTTGACTCACATTAGTCACTTAATGGGAAAGCATGAAGAGGTTACGCCCATGCTTCCAAGTCATGTAGCCTTGGCTTACGACGGACTGGAGATCGAAGTCTAAGCTCGCCGAGGACAAATTTTCTAAAGTTAATCAAGCCGATACTAATCCACAAATTGAACCTTACCGATTGATTTTCCCACGCGGATCAGGTAAATGCCTGCCTTGAGATTGCCTCTGTAAAGCCTTAATTCACTACCGAAATTCATGATTTTTGCCTCTAAACTTCTACCTGAGAGGTCCATCAATTGATAATCTGCCTTACCGAGCGGAGCATTGAGTTTGATGGATACCTGATCCGTTGCCGGATTGGGATAAATTTTGAAGTTATTAAGAGATGACTGGCCCAATTCCAAATTGGTGGTCAAAGGGGCAATTTCAATTCCCATGGCAAAATCTTCACTGTCTGCATCTCGATACCGCGACCATGCGCCATTGATCACCTCGTAGGTACGTTGTGAAGCAGGAACTTCCAAAGCTCTACCAAGACCAATATCAGGCCCATCCATAAGCCAAAGCAGATAAAGTCCTCCGCTACTCACGATCAATGGCGGTGAAATGGTGTCCACGACATAGGCTTGGGTCACGATCTGAGTGGATGGAATAAACGAGGAATCTAAGATGTTTCCAAAAGTGCCCTGTCTCCCCGTATTGTCGTAAAGAATTCCATGGAAACCATTGGCAGATCCGGTATTGGTAATGTAAAAACGTTTGCTAAGCACTCTGACCGGATAATAAGGGGGCTCGTAATAGGTGGCAACCCCGCCGTTTCCCCCGATCCAAGATATCGTGAAGAAGGGGGGCGTCTGATCCGTGTAATCCAATTGCTGCGATGTGATGGTAGAATCCAAAACGATCAGGCGGATGGCCAAGGTGTCGTTCACCCTTACGCTGTCGTTGTTAACCGCACCAACTGCGCCGATGAGCTCATAACGGGCAGAGGCAGACAATGGCAACTGGTTGCTAAAAAGGATGGTGGTGTCACTGCCTATTCCTAAACCATTGATCAGGGTGCTCGCACTGTCTATGGTGGTTCCGGCAGCGTCCCGCAAGAGATAAGTGGCTCTAAAGTTGGCGCTTACGTTCTGATTGCCCTCATTTTTGATGTTGATGGATGGGCTGTAATTTTGGTTGCGATTTAGGAAGATGCCGCCATTTTCGCTATTGTCTACCCAATTTACCGCCAAATCAGTAATTGCCCTTACACGGCTTGGGAACTCGTATTTGACGGATGTGTTAGCCACAGGGAAAGTCGTTCCCCTTGTGTATTGTAGTCCGTCTGAGCCGGTTGCATTTTCGATGCCAATACTAAGCGAATTGGTAGTGTAGGCGGAATCGGGCGAACCGCTTTGTTTCTTGTAGTTAAAGGTGATGGATGAGTCTCTTTTATTAAGGATCACCTGAAAGGAGTTATCTCCAGCATACTGATTGCTGTTGTTGGTCCAGAAGGGCACTCCTTCCCAGCTTATCGCAATGGTATCCCCTTGGTTATAGAAATAGCATAGGGCAGGGTTGGTGCTTGCACCTCCGAAGGAGAGATCAGTAAGCAGGGGTGCAATAAAATCATTTGGCACACCTGAGGTAGGAATGGCAGGAAATTGGGCTGCCGAAGAAGAGATATTTACAGGGTTGAAGGCAATGTAACCGTTTGAACCGATATACAATTGAGTTGGCGTGGAAGAATAATAGCTAAATCCGCTAATGGTGTAAGGACCTACAAAATTATCATCCGATAAACCTGAGACCACGGTTCCTGTAGTGCTAATGTCGAACCATTGGTAAGTAGGTCCATTAGGGGCCAGATTGTTTTTATAGGTATAGCCAAAATTATCCGGTCCACCAGAATTGGGTTGCGCATATACTGTAAATGCGGAGAGGAAGGAAAATAAGGCGAAGGAGCTTAAGAACTGAAGTTTCATGATGAGGATTTTGCTTAAATGTAATGAATCAAAACGAAAAGTGCTTCAAAGACTCCATTAATACCATGAAATTTCCGTTTGTGTAGTCGCATTTAAACATCACTTTATATTTTGTATTTTCGGGGCAACTAAACAAATTGTGTAAAAGATGAGAAAATTAACTGCCATGATCATGGCGATGACTCTCTGCTACAGCGTGAATGCGCAGAGCAGCAGTAATAAGATCGATTTTGTAGAATACGACTTGGATAACGGCTTACACGTGATTCTACATCAGGATAACTCAACCCCCATTGTGGCCGTTTCGGTATTGTATCACGTGGGATCCAAAAATGAAGACCCCAACAGAACAGGTTTTGCTCACTTCTTTGAGCACCTATTATTTGAAGGTTCTGAAAATATCGGGAGAGGAGAGTATTTTAAGATCGTTCAGGGTAATGGAGGATCACTGAATGCGAACACCTCTTTCGATCGTACTTTCTATTACGAAGTTTTGCCATCCAATCAGTTGGAACTCGGCCTTTGGTTAGAATCTGAGCGCATGCTCCATGCCAAGATCGATGAAGAAGGCGTGGAAACGCAAAGGGGTGTAGTGAAGGAAGAGTTGAAGCAGCGTTACGAGAATACGCCCTACGGCACGATCTTACCTGAAACTTTTAAAAGAGCTTTTGTGGAGCATCCTTATCGTTGGGTGCCAATCGGATCTATTGAATACCTCAATCAGGCCAAGCTGGAAGAGTTCATGGAGTTCTATGAGATTTTTTATGTACCTAATAATGCGACACTATCGATCGCCGGAGACATTTCTATTGAGGAGACCAAAAAGATGATTGACATGTATTTTTCCGGTATCCCGAAAGGAGAGAAAGAAATTCCACGTCCCGACATCGTAGAGCCAAAGAAAACTGCTGAAGTGCGCGATACGGTCTACGATAACATCCAGCTTCCAGGAGTAATCATGGGTTACCATATGCCTGCTCAAGGTGAAGACGATTATTATGCCATGAGTATGTTGGCACAATATCTTTCGCAAGGGGAAAGCTCTAGGTTCAATAAAGTGATCAAGAATGAGAAGGAGAAAGCCTTGTTCGTGGGTGCCTTTCCGCTTCCTACTGAAGATCCGGGCCTAGCGTTGATGTTTGGTATCACCAATATGGGCGTGGCGCCAGATCAGCTAGAGTCTGCGATGAACGAAGAGATCAAGCTGGTTAAAGAAAACATGGTAACCGAAAAGGAATTCCAAAAATTGCGCAATCAAGTGGAGAATGACTTTATTTCAGGCAATGCCTCTGTTAGAGGATTGGCGGAGAATTTAGCGAACTATCACGTGTATTTCGGGGATGCAGATTTGATCAATACCGAAATTGATAGGTACATGAAGGTGAGTCGTGAAGACATTCAAGACGTGGCAAAAAAGTATCTGAATAAAGAGAATCGTGTGGTTTTATATTACTTACCCAAACCACAAGAAGCAAACTAAGCAAAATCAAGCACTAGTATTAAAGATTAGCAAAAGAGAAGATGAAAAGATTAATGATCAATATAGCCCTTTCACTGGCAGTACTTTCAGTAAGTGCACAAGTGGATAGAAGTAAAATGCCTGAAGCCGGCCCTGCGCCGAAGATCGAATTGGGTGAAATCCAGTCGTTCACTTTGGACAACGGCCTCAAAGTATTTGTAGTTGAAAACCACAAACTCCCGCGGGTAACCTACACACTAGAACTCGACCTAGATCCTTTTACAGAGGGAGATAAGATGGGGATGAGTGATATCGCAGGTGATCTTCTTTCGAAAGGAACTACCAATCGGACGAAAGAAGCGCTCAATTTTGAGATCGATTATATCGGAGCCAACTTTGGTACTTCAGGAGCAAGCATGTACGGACGTTCGCTTACCAAGCACCAAGAAACCCTTTTGGATATCATGGCAGATGTGGTGATGAACACCGACATGAAAGAGGAGGAACTCGAAAAGCTCAAAACCCAATACATCTCCGGTTTACAAACAGAAATGGATGATCCGGATGCGATTGCATCAAAAGTTAGACGGGTATTGCTGTATGGCAAAGATCATCCTTACGGGGAGATCATGACTGAGGAGACGGTTAAAAACGTAACCTTAGAGGATGTAAGAAATTACTACGAGACCTATTGGGCGCCAAATGTGGCCTATATGGCCGTAGTAGGCGACATCAACCTGAAGCAAGCCAAGAAACTGGTAGAAAAGTATTTTGGTAAGTGGGAAAGAAAGGAAGTGCCTAGCCATGAGTATGAAACTCCTGCCCAACCTAATCAAATGCAGATCGCCTTTGTAAACAAGCCAGGGGCAGTTCAGTCGGTGATCTCTGTATGCAATACCATAGATCTTAAGCCAGGAGCCGAAGATGCAGTTGACGCCGTAGTGACTAATGGCATTTTGGGAGGAGGCTTTGTCTCTAAGCTGAATTTAAATCTAAGGGAAGAGCACTCTTACACCTACGGAGCAAGATCTTCCATTAGTTCTGATGAATTGGTAGGTAGTTTTACCACCAGTGCTAAGGTTAGAAATGAAGTCACCGACAGTGCCTTGATCGAAACCATGAAAGAGCTTGGGAACATGTTGTCAGGAAAAATTACCGAAGATGAACTTCAAACCATCAAGAACTACCGAACGGGTATTTTTGCTTCTAGTCTAGAGAATCCTGGAACAAAGGCCAACTTCGCCATCAACATTGAGAAGTACAATATGCCTAAGGATTATTATGCGACTTACTTGAAGCGACTTTCTGACGTTACTCTAGAAGACGTGAATGCCACCGCCAAGAAATACATTAATCCCAATAAAGGTTACATGCTGATTGTGGGCAATCAAGAAGAGGTAGCGGATAAGGTGAAAGCTTTAAGTCCAAGCGGCATAGTCAAGTTCTACGACGCTTTTGGGAATCCAGTGGAGGAAACTACCATGAAGGCTGCCCCCGAGGGAATAACCGCAGCATCAGTAATTGCAGACTACGTAAAAGCGGTTGGCGGCGAAAAGAAGCTGAAAGCATTAAAAGGCTACAAGCAAAGCTTTACCATGAGCATGCAGGGTATGCAATTGCAGGGAAGAGCAATGGTGAAATCTCCTAATATGCTCTTGAACGAGATCACCATGGGCGGTAATGTTGTGCAAAAACAAGTCTTGAATGGAGATAAAGGCGCGATGTCTGGAATGCAAGGCTCAAGAGCCATGACCGAAGAAGAAGTGGGAAATATGCAAGAAGAAGCCATTATCATCCCTGAACTGTTCTACGGCGAAGAAGAGTACAAATTAGAGCTGAAAGGAATTGATACCAAGGCAGAAGAAGAGGCTTATGCAGTGCACATTACCACGCCTTCCGGTGCTGAATCTACGAAGTATTATTCAACCGATAGTGGTTTATTGATCGCTAGCACTTCTGTGACGGAAACTCCGCAGGGGTCATTCAGTGAAGAAACCACTTTTATGGATTACAAAGAGGTTGATGGGGTAAAATTCCCACACACTCTAAAAATTGCGGCCGGACCGCAACGTATCGAAATGAAAGTAACCGAAACTTTGGTTAATCCTAAAATTGAGGATAGTGAGTTTGCAGTAGAATAAACTCGCTTTCGTTTGAATTGTGAAAAGGTCTTGTCCCATTTGCGGGCGGGACCTTTTTATTTGAAATCAGGTAGCTCCTCTTTCCTGGCGTAGGGAAAAGCAGCGATCTCTTTTGGCAAATGGTATCGATTCAAACCTGATATGGCGACGGTATGAGCTCGATTGAGGTCGAGTTGACCATCTTCAGTAATCAGACTTTCATCAATTTCAGCGAGCTCAATTTCGCCGACGATCAAGATCGTGCCATTGCTTTCAATTGGCACTTCTTCTCTAAGCCGCATGCCGAGCTTCACCGGACTGTCTTTGACGAATGGCGCGGGGAATTTATCGAGGTATTGTTTATCAATTTTACAATGTTCAAATTCAGATTCCTGCCTTTCGAATTTCGCCGAAGTGTAGTGTGCATTTTCTACAAGTTGCTCGGGAAGGTGATTGATGGTGTAGCATCCTGTACTTCTGATATTTTCAAGGGTTTGCCTTTCTACCGTATGCGGACGCTGAATCATGCCCAATAAGGGAGGGTTGGCGCCAATGTGGACCACGGAATTGAAGATGGCGAGATTGGAGTAACCCTCATGTTCTGTCCCGATAAGATTCGCTGATTTATATCCACTAAGGGAGTTGATCAGATTTGAGCGAAAGATTTTCTCCATGCCCATGATGTCTTCTGATTTTAGATGTTTGATCTCCATACCTTGATTTTGTTTTTTTAAACATAAAAAAAAGCCGCTTTGATCAGACAAAGCGACTTCTTTAAAATATTAAATGATTTTCCTAGGGTAACAGTATCGCATCAACCGCATGCACTATCCCATTAGTTCCCTGCACATCTGTAATGATGATGTTCACCGGACCTTGAGCGGTATCTCCAGTGAGCAGTTGTGCGCCATTGGTGTTGTCAAAATCCAATGTAGCCATCATGTTCAAGGTTTGAATAGGATTGTTTGCGGGATCCAAATCTCCTGATTGCACGTTACCGCTCACCACGTGATAATTCAACACATTCTCTAATACCGTTTGAGGGATTTGAGAAATGCTCGTCCATCCACTAGTATTGTTGGCAATCAAATCAGCAAAAGCCTGATTTGTAGGGGCAAATACAGTGAACGGCCCATCTCCTTCAAGCGTTTGAACGTAATTAGAAGCTGGATAAGTGGTTAATGCTACCACTAAACTATCAAAGCGGTCATCGCCCTGGGCTAGATCTACCACATTGGGTAAGGATAACACTTGATCGATCACATGCACTACACCATTACTGGCAGCCAGGTCTGGAGAAGTCACATTTGCCGTATTGTTAATGCGCACTCCGCCGGTTACGTCTGCTTTGACACTTAAAAAATTACCTTGCGCCGGGCTCAAAGTCGAGGCGTAAGTATAATCTGCAAGAGCAGAAGAAGGTACTTCAACACCCAAAACGTGATAGGTTAAGATCGCTCTCAAGGTCGAATCAGGCAATCCGTCTATACTTCCGCCACCCAATAGCCTCGCAAAAGCGGCATCTGTAGGCGCAAAGACCGTGTAAGTGCCTGCATTTGAAAGTAGGTTGGCAATGTCGTTGAATCGCAATACCGCTTTTTCTAGGCTGTCGTGATCACTACTGTTGATCACGATCTCCGCAATATTGGGATCCGTGTTATTGTTGTTGTTATTGTTGGTTGTAGTGGCTGGCTCATCGTCGTCGTCGTCGCTACAAGCTGTTAATAATAGTCCCGCCGACAGGAACATCATAAAGAAAAGTTTGAACTTATTCATTGGTTTAAATTTAAATTAATAGCTCCCTAACATTAATTTAAAGACGCTTGTTCAACACCGCTGAAGAAAATTCATAAAGAAACTACGGTTCTGCCCTTGCTTTTCCCGGCAAGCATGAGCTGAATGTGTTCTTCCAACTCTTCTAACTGAATGAGGTTTTTCATTTGATCCAGATGATCAATCTGCCATTCATTGGCAAGTAGCTGCCAAATTTGAAGTCGGATCTCTCTGGGAGTTTCAGCAGTTTCTATACCTAACAGATTCACCCCGTTCAAAATAAAGGGGTAGACAGTGGTATGCAGGTCGGGCGATTGCACTAATCCACAAACCGCGATATTCCCATTTCGGTCGCAGGCCTTGATGCATGTGGCCAAGGTGTTGTCGCCCACGGTATCAATTGCCCCTGCCCAGCGATAGGCCAATAAAGGTTTCCCCGATTGGTCATTAACCTCATCTCTACCCACGATCTGATTTGCCCCCAAACGCTTTAAGAACTCATGAGCTGAAGGTTTCCCACTTGAGGCAATCACTTGATAACCTTTTTGAGCAAGTAGCTTTACGGCCATGCTTCCCACTCCGCCGCTGGCTCCGGTAACCAAAATTGGCCCCATTTCCGCTTTTTGTCCGTTTTGTTCCATCTTAAAAAGTGATAAGGCAGCGGTAAATGCACCGGTGCCTAAAACCATAGACGATTCTAGATCCATTCCCTCTGGTAAATGAACCGGCCAATCTGCAGGAACCCGAATGTATTCCTGAAAACCACCTGAAGTGTTCATGCCGAAATCATAGGAAGTAACGATTACTTCATCACCCTCTTTAAAACGATCGCTTTGAGAATCTACCACAATTCCAGCGGCGTCTACGCCCGGAGTGTGTGGGTATTGCCTTGAAATCCCTTTATGACCGGAGGCAGAAAGGGCATCCTTGTAATTCAAGCCGGCATACTTTACCCGGATCAATACTTCGTGATCCGGAAGCTCGCTGATCTGCTTATTTTCAATTGCGCAACTGAATTGCTTGGGTTGGGTTTCTCTTACCACAAAGGCACGGTAGGAGCTGGTGGAGTCGATCTTATTCATAAATCAAGATTTCAAAATTGTCTAGATAGGCTGTTTGACGCTCAGGGTTCCAAAAATAGATCTTCAGTTCAGAAGGCGTGTTCAAATAGCGTGGTGGAATTTTTTCGTGAAATTGCAATTCATTCCAAAAGTGATCCTCTTCGATCTCATTTTCCAGAAAATAACCTTTATAAAAATCACCCACGGCAAGCACCAGCTGCATGCCTTTGGTTGAGTCTACAGGATAATAATCGAATTGCAAGGAGACACTGATTCGTGAATCGATAGGTTCTTTAGCCGAATAGCTAATCGTAAACGGAAAGTCGCTATTGGCATCCATTCGCAAGCTTTTCCCCTTCATGTCGTCTAATATCGTCTGGGTAGCGTTCGTTTGGAATTGAAATTGCTTGTCAACTAAACTATCTTCAAATGCCTCTAAATGTTGGGCATAGAGCTTTTTAAAGAATTGATCCATCCCCTTGGAAGCTGATTTTTTGAAGATCGAGATCTTGCCATTCGTATTCACTAACCCAAGCTGATGGGCAATTTCAGGGTAATCGAAGTAAGAATCACTGATCTTGAATGAGTCTACCATTACCGCATAGTCAAAAGGCTTCTCCAATAGGGCATTTGCGCTACTTTCTCCCGAGCTCAGACTGGTATATCCCTGATTTCCCCATACAATGAAGGGTAGATTGGTGGAGCTGGCATCAAAGACCGCCAGCGTATCTTTTGGACCAATTCCCCAACTTTTCAGATCTTCAGCACTTTGTTGGTATATCTCGAAGTTGTAATGGAGTCGTGCGGTACTAGACAACTCATACCTCGCTTCCTGATTACTTCTGGTATAGGCATACATGCTTAAACTCATGATCAAGCCAAATGCCGCCAGGGGAGTGTACCATTGATGATCAACGCTTGTCGATCTTAGGCTAATCAGAAAAACCAGGTTGAGCAGTGGAAGGAAGGCATCGATGTAGTAATAGTCGTGATCCACGAATTGCAAGCTCATTAGCAGAAAATAGCTAATACTTCCAATCGCAGTGATCATGGTAAATATCGCTAAGCGATCAATTCCCGGACCTTTCTTTCTTAAGCCTTTAGAAAAATAAAGGGCGACGAAAAGAATGATCACCCAAGCCCAATGAAAAGGACTGAGCAGCTGACCTTGCCACCGTTCTGCAGCCTGCAGGATCACCGACCACAAACCTTTAAGATCGTCTACAAAGCGAAACTCAGCAAGGAACATTGAACCGTAAGTCTCTGCCAAATACTGATTGTAAAAGTAGTAAGCTATTACCGCAAACAATCCAATCAAGGGAGCGAGTAAGAAAGCGATCTGCAGCCGCTTTCGCTGAAAAACGGTGATCACCTCCAGGGCGACTAGCGCTATTAGCGGAATACTAAAAGGAATTCTGGCCAGAGCGGCGAGTGTAAAGAAGAAGATTCCCAGGAAAAATGCCCGGCGATCTGCTTGTGAGAGATGTTTGCTGAAAAAGTACAAGCCAATGCAAAAGCAGGCATAGGCAGGAATGGAAGGCAGAAAGCCATTCTGATAGTAAGCGAGAAAAGGAAGGGTACTTATGAAAATGGTCGATAGCATACTCAATAGAGCGGGGGAATTGAGCTGACGTAGGGTTTTGAAGAAAAACAAGAGACCTATAAGGAAACAGGCTAAATTGTAAAAACGAAAGGTGGCGGAGAGGTCGCTGCCGCTGAGCGATGAAATGAGGGACACCAAATAGTCGTGGATCGGAAAATCCACTTGCGTGATCCCTTCCTTGGTTAATAAATTATAGGTGGCCGGATGGAAGAAATCAAAGCCATTTTCTTGAAACTTCATGGCAATAGCCAATCGATCTGACTGCGTCCATGCGTGCACGTAAGCCGGTGGCAGATCCATGCTATCGTTAAAAAGGTAAAAGCCCCCCAGGATGAGCACGATCATCAGGAAGAGTGTTTCCGGAAGCTTTTTAATGGAAAGCAAAGGCATGGATCGAATCGTGGGTTTAGCAAGCAAACTTATTAAAACTTCATTCCCAATTCCTGCTTACGCTCAGATTAAGCGTACTTTTGCCGCCCAAATAAGTTGTATGAAGATCAGAAATATTGCCATCATTGCTCACGTAGACCATGGAAAAACCACCTTGGTCGATAAAATGTTAGTTGCCGCTCAGCTTTTTGGCGAGCATGAGACTCCGGGTGAATTGATCATGGATAGCAACGACCTTGAAAAAGAGCGAGGGATCACCATTCTCTCAAAAAATGTTTCGGTCAATTATAAGGACACCAAGATCAATATCATCGATACCCCCGGTCACGCTGATTTTGGGGGTGAAGTGGAACGCGTTTTGAACATGACAGATGGCGTATTGCTACTAGTCGATGCCTTTGAAGGCCCGATGCCTCAAACCCGCTTTGTATTGCAAAAGGCCATTGAGCTAGGACTGAAGCCGATCGTGGTGATCAATAAAGTAGATAAGGAGAATTGCACACCTGATATTGCTCAGGAAAAGGTATTTGACCTCATGTTCAACCTGGGGGCAACCGAGGAACAGTTAGACTTTCCAACCATTTATGGTTCAGCAAAACAGGGTTGGATGAGTGATGATTACCAAAAACCGACTGAAGACATCTCAGCGCTCTTCGAATCGATTATTGAACACATCCCTGCCCCTGAAAAAAGAGAAGGTACGCCTCAGATGATGATCACCTCGCTCGATTATTCCTCCTTTGTAGGAAGGATAGCCATCGGTCGTCTACACAGAGGGAGCTTGAGTACCAAGCAAGATGTGAGCCTGGTGAAAGCAGATGGCAGCAAAAGTAAACAGCGCATCAAAGAGCTTTATTTATTCGAAGGATTAGGTAAAGTAAAGGTAGATAAGGTAGAGAATGGAGATATCTGCGCAGTGATGGGGATGGAAAACTTTGAGATTGGCGACACCATTGCCGATCCTGAGAATCCTGAGGCTTTGGAAAGCATCCAAATAGACGAGCCAACCATGAGCATGCTATTTACCATCAATGACTCGCCATTCTTTGGCAAAGAGGGAAAGTACGTAACCTCTCGTCACATTAAAGATCGTCTCGACCAAGAACTGGAAAAGAATCTTGCCTTGAAGGTATTGCCGGGTAACGGTCCGGATTCATTTAAAGTATTTGGTAGAGGGGTACTCCATTTATCCGTGCTTATTGAGAACATGCGTCGCGAAGGTTATGAAATGCAGATTGGCCAGCCGCAGGTGATTATCAAAGAAATTGACGGGGTTAAGCACGAACCGGTTGAAGAGCTATCCATTGATCTTCCGGATGAAGTAAGCGGTAAGGCCATTGAGTTGGTCAATCAGCGAAAAGGCGAGATGCTTAGCATGGAGCCTAGGGGTGAGCGAGTAAATCTTGAATTCACCATCCCTTCTCGGGGAATCATTGGCTTGAGAAATCAAGTTTTAACTGCCACTGCAGGAGAAGCTATCATGTCGCATCGTTTCAAAGAATATCAGCCCTATAAAGGGGAGATGCCTGGCCGTCAGAATGGTTCTTTGATCTCTTTAGAAAACGGAAAAGCCATTCCTTATTCCTTGAATAATTTGCAAGATCGCGGTAAGTTCTTTGTGGATCCTAATCAAGAGATCTATGCCGGACAAGTGATCGGAGAAAATACCAGAGCCGGGGACCTAGTGGTGAATGTCACCAAGACCAAAAAGTTGACCAATATGCGTTCTTCCGGCAGCGACGATAAGTTAAGATTAGCCCCTGCCACCAAGTTTTCACTTGAAGAAGCCTTGGAATACATTCAAGCTGATGAATATGTGGAAGTTACTCCTGAATCTATTCGATTAAGGAAGGTTTTGCTTTCTGAAAACGACAGAAAAAGAGCGGCTAAAGTTTAATTCATCTTCCAAAGGGCTAAATTAGCGAGCCTATGCGGAGGCATTTTATTGGGCTTACAATAGCCATCACTTTTTTACTTTCGTGCGCACAGTTCGATCGCTCGGAGCTTGACAATCTCGATGGAGAAGTCAGGGTGATCGGTCATGCGGGATCGGGATTTACGTCCTGGTGGCCATTCAACACCATACCGGCAAATAGCCTGGCTTCAATTCAGAAGGCGTTGGAGAATGGGGCAGAGGGGATCGAAGTAGACGTGCACATGACGCAAGATCACCAATTCATCCTTTATCACGACAATAAACTCGATTCGAAGACTGGACTTCATGGCTGTCCTTCGCAATATCCACTTGATTCCCTTGAGGGTGAACCCTATCGCTTAGACTTTCCATTCCAATTTTTTGGCACTCATTCACTCCTTAGCCTTGAAGGGCTGCTTCACTATTTAAAAAGCCTAGAGGAGTTTCCCGAATTGCACCTGGATCTGCGTAATCACTCTGCTTGTCACGATGAAGAATGGGATGCACTTTGGGAGATTGAAATGATCCGGAAACTGGGTCTTTCGATTCCACATTGGGGAATTCCCAAAGAGAAATTGCTCCTGATCACCTACTCCAAAGCCATGTTGGAAGAAGCCATTGAGCTAAAGGTGAATGCCCGCTTGAGCTTTGAGATCGTGGGTGAATTGGAAAATGGAGTGGTTTGGGCCAAGCGGAATGGAATCGAGGTCTTAACCATAAAGCCCAAGTTGATCGATGCGGCCAAGGTCAAAGACTTGCACGAAGCCGGCTTCGAGATTATTACTTTTGGCGCGAAGAGCCGCAGTGGCAATCGTCAACTCCTGGAATTGAATCCGGATGCGATCCAGACCAATAATGTAAAAGCATTGAAGGATTTACTTGGGAAAAACTAAACCAACTCCATCGCTAAGCGCTGATCATTGATTTTTTCATTCGTCAGATAGTCGTCGTAGCTCATTAGTTTATCCAACATCCCTTTCGGTCCGATCTCAATGATCCGATTCGCCACCGTATGGGTAAAGGTGTGGTCATGGGAAGCGAAGATCAGGTTACCCTTATACTCAATTAAAGAGTTGTTTAAGGCAGTGATCGATTCCAGGTCAAGGTGATTGGTGGGTTCGTCGAGCATGAGCAGATTAGCTTCCGACATGATCATCTTAGAGATCATGCAGCGCATTTTTTCTCCCCCGGAAAGCACGGTAGCACTTTTATTCACTTCTTCTCCTGAGAAAAGCATCTTGCCCAGGAAGCCCCTTAAATATACTTCATCTTTATCTTGATCGCCGTCGGTAAACTGTGATAACCAGTCGACCAGATTCTTTTTGGTATCGAAGAACTTAGAATTATCAGTAGGTAAATATGCGGTTTGAATGGTTTGTCCGAATTCAAAATTTCCACTGCTTGGAGCGACCTTATTATTCAGTACTTCAAATAGGGCGGTAATGGCTCTCGGTTCACCGACCAGTGCTACTTTATCCCCTTTGTTCAAGACAAAATTCAAGTCTGAGAACAGTCGATCGCCGTCCTTATTTTGAAAGGAAAGGTTTTCTACTTTGAGGATCTGATTTCCGGGTTCTCTTTCCATTTTCCAGATGATCCCCGGATAGCGTCTTGAGGAAGGCTTAATGTCCTCCACTTTGATCTTGTCGAGCAGCTTCTTTCTAGAGGTGGCTTGCTTTGATTTTGCCGCATTGGCACTAAATCGGGCAATGAATTCTTCCAGTTCCTTTTTCTTTACCTCAGCTTTCTTGTTCTGATTTTGCCTCTGCCTTGAGGCCAATTGGGAGGATTCATACCAAAAGGTGTAGTTGCCTGAAAAGGTGGTGAGTTTGCCAAAATCGATATCTACAATGTGCGTGCATACTGTATCGAGGAAGTGACGGTCGTGAGAGACAACGATCACCGTGTTCTTAAAGTCGAGCAGAAAATCTTCCAGCCAGCTGATGGTGCGCACATCCAAGTCGTTGGTAGGCTCATCCAGAATCAAAATGTCCGGATTCCCAAATAAAGCTTGAGCCAATAATACACGTACTTTTTGGTTGGCACTTAGGTCTTTCATCAGCAGATCATGGTCAGATTCTACGATGCCGAGTCCGCTCAAAAGGGCCGCAGCATCTGCTTCGGCGTTCCAGCCTTCCATTTCGGCAAATTCCGCTTCTAACTCGGAGGCTTTCATGCCATCTTCTTCAGAAAAATCAGGCTTGGCATAAAGCGCATCCTTCTCTTGCATGATCTCCCATAATTTTTGGTGACCCATGATCACGGTGTCAAGCACTTTATTTTCGTCAAATGCATAGTGGTTCTGACTTAAAACAGCCATCCGTTTACCGGGCTCAAGGTGAATGCTGCCGGAGTTCGGGCTGATCTCTCCTGAAAGGATCTTAAGGAATGTGGATTTTCCGGCACCATTGGCCCCAATGATCCCATAGCAATTGTCGCCATGGAATTTTAGGTTGACTTCATCAAAAAGAATTCTTTTGCCGAATTGTAAGGATACGTTCTGCGCTTCAATCATCTACTTGAAATTTGAGGCCGCAAAAGTAGTGATTTTAAGAGGATTAAAACGGCTTTATAAGACCTTCTGCATCATAATCAATTCCAACCATTTGCCTTTCTTTCTGGCGACTTCCGGAATTCGGCCTACTTCTTTAAAACCGAGCCTCTTGTGAAATTCTATGCTCTTCTGATTTTTGGAGTCGATGCCTCCGATCATGGCGTGAACCCCACTTCTTCTGGCGATCTCGATCAATTCCTCTATAAGTAATCTTCCCAATCCGAGACCTTGATTACCCGACGAAAGATAAACCGAATGTTCTACGGTAGAGGAATAGCATGGCCTTTTTCGGAATCTTCCGTAGGTGGCAAATCCTGCAAATACCTCGGCCACTTCGGCCACGATGATCGGGAACCCGTCCTTTTTTTGAATTTCAAACCAGCTTTTTAGTTCGTTAAGGCTTTTTAATTCCTCTGAGTAGATGTCGTCTGTATGCAGAATGTGATGATTTTGTAATTCGCAGATCGCATTCAGATCTTCTTTGGAGGCTTCTCTAATGTTGAATTTGTCTTGCATCAAGCACTTTTATCCGGTATCAAATGATTCAATCTATGTTCAAAGTAAGCGATAAAAAGGAAGAATACCATTTTACCGATGCGAACGGCAACAAGATCGACCAAAGCATCAGCCTTGCGAAAAAAAAGAGGAATAGAGGCTCGTTGAGATATAGAAAAGTTAAGGGGAAAAGGTAGGCTCAGTTAATCTGTGAGTAGTAGAATTTTAAAAAAATGCTTGAGTTTTCTTTATCCTACTAATCCCCTTTATTTTGGTGGGATATCAATTTTAAACACCTTGACGTTGAACTGCCCTTTTATGGGTCGTCTATCTCTCTTCCACAGGTAGTAGGTCAATTGATAGGCTTGCGCTCTTCCTTCCACCAGGTAGGAATAATTGATATGCAGACTGGAATCTGCTTGGATCTTCGCAGAACTGACCGGACCGATCCCTCCATATGCTATTTTTTCATCCCGGTCGATCTCTGATGCGGAGAAGATCAGCATAAAGTCGCGATAGATGTCTAAGCTTTCGAATTTTCCTTCGGTCTGAATGATCAGGGGGCCGCTCGTGGTATCCTTGTAAAAGTTAAAGAAGGCTGCGTTTGAGTCCATTTGCAAAGCAACGGAATATGCGGTGTCCAGATGCTTGATCAAATCGCCTTTTCGCTTAAATAAGCTCAAGCTCGAGATGGGGTCTTGGTAGATCAGTTCGTGGGTGTGGATGATTCCAGGATTGTCTTCCGGAAGAACGATCATGTAGTCTTGTAAACTGTCTGCTTGTCCGCCCATATCTTGCATAGCGCGCATGGGTAGATCATGAACGAGAGCCATTTCATTGTCGATCTGCCAGAATCTTGAGCCGGTGGTAGGGGGCAAACCTTTTTCTTCAAGTGGAATCAGATCCAGTAAGGCCTTGTCGAAATGCTCATGTTCCCATTCTTTGAAATGGGTAAAATTGGCCTGTACTCCAAAATTGAGTAAGAAAAGACTAGCAATGACCAATGCTCCTTTGTGTAATCGCATTTGGTCAAGCGTGTAGATCAAACAGAGCGAAAACAAGAGGATCAGGTGAGCCGCGGCTCGATTTTCAGGAAAGCGAACTCCCAACAGATAGTTGAGTAAAAAAAAAGAGAGAATCGACACCACTAGATAGACGTGCGGAATTAGCTCGGCCTTGGGAATCCATGAGCGATACTGGAGCTGCTTAAAGGGCAACCAAAGCATTAAGAAAATGCCACTGAATAGAATCAGTGCGAGCAAGACCAAATGATCAGTACCGAAGGTTTTTTCCAACAATGGAATTAGGCTGGTCTGAAGGAACCCTTGCATCTCGCCCAAATAGAATTTACCGGAGTTTTGAAGGACAAAGGCATAATCAGTGAGATAGACCAGCATGCCAATAAAGGGTAACAAGAGTAGTAATTGTAAAGGTTTCTTGATGGCTTTGATCAAGAGAAGGCCGAATCCAAATAACGAAAGGATCAACAAGGCCAGGTTGGCATAACTGGCCAACAGTAGGCTAGTGGCCGTTAAAAGCAACCACTTATGGCTAGCTGAGCGATAATAGACCATTTGTGCGAAGATGCCTAGGAGCAAAAAAGCCCACGACAGGCCGTAGCCTCTGGCGACGCCGAAAAATTCAATTAAATAGGAAGAGAAACACAGGACGATCAATAAACCAAGATGACTGGCACGGGAATTAAAGAATCTCCGAAAGGAAAGGGCTGCAAAGGCAAAGACCAAATATGCCAGGATATTGGGTAACCTGTAGATCAAGATGTGGTCTACTTCAAAGATTCTGAAAAGCGCTCCGCCCAGTAAGCTGTTAAGCATATGGTTGTTGGCGTCAAGGTATCCGCTGTAAGGAATAAAATTCCAATCGATCATGTATGACCATTTGGTCACGCATTCATCATGGACATAAAAAACCGTAGACGCCCTGACCAATACATACAAGAAAGAGAGCAAAAGAATGAGACCGGCGCCAATCCGGTAGCTGAGATCTGATTTCAAATTCACTTAATTTGACCTCCAAAGTAATAAAAACGACTGCTATAAAAAGATGTCTGGTCTAAATGTCTGCAAAAGTGTCGATTCCCGCCCTATCTTTGCAAAAACTGAAAAAGATGAACTTTAATACACGCAAGTGGGTGAAGCCCGAAGATCTGAATCCAAACAATAATCTTTTTGGGGGTCGTTTACTGCAATGGATCGATGAAGAAGCGGCTTTGTATACCATGATCCAACTGGAGAATAAGAAGATCGCCACCAAGTACATGTCAGAGATCAATTTTATCAGCTCCGCTCAGCAAGGCGACATCGTGGAGTTAGGCATTCAGGTAGAAAAATTCGGAAACACTTCGATCATGCTTTCTTGCGTCGCCCGCAATAAAATGAGCAGAAAGAATATTCTTACCATCGATAACATCACTATGGTGAATTTAGGAGAAGACGGCAGACCGGAGCCGCATGGGAAAACTAAGGTGGAGTACGTGAAAGACCGCATCGAAAAAGCCAGCTGAAAACAGTCTTTATTTTCCAATAGGGTATTGCCCCACAAAACCAATACCTTTTTGAAATCTGTCAAAACTTTAATTAGCTACTCAAAATGATTTCCTTGCAATTTTCCAATTGCATCTATTTACAAGCCTATGACAATGAGTAAAAATAAATTTTCAATCAGTTTGCTGGTCTTGTTTTTCATTGCTCAGGGCTTTGCGTTCTTCTATCAAATTCCAAAAGGCACTGAATTCTTTAAGTTCTCCATGTATCATGAGATTACATATTATCAATTTGAGGTTTATGTGGATAAGAAAAAACTAAGCGATGATGAATTTCTAAAAAGATATAAATTTAATCGCAAAGGAAATTGGAGGGCGATAGAACACCTCTTGAATGGGATTAAACAATACGAGCGATTTCACCCTGGAGGAGGAAAGGTAAGGGTGGTGTGTAATTATACAGAAGACTTGGATCAATTGACTTGGAAATGGAAAAATCATTAGCAAATTCAAGCGCTTTTAAAGTCAAGCTGCTATCGCAGTACCTCGTTTTGGTTATCATGCTGGTAGATAGTCGTTTTTTGAAATATGGCGATGTTTTTATGAGCATATTCCCATCGATTGAATTTTATTATCTCCAATGCGCAGATACTTATAGCTTTATAAAAGATTGGAATCTTACGCAGTGGGTTTGGCGATTTCTGTTCGGGTTTTTCGCCCTAAACATTTTTAGAGGAAAGTATGTCAAGCCATCCATGCTTGCCATAGGTATATTAATTATTCTCGCAGTCTCCGCAAGCAATCTACTTTACAATAATAATGCGTTCTACTGTGCCTGCTTATTTATTATAATTGGTTTAGCTCCAAAAAAATTTGTGTGGCGATTTATCTTTATTCAAGTCAGTATAGTCTATTTAATGACTGTGGTTAGTAAAGGAGACGGCTGGTATAATGGTGATTTCTTTGCCACAGTTTTTGAGAAGCAATTTTTCTTTAGAAGATTTCTTTCAGCTGACTTTCTTTCCACGTATATCCCCAATTGGTCTCTAATTGCAATATCAATTATCACTTTGATCATAGAGGTTTTGATCGGCGTATTGATCCTTTTCCAAAAAGGAAGAAAATATTCGGCGATCATCGCACTTTTCTTTCACCTGCTTCTGGCCGCAATAATGGGCAAAACATTTAATGTATTCATGGCCATCATTTTAGCGGTAAATTGGATCATTTTATACCCCATAGGTATTTCAGAGTTGAGGATCAATCCCAACAGGTATAAGACGATTTATCGGCTTTTAAAATTTATCGTAGGTAAAAAGAGAGCTGATGTGATTAAAGAAACAGATCAGTCAGGATTGACGGTAAAGGTAAGTGAGGGTATTACTTACAGAGGCATACGTGCTTTTTTTGCCATCTTAAGAAATTCTCCTAGAGTATTTCTTTTTACCCCTTTTCTATTCCTGCTTCTTACGGCACCTTACTTGATCAAAGTGAGGCCATTTATTGTGGTAGCGATCTTCAGCAGCTTATTAATTTTGAGTACATCGTTTAAGGCGTTTAAAGGGTTAAAAACGATCTAAACTTAAGCCAAAAAGAATTTCTCTTCTTCTTTGCTGATCAATCGACAGGAATCTTTACGCCCAAAAAGTGAATAGCGGTGCTTAGCAAAAAGCGAATAACACCAATCTCTTAAAGCCTTTGGTATGATCAAAAATGCCGACAATAGGGGGAAGGGGAAATTTAGATCTTTGCAGATCATTAAAACCGCAGTGGATCTAGTATACAAGCGATTATTTCTGAAATAGTAGATAGTTTCCAGATCAATCTTTTCTTCGTTTTCAAAATGTGCTGCTAGGAATTTTTGTGCAAAATCAGATTGGTTCGAAGAATATTTGATATCCTTCTTTCCATTTCGTTTGAAGACGAAGTCTACTGTTCCGTTGCAAAAATTGCATTCCCCATCAAAAAAGATGATTTTGTTGTTGCTTTCCATTGATAAAATCTACAAATCAAAGTTACAGATTATTCCTTTCTTTTAATTAACAAGGGAAGTAGCTATGGGTTTAAGATTTTGTTCAGTTGATCAATTTGATGATTTTTGTATCTAAATCATTGATACTATGTTTCACCCTCAGACAATGCCTTTAAAAAGGTTAATGAGTTTGGTTTTGCTTTTCACAATCAGCACGCAGCTGTTTGCTTGGGGACAAACCGGACATCGAGCGATTGCCTTGATCGCCACGAATCATTTAGACAAGAAGACCAAGAAAGAGCTTTTCAAGATCATGGGGCACGAAAGCCTAATGCAGGCTTCTACCTGGATGGATGAAATTCGCAGTGATGACCAATGGGATCACACCCACCCCTGGCACTATGTGACCATTCCGGATGGTGAAACCTATCAAACTGCTGAAAAAAACGATAAAGGGGATGCCGTAGAGGCTATTGAGCGCATGAAGGCCATCGTTAAAGACGAAAATAGCAGTCGTGAGGAGAAACGCAATGCCATTCGCATGCTGGTGCATTTGATCGGAGACATTCACCAGCCTTTACACGTGGGAAATGGCACCGATAAAGGAGGCAATGAGGTAAAGATCAAATGGTTTTACGATAAATCCAATTTACATCGGATCTGGGATAGTGAAATGATCGACTCCAAGCAACTGAGTTTTACGGAACTGGCAATGTTCGTAGATCATCCCGATGAAAATCCTATCCCAAATTTACGAAGCACAGACGTGGATGTGTGGATTCAGGAGGCCATAGCCCTTAGGCCCCAGGTCTATGATCTAACCAATGAAGAGTATCTTTCCTACGAATACATGTACAAGAACTGGGATACGGTAAGCAGACAAATCGAAAAGGCCGGAATCCGACTTGCGGAAGTGTTGAATGAAATATTGAAGTCGTAAGTATAATTAACAAGAACTTTAGATAGAGCAAAGAACAAAGACTTGCCTCTGGTTTATTAACGTAACTCCTATTTCTCATTTCATTTTTCAAATTTGACTTAGTCTTTTCTCTTTTATCTTTGTTCTATTTCATAATTTAATTGAATGGAATCTTCCCAAAACCACATCGGACAACTAAAGCAATTTCGCTGGATCAGCATCGTAGAAGCAGTTTCCTTTCTTCTACTTTTGGGGATTGCTATGCCTTTAAAATACCTTTACGACATCCCTGAAGCGGTAAAATATACCGGTTGGGCACACGGATTGCTATTTGTGGCTTACGTTTTTCAATTGTTTTACCTCACCGTGCTAATGAAATGGAAATTCCAGCGATTATTCATTTATTTTCTGGCTGCCCTTTTGCCCTTTGCGCCTTTTCTGGTTGAACGTCAGCTGAGAAAAGAGTACGAATTCTAAAAGCGGCGAGCAAACCAGTGTTGCGCAATCAAGGTCTTGGCGTCGTAAAAATCGCAGACTTTAAATTCTGCCTCGTCCATTTCAATCACCTCAATGTCTTCATGCTCATCAGCCAATCCTCCTCCATCGCTTTTTTTCTGGCTAACCCTGGCGTAGTATAAAGTCATTTCTTCGCTTACCGGTCCGGGTGCAGGGTAGAAGTGATGTAATTCTTCCATTTCATCTACTTCATAGCCCACTTCTTCCATTACCTCCCTTTTGGCAGTAGTTCGTGGATCATCATCTTTGCTTTCTCTCTTTCCTGCCACGATCTCGAGCAGTAACTTTTCCGGTCCAACCCTAAACTGCTTTACCAAAATGATCTTCTTTTTGGAGGTGTCATGCACGAGAATCCCTACACTGTTGGGCGTCTCAAATTGCTCCCGCTCGAAATCTTGCCCATCTCTAGAGCGCATTTGCAGCAGATTCAAACGGTAATGACCGTCAAACACATTCTTCTTGCCGACTATCTTCATGGATTTGTAATTTAGCTTTTTTTTGAACGCAAAGCAGCCGTATGAATTTTGATGAGATCAGACCTTATCGCGACCACGAAGTAAAGGAAAAGATCAGTAAGCTAGTGGAAGAAGAGCAATTTGCTCAAGTAGTGAGTTATGTAAATCCAGAAGTCCCTTTTGAACAGATCAAAGGAGCAATGCTTCAAATGGGATCCATCAAGGCTTTCCAATCCAAGATCATTGTTCCCATGTTAGAGCAACTGATCAAAAAGACCACTGATGGGGTAGAAGTGGATGGCCTGGAGAATCTGGAGAAAGGGAAAGCGTATTTGTTCGTGTCCACGCATAGAGACATTGTGCTCGATTCGGCCTTCATGAATTACATTTTACTGAGAGAAGGGCATGAAACTGCAGAAATAGCCATCGGAGATAACTTGATGAAGATTCCCTGGATAGTTGATCTGGTGAAGCTTAACAAGACCTTCATCGTAAAACGCAATGTGGCTAAGGAAGATAAAGTCGATGCCAGCAGGCAGCTTTCCGGCTACATCAATGAGACCATCAAGAGAACAGCCGAATCGATTTGGATCGCGCAACGATCTGGGAGAAGTAAAGATGGGAATGATCATACCAATCCCAGTTTGATCAAAATGTTCAATTTAATGGGTGAAAGTCAGCACGTACTCGATAATATTAAGGCTTTGAATATTGTACCTGTCGCCATTTCATACGAATACAATCCTTGCGACGTACTGACCATTCCCGAATTGATGAGCCTGGAGAAGGGAGAGAAGTATGAGAAGGCCCCCATGGAAGATATGATCCATATGGCCAAAGGCATAGAAGGCGATAAAGGTAAAGTGGCGGTGAGTTTTGGAAAGCCATTGAACCACTATTTGGAGGATTTAAAGGGCTTGAACAACTTGAACGACTTAACGGTGGGGATAGCCAGGAAGATCGACCAGGAAATCTATCGCGTTTATCATTTGATGCCGACCAACTGCATTGCCTGGGATCTTTTGCACGCGTCCGACCAACACAGCAGTCAGTACGAGGCCGAGGACAAGGCTAACTTTCAACAATATATGGAAAATCGGATCGAAGAAGTTGAGGGAGATCCTGAAGAAGTGCGTAAGACCTTCCTCAGCATGTATGCCAACCCGGTAGAAAACTCTCCCGAGGCTTAAATCAGTTTGTTTACCCCCATGCCAAAAAGTGCGAAGTCATACTTGGTGGGGTCATGAGCGTCAAATTCCCGTAGTGCTGCAGTGAGTTCATCAACTGCCTTCCAGTCGTCCTGTTTACGCTTAAGCAAGCCGAGTTTTCGACCGACAGTGGAGGTGTGGACATCAAGTGGGATCATCAATTCAGCTTGCCGATGCGATTCCCATATTCCGAAATCTACTCCCTGAGGATCTTTTCGCACCATCCAACGCAAGAACATATTCAGTCGCTTAGCAGATGAGCCTTTTAGGGGGTTGGCGAGATGTTTTTCGGTCCGTTTCAGATGATCCGGTTCAAAGAAGCTTACTTTAAAATTGGCAATGCGCGCCTTGTAATTGTCTCCGTGTAAAAAGGCGCTTTCTAACCCTCCCTTCTTTCGATAGATGTATTGTAAGGCATGTAAAAAGTAGGCGAGGTCGTCTGCATTGAAGGTGCGGTG
>Ga0207419_1000849_pt1 | contig 25470 bp, 21 predicted proteins | sample ElkSloMetagenome_4_FD_184723 | JGI IMG/M metagenome (GOLD analysis project Ga0207419, IMG submission 184723) | Hot spring microbial communities from Elkhorn Slough, Monterey Bay, USA - MD2A (version 2) | ecosystem: Environmental > Aquatic > Marine > Intertidal zone > Estuary: Microbial mat ... | reverse complement strand
CTGAAGCCGGGACTCCTGCTCCAGAGCCGGGCGGGAGCGATCTCCATATCCGGACTCATTGTTTCATGATCGCTCCCGCATGACGGACGGGACGGGGGCCGGGCCAACATCCCCATGACCAACCCTTTCCAGACAGTCTCTGAGAGCTGACGGCTGAGAGCTGACGGCTGACTGGTGAATCGCTGCGCCTCTGCGTTGGAAATAGCCACCGTCCACTCCATGGCACAATGCCGCAGTATGCGTATAATGAGTAGTGCAGCGCCCACGCGTTTACGGCGCTGCATACTGATCAGTCCGGCATATCATTGAGGAGACAGATTCATGCCAAAGCATCTGACGATTAGCCTGCCCGCCGGCGATCCGGCGCTGCGCCGCGAGGTGGAACTGGGCGTTGAGGAGTATGCCAATCCGCTCCAGGCGCAGAGCTATGCCGATATGGAGACGGTGAAGCTGGTGCTGGAGCTTGTAGAGCAGGGCATAAACATTGCCGGCGGGGTTGCCGGAATCCTGGCATTTATTCGTTCAGTAAAGGCAGAGCGTGAAGCGCAGGGCCAGGTGGTGAATATCTACATCGGGGTGCAGGGCGGGCCGCAGGTGCCGCTGGATCAGGCCGACGCGGAGTTGCTGGCCAGCCTGCTCCAGGAGGATGTTTGACCCACGACGGCAGGAAAATTCAACCACGCAGGGAACGCAAATTCATTTAACCACGAAGCCCACGAAGCCCACGCAGGGAACGCATTTGGAATGTATGTTGGATTGTGCCGGGAACGGCTTGTAGAGACTGTCTGCGAAGGGTTGGTCGTGGAGCTACGGCCCCGGCGCAGGAGTCCCGGCTTCAGCCGGTGTGCGGCCGGAAACCGGCTGAAGCCGGGACTCCTGGGGCGCTGTCCGGTGTATCTGGGCAACCTGTGAACCTGTGAACCTGTGAACCTGCAACCTGTACCCTGGACCCTGGACCCTACCCGTCAGGAGAGCGAGCAATGACGACACCTGTACCTACCCTGCGGCTGACGCAGACCGGCAGCCAGGACGATACGCATACCATCGAGATGGAGTGGCTCAACGCGGGGCCGCGCCAGATCGCCACCGCCACGGTTACGCTGGCGCTGACCGAGCAGGACCAGCAGGATATCCGCTGGTATCTGGAGGATTACGCCGAGCATCCGTTTGAGCCGCACCCGAAACGCGCCGCCCGCATCGAGGGGCGTATGCGCGATCTGGGGCATGAACTGTTCAACGGGCTGTTTGGCGCAAACACCCGCACCCTGCGGCTCTGGGGCAAGCTCCATGAGCACCTGGACGACTTGCGGGTCGAGATTGTCACCGATGCGCAGGGCGCGACGGCGCTGCCCTGGGAGCTGCTCCGCGACCCGGACACCGATACCGTCCTGGCGCTGCATGCGCAGGCATTTGTGCGCGCCGCGCCGGAAGCGCCCCGCCAGGCGTTGACGCTGGACGAGCAGCATGTGATCCGCATTCTGCTGGTGATCTGTCGGCCCGCCGGGGGCAATGATGTGCCCTTCCGCTCGGTGGCGAGCCGCCTGCTCAAGGGGCTGAGCGCGGAGGCCCGGCAGGTGTTCCAACTGGATGTGCTGCGCCCGCCCACCTTTGCCCGGCTGGGGCAGGTGCTGCGCGACGCGAAGGCGCAGGGCACGCCCTACCATGTCGTCCACTTCGATGGGCATGGCGTCTATGGCCCGCCGGACGCGCTGCCGGTGGATGTGACGCAGATCCGGTTTCGCATGGCGGGGCCGCAGGGCTTCCTGCTCTTCGAGAGCGACAACGCCGATCACCGGCAGGAACTGGTCCACGGCAGCCGCCTGGGCACACTGCTGGTCGAGAGCGATGTGCCGCTGCTGGTACTCAACGCCTGCCGCTCCGCCCACGCCGAGCCGGGCAACGATGACACCGACAATGCCGGGCCGGGCAACGACGATACCGATAATGCCGCGCACCCGGCAACCGACGGCACCGCTATCCCCAACCCCCAGTCGCCAGTCGCCAATCCCGCGTCGCCCGATCCCGACGATCCCTACGCAAAGGTGCGCGCCTTTGGCTCGCTGGCGCAGCAGGTGATGCTGACCGGGGTGGGCGGCGTGGTGGCAATGCGCTACAACGTCTATGTGGTGACGGCGGCGCAGTTTGTGGCCGAACTCTACCGGGCGCTGGTGCAGGGGCAGCCGCTGGGCGTGGCGGTCACGCGCGGGCGCAAGCATCTGCATGACGAGCCGGTGCGCGAGATCGGGCAGCGCCTGACCTTGCAGGACTGGCTGGTGCCGCTGGTCTACGAGGCGCAGGCCATGCCGGTCTTTACGCCGCCGGCCGCCGACCTGGGGCCGACCATCAGCATCAAGCCGGCCGCAGCCACGCCGGCACGCGGCATGCTCGACCCGGAGCTGCCGCCGGAGCCGGACGCGGGCTTCTTCGGGCGGGACGAGACGCTGCTGGCGCTGGATCGCGGCTTCGACCGGGAGGCGCTGGTGCTGCTGCATGCCTATGCCGGGAGCGGCAAGACCAGCGCCGTCGCCGAGTTTGCCCGCTGGTACAGCCTGACCGGCGGGGTCGCCGGGCCGGTGCTGTTTACATCGTTTGAGCAGTACAAACCCCTGGCGCAGGTGCTGGATCAACTGGGGCGCATGTTTGACCCGCTGCTGCAACAGAGCGGCCTGCACTGGGACGCGATCACCGACCCGGCGCAGAAGCGCGACATCGCCCTGCAAATTATGGCGCAGGTGCCGCTGCTCTGGGTGTGGGACAATGTCGAGCCGGTGGCGGGCTTCCCGGCGGGCACGCCCTCCGCCTGGAGCGCCGCCGAGCAGCGCGAGCTGGCCGACTTCCTGCGCGCGGCACGCAGCACCCGGGCCAGGTTCCTGCTGACCTCGCGGCGGGATGAGTATGCCTGGCTGGGCGACCTGCCCGCGCGGGTGACACTACCGCCGATGCCGCTGCACGAGCGGCGACAACTGGCGGCGGCACTGGCGGACAAGTATGGCGTCACCCTGGATCAGGCCGCCTGGCGGCCGCTGCTGGTCTACACGCAGGGCAACCCGCTGACGCTGACGGTGGTGGTGCGCCAGGCGCTACGCGACGGTCTGCGCACGACAGAGCAGATTGCGGCGTATGTTCAGAAACTGCGCGCGGGCGCGGCCGCCTTCGCCGACGACAGCGCGCAGGGGCGCAGCCGCTCACTGGGTGCGTCGCTGAGCTACGGCTTCACCACGGCCTTTACCGCGGCGGAGCGGCGCATCCTGGCGCTGCTGCACCAGTTCCAGGGGTTTGTGGATGTGGATGCCCTCCGGTTGATGGGCGATACCAGTGAGGACTGGCACGTTCCCGCCGTTGCCGGGCTGACGCGTGAACAAGCCATCGCGCTGCTGGACCGGGCGGCGGAGGTGGGGCTGCTGGCGGCCTATGGCGGGGGCTACTACCGCATCCACCCGGCGCTGCCCTGGTTCTTCCGCCGGTTGTACGCAGAATACTACCCGGACGACGCCCCCACCCGCGCCTTTGTGGAAGCGCTGGGGGAGTTGGGCAGCTATTACCACAACCAGTGCGGCGCGGGCAATCGGGAGGTGATCAACGCACTGAAGGCGGAGGAGGCCAACCTGCTGCATGCGCGGCACCTGGCGCGGCAGCGGGGCTGGTGGCCGGCGCTCATTAAAACGATGCAGGGGCTGGATGAACTTTACGGCCACACCGGGCGGCGGGCCGAGTGGCGGCGGCTGGTGGACGAGATTGTCCCCGACCTGGTGGACCCGGCAACCGATGGGCCGCGGCCGGGGCGGGAGGTGCAATATGATTTTGTGATGCATTATCGGGTGCTATTACTGCGGGAGGAGCAGCAGTGGGCGGCGGCGGTCCGGCTGCAGGGGTTGCGCACCGACTACAATCGGCAGCAGGCCGCGCCGCTGCTGACCCAGCCGCCGGCGCAGTTGAATGCCGGCGAGCGCAACACGCTTCGCTCACTGGCGGCGTCGCTGCAGGAACTGGGCCAGATCCGGCGCGAGCAGGGCGCGGCGGACTGTGTGGCGAGCTACCGGGAGAGCTATGATTTATCTTTGCGGATTGGCGCGCAGGCCGTGGCGGCGACCTGCGCCTTCAACCTGGGGCACGCCTACAAAGACCTGCCCGCGTTGCGTGATCTGACGCAGGCCGAGGGCTGGTACCGGCGCAGCCTGGAACTACGCGTCGAGCAGGACCACCTGGCTCGGGGCAAGACATTGGGACAGCTTGGGTATGTGTCGTGGGAGCGCTTCCGGGAGGCGCGGCAGGCCGGGCAGCCGGAGGCCGTATTGCTGGAGTATCTGAACGCTGCGCTGAATTACTACCGGCAGCAAATTGACCTGTCACCGCCCGATGCAGTAGATAGCCTGGCAGTGGCCCACAACCATCTTGGTGCTATCTACTATGCGGCAGGGCAGACGGAGCCGGCCATCGCGCACTACCACGAGACGATCCGCTACTTTGAAGCAATGGACGATCTCTATCGAGCAGCAGGTACCCGCTACAACACCGCCATCGCCTACGCGCAGGCGGGGCGGCTCGACGATGCGCTGCTGTTTGCGCAGGCGGCGCTACAGAACTTCGAGCAGTTCGGCCCGGCGGTGGCAGATCAGGTGGCGCGGGCGCGGGAGCTGGTGGCAAAGTACGAGCGGGCGATGCGGGGGGAGGCGTGAAACGTGGGGCGTGGGGCGGGGGAGCGATGCGCCCATCTGCTCTGTCCGCCCGGAAACCCGGTACCATGTACGCGGTGGGTCTGCAAACTGGACGTTTAAGCACGGTCATGGCCGGATTCGCCTGCGGCAGCGTGGTACATCTTTTTAGCTTGTTCACACACATTGGCACAACGTGCGAATGTGTGTGAACAAGCTGGTTTCTTCCGCCCGGCCGGCGGCGATACTCCTCACCAAACGGAGGATTACCGGATGTAGGGCAGCATTGGCCGTTGCGCGGTGTTCGCGCATGTCGTGATGTTCGTGGTCTAGAGGCGCACCGCGTACGTCCTGCCACATAACAGGAGGTACGCGGTGGACCTTCAAACCGGACGTTTCATCCGATGAAAGCCCGATGCGCCTGCGGCAGCATGGGACGCTTTATGATCTTTTTCAGGGAAATGTGGCTCTGTGAGCCACATTTCCCTGAAAAAGGATGTCCTGTTCCGCCGCCGGCCGGGCGGAAGAAACTTTCTTTTTTCACAAAAAAATTTGCACATAGTGCAAATTTTTTTGTGAAAAAAGAAAAAAAGCACCATGCTGCCGCAGGCGCATCGGGCGTCCACCTGGATAAATGTCCAGGTGGACGCCCACCGCGTACGTCCTGCCACATAAGCTCACGCAAAGGCGCAACAGTCGCCAGGAGCCGCATACATGGTGCAGCGTTGCGCCGTTGCGCGAGACAATCTCGTCATATTTAAACGGTATTGCCCCGAAACCCGGTTGGTGGCGCTGGTTAGCGCGTCACAACAACCGCTTCATCACCGATGGTGTATTCCCGACGGGTGCCGTCCAGCCAGGTAATAGTTGCCTGGCGACCCTGGCGCTCAACCATGAGGCCATGCCGGCGGATGACGATCCGCCGGCCAAGCGTATCGGCGGGTTGGAGCGCTACCTGATCCTGGGACAGGATCAGCACCCCATGCAGCCGGGTCAGCAGGTGCAACGGCACCATCCCCCAGATATAATCCGCATCACCCAGACCCGCGCCGGTATCGCTATCGTAGGCTTCGCGGAAGCAGTGATCCTGGGTAAGCGCACGCACCTGGGCCGCCATGATCCGGCTGAACAGCTCCCACGCCTCGGCAACATAGCCATAGTCGCACAACCCCTCGCCAATCATCGTGTTCCAGGGCATCCAGACCCCGCCGCTCCCATCCACATTATTGCCGGCATAGGCGGGATCTTGCGCGGAGCAGTTCGGCATCCCGTAGGCCCGCCAGAAGCGCTCCGGGTCGGTGATGGTGCGGCGAACCAGTACTTCGGCGCGGGCCGCGTCAGGGATACCCGCCCAGAGCGGCAGCAGTTGCGTCTGATTCTGGCGGGTGTAGTCCACAAAGCTGATCCGCACCCGTTGCTGTGCCGTAACCCCCGCGACCGCGATATGCGAGAGGCCGGAAAAGCGCCCCTCGCTGGTGGCGCTGACCACCCCGCCGCCCCACCAGCCAAACGCGGCCCGGTCAAGCACCTCGGTAAGCGCTTGCTCGTGCGCATCTTCCCCCTGGAGCAACACCGAAACCTGCGGCGCTTCCGCGCCCTCAATGCGGATCACAACGCGCCGCGCCGACAGCGGCGACGGAATCGGCGGGGTTACCGAGATAACTTTGCCATTGCCGCCCTCGGCCCCGTGGCTATGCTGCCACTCTCCCGGTCCCTGCGTCTCCCAGATCTGCTCCCCCGGATGCGACAGCAGCGTGTCCCGGTCGCCATAGAGATAAGTACCATGCTCGGCACTCCAGAGCACCTCAACCATATCGCGCAACTGATCGGCCCGGTGAGTCAGCCGGACGATATCGGCGTTGAGCGCCAGCCGGCGTTGTTCGGGCAGCAACCGGGCAATCGCAACCAGTTCACGATGCTCGCGGTAGAGATACGCGCCCAGGTCGGGGCTGTTCGCCTTGGAGAGATCCGCGCCCTGGGACCAGGCCCGCCAGGGGACAAAGCCGGGGTTGTCGTCAAAGGCGCTCTGCACCGTGTGGGTCCACTCGGGAAAGCCGTCGCCGTTGCGGTCGTTTGCCGGAGTAAACCAGCGGTCCAGGTGGCGCAACAGACCGGGGTAGACCTCCTGGAGAAAGTCGAGATCGCCGGTATAGTCGTAGATAATGCGCGTCAGGGTGGCAAGCAGCGGCATGCACTCCCATCCGGCGCGCTGCCCGGCCAGTCCCGGCTTCCAGTCGATAAAGCCATCCTCCTGCTGGATGTGCAGATAGTTGCGGAGTACCGCCTTGCCCAGTTCCGGCGCAAAGGGAGCCACGCCGGGAAGGTTCACATAAGCCTCGGTTGCCACCTGCCCATTCCACTGCCAGGAGTGCTCCTCCGGCCTGCCCTCGGGCGGATAGCCACGCTCCGGGATGCGCGTGAAGACAAAGGAGGCATACGGCAGGGGCGCGTAGCCCACACCGCTGCGGTGGATATCGGGCGCGCGGCCGCCGGGGCCGGGCACTTCCGGGTAGCGGCGGGTGTCGCCGCTCCCGCTGAGGTAGCAGCGGGCCGCCATCCGGTAGGCACAGGCGATTGCGGCGTCCCAGGCGGCATCGCCGGTCTCGATCTGCGGAATGTTGGCACTGGCGAGCCGCTGCCGGGCCAGTTCCGCCGTCCAGTCGGTCGCCAGGATCGCCTGGGCCACGCCGTGCAGCGGTGTACCGGCGGCTTCCTCCCGCTGCGGCGTCAGCAGGCCAAACAGCAGAACGCGCCGCTCATCCGGGGCCAGCGTGATCTCCCGGTCGTGAGCGATGGTCCAGACCGGGCCATCCGGCAGCGAAACGGCAGCATACGGGCCGGCCTCGGCCCAGAACAGCACCAGTTGCAGCGGTACAGTGTAGACAAACGCGCCATGCGTGGCCTCCTCCAGGCGGAACTCCGCAACCGGGTCAGTTGTTACAGCGGCCGACTGGTGAAGCCGGAGCCGCATCCCGCTGGTCAAAACATACGGCGTGGGCGTGTCGGCCGTATTGTGCAGTTCGATCCGGCAGACCGCGCTGTGCGAGGTGTGGGCAATGTAAGCAATCTGCGCGTGCAGGTCGGGAAAGGGCCGGGTTTCGATCAGGGCAAACGCAGGGCCATAGTCGTGCAGCAGCGGCGGCGCGGCATAGTCCGCCACCGCATGCACAACCGCGCCGGTATCCGGACGATGCCAGCGCAGATCCCACAGCATTTGCGCACAGCGCCCGCCATAGGACGACGTCAGACCGAGCGGCCCATCTATGGCATTCAGAGCATAGCCGGCATCATCGCCATAATCAGTTGTGGTCAGACGGGCATCGGCGGCAATTTTGACGGACCAGGGCGTACCAGGAGTGAGCGGTAAGTCAAGCATGATCCTTCTTTCCTCTCAACACTGAGCCAGGGAGGATCAATCGGTCGAGTCGGTTGAGTCCTCGGTTGGCTGCGGTCCCAGCGGATTGCGGGCAAAGGCATACTCCTCCACAATCTGCCCACCGATGAGATGCTCCTGAATAATGCGCTCCAGGACTGCGGGCGTGCAGGAGTGGTACCAGACCCCCTCGGGATAGACCACGGCAATCGGGCCATGCTCACAAATCCGCAGGCAGTTGGCTTTGGTGCGATAGATCCCGCCGTCGGCCATTGAGAGGTTCAGTTGCTTCAACCGCTGCTTGAGATAGTCCCACGCCGCGACGCCAACCTTGCGCGGCGCGCAGTCCGGGTCAGTCGGATCGGCGCAGAGGAAGATATGCCGGCGGCAGGTATCAACGCCATATTTCTCCGCACGCTTGTGTAGCTTCGCGTGCAGTTTGTTTTGTGAATCCATAAACAATCACATACCTCTAGACTGGAACGGGTTCCAGCGATCTTGTCGATACCGTGAAAATGCGTACCAATATTATAGCCTCTGCCGGAGTGGGCTGCAAATTCGCCGGATAGGGTGCGGCAGGAGAACCATGCAGAGCAGGCACCCCACTGCCGGTGGCGCGCCATACCCGGACATTGTCGCAGAGCGGGCAAATCAGATCCGGGCGCAACGGGACCAGATATCTTTGGTATAATGTGAGCGCCCATCAAGCCATACATTGTAGAGTGGTACCATGTCGGAGAGAGTAGTGTGAACTGGACTGTCAGGAGGTAACCATGCGAATCGGAGTCCTCACAGGTGGTGGTGACGTTCCGGGGCTGAACCCGTGCATCCGGGCTATTGTGTATCGCGCTGAAGAGAACGGCTGGGAAGTTTATGGATTCCGTCGCGGCTGGGCGGGGCCACTAAACTACAATCCCGACGTAGACACCGGGATGGAGAGTGAGTGGATCGGCCGGCTGACGCGGCAGAATGTGCGCACGATTGACCGCTACGGCGGTACGCATCTGCACTCGTCGCGCACCAACCCGCAGAAGGTGCGGCCCAACGATCTTCCGGATTTTCTGAAAGATAAGTATACGTTCGCCGAAGGTCAGAAGACAGTAGATTGCACCGATCATGTGCTGCGCGTGCTGGATCACCTGGGCATTCATACCCTGATCCCCATCGGCGGCGATGATACGCTCTCCTATGCGGCGCGGCTGCACCAGGAGGGTATGCGGGTGATTGCCTGCCCCAAGACGATGGATAATGACGTGTATGGTACGGACTACTGCATGGGCTTTAGCACGGCGGTGACGCGCAGTGTCAATCTGCTCAACGACCTGCGGACACCCACCGGCAGCCACGAGCGGATTGCCGTGGTTGAGTTGTTCGGCCGTAACAGCGGTGAGACGGCGTTGATCGCGGCGTACCTGGCGAATGTGGACCGGACGTTGATCAGCGAGGTGCCGTTTGACGTTGAGCGCCTGGCCGAACTTATTACGGAAGATCGACGCACCAACCCCAGCAACTACGCGATTATTGCGCTCTCCGAGGGTGCTTCAATGCTGGGCGGCCAGGTGGTGGAGTACGGTCAGGAAGATGCCTACGGGCATAAGAAACTGGGCGGTATCGGCCAGGCCGTGGGCGAGGCGCTGAAGAAGATTACTGGTATCGATATTGTGCATCAGCAACTGGCCTACCTGATGCGCGCAGGCGCGCCGGACGCGCTCGACCGCATGGTGGCAACGTCGTACGGCAATATGGCGGTGCAGCAGATTGAGAAGGGACACACCGGCCTGATGATGGCGTTGCAGAATGGCTGCTACACCACGGTGCCGGTCGACTCCTGTATCCAGGGTGTCAAGCGCGTGGATGTTGATGAACTGTACGACAAGGAGCAGTATCGGCCCAAGGTTTCGCACATCCTGGGCAAGCCGATGTTCCTCTACTAGCGCCTGCCGATGGGGTAATCTGTAAGAACCTGTCTGAAAAGGGTGTGTCATGGGGCTACGGCCCCGGCACGGGAGTCCCGGCTTCAGCCGGTTCCGGGCGTACACCGGCTGAAGCCGGGACTCCTGGGGCGCTGTCCGGTGTATCCGGGCAACCGGCATTAACGTGTGACCGACGCGAGCCACCTTTTAAGACAGGCTCTAACAACCTGACCGCAATATTGGTCGATTCCGGCAGGGTGGAACAGGACATCCTTTTTCACAAAAATGTGGCTCTCCGAGCCACATTTTTGTGAAAAAGATAAAAACGTACCGTGCTGCCGCAGGCGAAACGGGCGTTCACGGCGTCAAACACCCGGTTTGAACACCCACCGCGCAACCCCGGTTATTTAACCGGCATTGAAACCAACTCTGTATGAAGCTGCCATAAAACAGCCACAAAGAACCACTTTCTTTGTGGCTGTTTCGTTTCTAAAACCCCTGGGTAACCACATACGCAATCGCCCCCAGGCAGAGGTAGGTGCCATAGGCGATATACTCCGGCACATCACTGCGATGCAGCAGCCGTTTGGCAATAACAATTCCGACCGCGACAATTCCGGCAAAGATGATCCCATAGAAGAGCGTCTCGACCAGCCGGGTCAGCCCGAACGCCGCCCCGATAAAGATTGCCAGGTAGACATCGCCCAGGCCAAACGGCGCAGCTTTGCCCGGAAAGATAATCTTTGCCAGGGCGAACAGCAGCGCAAAAGAAATCCCCCCGGCCAGTGCGCCCAACCCGGCGTTTTGCCAGGTAATGTAGGGTGCAACCGGGCTGAGGAGCAGCAATAGCAGCGCCGCTCCCAGAATCACAAAGGTGTAGATCGAGTGGTAGAGCCAGTCAATCGCGCCGGTGACAATCAGCACAGCACACACAAAAACCAGATAGAAAAAGAGCGGTGTAAAAGCGTATTTCACATAGAGCAGCGCCAGTACAACCCCGGTCAGTAGTTCGATCACCGGGTAAACCCAGTGCAGCGACCGTCCATCGCGGGCCCGACCGCGCTGCACCGCCCAGCCGACAATCGGCAGCAGTTGCCGCCAGGTCAACAGTTCCCCGGTGCGGGTGCAACGGGGCCGGCCCAGCAGCCGTTTCTCGCGCGGCAAACGAATAATAATGACGTTGAGCAGAGAACCCAGCAGCAGGCCGATGATGAAGATGAGAGTGGTAATCATAAGATCCATCCATAGTCCGTAAGCGGTAGCCTATTGTTCGTCCTGCCACAATACTACGCTATGAGCATTACGAACAGCGCACCAGCTTACGCCTCCCGCAGTGCCGCGCGCATCACCTCCAGCGGCGCGGGTTGCCCCGTCCAGCGGGTAAAGGCCAGCGCACCCTGCCGCAGCAGCATCCCCATCCCGTCCAGCGGGCGCGCGCCCCGGGCCGCTGTATCCTGTAGCAACCGCGTCGGACGGTAGACCATATCGTAGACCAGCATGCCGGCGGGCACCGGCGGGTCGGGCAGCGGCGTCTCGTCGGCATGCCAGCCGAGCGAAGTCGCGTTGAGCAGCAGCGTGCTGTCGGCCAGGTAATCCGCCAGCTCGGGATCATCCAGCGTCAGCGCAATCAGGCGCGGCGGCGGGTAGCGCCAGGCAACCGGCAGGCGACCATCGGAATATGCCGACGGCGTAGTTCCTCCATCCCCTGGGTCTGCTGTTTCCCAATAATACGCCAGCACATCGGCCAGCAGTTCCTCGGCCCGCTCCAGCGTACGGTTTGCCACCACCAGCCGCGCCACACCCGCGTTGACCAGCGCATAAGCGGCCGCGCGGGCTGCGCCACTGGCCCCCAGCATCACCCCATGCCGGCCCTCCGGGACGAAGCCGCCCTCCTCGCGTAGCGCTTCCAGCAGCGCGGGAGCATCGGTATTGGTCCCGACCAGCGCGCCATCGGGCCGCTTGTAGATCGTGTTCACCGCGCCGATCTGGGCGGCCTCCGCTTCGATGTCATCAAGCAGCGGCATGACTGCGGTTTTATGCGGCAGCGTAACATTTGCGCCCACCACGGCCGGCGCTCGCAGGGCCGCCACCCGCGCCGGCAGTTCAGCGGCAGGGGTATGCCACGCCTCATACCGGGCATCAATGCCCAGGTGGGCCAGTGCCGCATTCTGAAAAGCCGGCGACCGGCTGTGGGCCACGGGGTCGCCCAGAAGAACAATGCGTTGGGTCATAATCTGTCGTCCGTCATCCGTCATCCGTCGTCCGTCATCCGTAGGCTGTACGGATGACGGACGACCGGGTAAAATAGCTACTGGCAGGCTTGAAAATCAGACTGATACTGCTGAAACTCCTCAAAGGTTGCGGCAAAGTTGTGTGAACCGTCTTTTGCGCAGCTTGCCACAAAGTAGAGATACTCGGCGCTCTCGTCGGGTTGCGCCGCCGCCGTCAGCGCCGCCAGCCCCGGATTGCTAATAGGACCGGGCGGCAGGCCGGTGCGCTCGCGGGTGTTGTAGGGATGCTCAATCTGCAGATCCGCCACCGTCAGATCTTTGCGCCACCAGGACTCCTCGGCCACGCTATACCCCAGGGCATACTGCACCGTCGGGTCCGCCTGAAGTTTGCCGCCCCCGGTTTCGCCGGCATTTTCCGGTTCGAGCCGGTTCCAGAAGACCGCCGCGATCTGCGGCATCTCTTCGACCAGGGCCGCTTCGCGCTGAATAATCGAGGCCATCGTCACAACCTCGTGAACGGTGACATCCGGCACACGAATATCGCGCTCAATACTGCTGTACTGCTCATCAAAGCGATCCAGCATCAACTCGACCACCTCTGTCACCGTTGCCGAGGAAGCAATCCGGTAGGTATCCGGGAAGAGGTAGCCCTCGAGCGAGGCATCGTCCGGCAGGCTGCTGAGCAAGAAATAGTCATCCTTAAACGCGACACCGTTACGCGTCGTTTCCAGAAAGCTCTCCTCATCAACCTGTTCCAGGCCTGCTGCCGCGATCAACCCGGCAACTTCCTCGATCCGCAACCCCTCCGGGATCGTGACCGCGACTTCGTCCACCCGGTTATTTTGCAACGCGACCAGGATGTCACTGACCGGCATATTGGGTCGCAGCACATAGCGTCCCGCCTGCAGATTCTGATCAAGATCTTTATAGCGCACCAGAGCCGTAAAGAATATCGGCTGCCGGATCAAGCCATTGGTGCGCAATGTGGTTGCAATTCGGCCGGCTGAGTCGCCCGGCGCAATCTCTATTTCTACCGGCGTATTGCTAAGGCTGGCCGGGGTGCGCAGTTCGCGCAGAATAATATACCCACCACACGAGAGCATCAGCGCAATCATCGCCACACTCAACATTAAGGCCCGCACATGTCGCATGAAAACTTCCCCTCCGATTATGTCCAATGCTGCGTATTATAGCACGCACCTGTGTCGTGTCACGCAAAAGACCAGAGAATAACAGACCAGAGCACAAAAAACCGAGAACAATGTATGTTGTAGTAGCGTAAGCAGTAGCGTGGTTGTTCGTTCCCGAACCGTGTCGAGAATCGGCTATAATGCCGGAAAGAGATCTAATAGCTACGGACTACGGACTACGGACTACGGACTACGGACTACGGACTACGGACTACGGACTACGGACTACGGACTACGGACTACAGACATGAACAATTCACCTGAACCGACCTGGTGGCGACGCTTGCTGGCACGCTGGTGGTACATCTGGGGGCAGAGTCTCTGCTACCAGGGAAATCGCACGGCAGAGCGTAGCTTCTACCGGCATGGTGTCGCCTCGTTTGCCCGCGCTGCCCGATTATGGCCGGACTTTGCCCCGGCCTACTACCAGAGCGGCCTGATCCGCGGGCGCGAGTTGAGCGAATATCCCGCCGCCGTTGCCGACCTGAGCCGGGCAATGGAACTGCGGCCCGAGTGGCCCGCGCCCTACCTCCAGCGAGGATTGTTCCACCGCTTCAACAGTGCGCCGGACGCGGCCCTGGCCGACCTGCAGCGCTATGTTGAACTGGGGGGCGATCCCTACTGGCGCGGCGAGGCCGAACGTCATATCCGGCAGTTGCAGGAGGAGTTAGAGTCATAGGTTTAGCCGGGGATCTTCTGCGCCACGGCGGTGCAGGTCGCACCTGCACGGAACCGCTTCATCGCCGGATTGGTCACACCACGCCGCGATCGGCATTGACAACCGGCGCGATTCACGTTATCCTATAACGCATTAACTTTGTTTCCACAAATACAAAGAACCTCCAGACGTGGAGTGCGACCAGTGCCGGTTGCATCTGCTTTCCGCCGACGACAGAAATGCGTAAGACAGTGGCGTCTATTGACGGTAGTCCTCTACCGCCTGACCGCCATGCCTGTCTGCGATTCACCATCTAGTCGAGGATGCGATGCGCGAAGAGGTTGCGATTTCGGCTGAACGCCGCTCCATACGCCGGCGAGTGCGTGTCCCGTTCCCCAATTGGGCCACGTTGATCAACTACGCGCGGCGGGCCATACCCCTCCTGACCGTGATAGCTGTCTTGTTTACGCTCTGGGAAGGGAGTAAGCGGCTCTTTGATATCTCCGATCAAAAGTTACCCCACGTAGGCGATATTATTGCCGTGTTTGCCGTGCGCACCCAGGGTGGTGCCGGTCCTCTGCTGATTGTGCAGATGCTGAACAATGCCTGGGCTACCTTTGGTGTGGCGTTCGGCGGGTTTGTCTTTGGTGGCCTGCTCGGTTTTGCATTGGCGCTACTCTTTGCCAATGTGCGCCTGCTGGAACGTGGGTTGATGCCCTATGTGATTGGCTCGCAGACGGTACCGATCCTGGCAATTGCGCCGATGGTAGTGGTGGGCCTGAGCAGTATGGGCGCGCCGGTCTGGATCGCCAAGGCAGTGGTGGCAGCCTATCTGACCTTCTTTCCGGTGACGATTGGCATGCTGCGCGGGTTGCGCGCGACTGCGCCGACCGAGGTTGATCTGCTGCGTTCCTACGCCGCCAATACGCGTCAGGTCTTCTTCAAGCTGCGCCTGCCGGCCGCGCTGCCCTACCTGTTTGCCTCCCTCAAAATTGCGGCAACGGCCAGCGTGATCGGGGCGATTGTGGCCGAGTTGCCCGCCGGTTCAACCCACGGCATCGGTGTGGTTATCATCAACGCGGCGCAGTATTACAACTCGCGTCCCCCGGCGCTGTTTGCGGCAGTGCTGGTAGCCGGGTTGGTTGGCCTCTGTTTCTATGGCCTGGTGATCCTGGCCGAGCGCCTGATCATTCCGGCCGGCCTGCGTCGAGAGGAGTAGTGCATGACTGCAGCAGTTATTTCGGTTGATCGGGTCAGCAAGATCTACGCGGGCAGCAACACAGTTACCGCGCTGCGGGATGTTTCGCTGGAGATTGCCCCGGGCGAGTTTATCGCGCTGATCGGACCCAGCGGCTGTGGCAAAAGTACCCTGATGCGCCTGATCGGGGATCTGGAGCAGCCCAGTTCCGGCGCGATCCGGGTCAAGGGCAAGTCGCCGCGCCAATCCCGCCTTGACCGCGACTATGGTATTGTCTTTCAGTCGCCGGTACTCTATGAGTGGCGCACAGTGCGCAAGAATGTGGAACTGCCGCTGGAGGTGATGGGCTTTGCCGGTCATGACCGGCAGGAGCGCGCGCGGGCGATGCTGCAACTGGTAGGATTAGGCGATTTTGGCGAGGCCTATCCCTGGCAACTCTCCGGCGGGATGCAGCAGCGGGTTTCGATTGCCCGGGCGCTGGCCTTCAACCCCTCTATCCTGCTGATGGATGAACCCTTTGGCGCGCTTGATGAGATGACCCGTGAGCGCATGCAGAGCGAACTACTGAACATCTGGGGGGATACGGGGACCGGCACGACGATTATTTTTGTCACCCACAGCATCTCGGAGGCGGTGTTTCTCTCCGACCGGGTGGTGGTTATGTCGCCCCGCCCCGGCCGGATTGACCGCGTGGTGCCGATTGATCTGCCGCGTCCGCGCGATATTACCACCCGTGAGTCGCCCCGCTTCTTTGAACTGATTACCCAGGTACGCGAGAGCCTGCGCGAAATGTAGCGCGTGAGACGTGCAGCGTGAAACGTGCGGCGAGCGATATGCGGCGTGAAACGTGAAGCAAGAGACGTGAGGCGAGAGACGAAATAAAGCTATGGCAATAACAACCTCAACTGCACAAACAACCAGACGGATTGTTCGGGTTTCGCTGCCGCCGCTCATTACGTTTATGCTGGTGATCGGCCTGTGGGAAGGGGCGGTACGCGGCTTTGGCATTCCGCTTTACCTGCTGCCGCCACCCAGTGCCATCGTAGAGACTTTCTTAAGTCAGGCAGACTTTTTGCTCGGCATCGGGCTGTTCACCTTTAGCCAGGCACTGGCTGGCTTTGTAATCGGCTGCACGCTCGGATCGCTGGTGGCGGCACTCTGCGTGCGCTGGCGCGGCGCAGCCGACGGGTTGATCCCCTTTGCGGTCGGGGCCAGCGCCGTGCCGATTGTGGCGCTCTCCCCGCTGATGGGCATCTGGCTGGGCAGCACCAGTCCGGCCTCGAAGATCGGCGTGGTGGTAGTCATGACCTTCTTTCCTACACTGGTCAATGTTTATCGTGGCCTGAATTCGCCCAACCCGGAGGCGATTCAACTGCTGCACTCCTATGCCGCCCGCCAGCGCGATATCTTTCTCAAGGTGCGATTGCCGGCGACGCTGCCCTACCTCTTTAATGCGCTCAAGATCTGCTCAACCCTCAGCATGATCGGCGCGGTGGTGGCAGAATTCTTTGGTGGTCCGCGCAATGCGCTGGGGGTCTTTATCAAGACCGAGGCGGGTATCCTGCACACCCGCGATGCCTGGGCCGCAATCCTCGTGGCCTGTCTGTTTGGCATTGTGTTCTACCTGGTGATTGTGCGGCTGGAACGCCTGGCAATGCCCTGGCATACATCGCTGCGGGAGCAGTAGTTCGTGATCCGTAGTCCGTATCCTGTAGATTTTGGGTAGTGTTCACTCCAGCACAACCTCGGCGTTGGAGTCCCGGCTTTAGCCGGTGTGTGGCCGTAACCGGCTGAAGCCGGGACTCCGGGAGCGATGTCTGGATGAACATTTCAAACTGCATGAGCCGGGACTCCCAGTCAAGGCATTTCTGGCTTACATTTTAACATTATCATGTCTTGAACCTGGTCTATACGATAACCAGATCTTACCCGGGCAACGCCGCCGGCCTGCAATGCCGCATTGGTCTCACATGTATCGGTCAGTCTCGGAAAGGAGGAGCCACGTTCGCCTACTCTGACTTGTTTTCACCGGCCATGATGCTGAATGTTAGATGGAGAGAGACCTATGCGCACACACAAGTTTTCACCAGTTGTTCTGCTGCTGTTGCTTGCGCTGCTGCCGGCGGCCTGTGGTGGTCAGGCTCCCGCCGCCCCCGATGCCGGCTCAGACACCCCGGAGACTGCCGATAGCGCCGACACATCCGATACTGCGGATGAAACCGGCGCGGAGTTAGACCCGGTGACGGTGCAACTCAAGTGGGTGCCCCAGGCACAGTTTGCGGGCTACTACGCTGCAAAGGACCAGGGCTTTTATGAGGAGGCCGGGCTGGATGTAACGATCCGCCCCGGCGGGCCGGATATCGTGCCGGAACAGGTGGTCGCCAGCGGGCAGGCGGAGTTTGGGCTCAACTGGCTGGCAAGCCTGCTGGCGGTGCGCGACCAGGGCACTCCGCTGGTGAATATTGCCCAGGTCTTTACCTATGCCGGGATGCGCCATCTCACCTGGGCCGACAGCGAGATCTTAACCCCCGCCGACTTCGAAGGCAAGCGGGTCGCAGTCTGGTTTGGCGGCAACGAGTTCAACCTGCTGGCAACCCTCAACAAGTATGACCTGGACCCCGACACCGACCTGGAACTGTTGCAGCAGCCGTTCGACATGAATCTGCTGCTCAACCGCGAGGTTGATGCCGCCGCCGCGATGACCTACAACGAACTTTACCAGGTACTGAGTGCCGGGCATGAGCTGGATGAGCTAAACATTATCGACTACAACGCCGAGGGCACCGCGATGCTGGAGGATGGCATTTTCACCCGGGCGGACTGGTTGGAAGATCCGGCGAACCAGGATATCGCCGCGCGTTTCCTGCAGGCCTCCTTCCAGGGCTGGGATTTCTGCCGCGATAACCCCGACGCCTGCGTCGATAGCGTCCTGGCAAATGATACCGGCGGCGTGATGACCCGCGAAGCGCAGGCCTGGCAGATGGACGAGGTCAACAAGTTGATCTGGGGCGACCCGATTGATGCCGCAACGCAGATCGGCTACATGGACCCGGAGTTGTTTGAGCGCACTGCCGAGACCGCGCTGGAGTTTGGCGTGATCGAGAACCCCGCCTCCGAAGAGGCTTACACCCACGAGATCTGGGAAATGGCGACGGGAGAATAAGGGTTAGGGGTTACGAGAGCGTAAGGGTTAACGGTTAGGGATTACGGGTTAACTTGAATTGAATAGCTAACCCCTAACCGTTAACCCCTAACCGTTAACCCCTAACCGTTAACCCCTAACCCCTAACCCCTAACCCCTAACCGTTAAAAAGGAGCAAACTATGACTGTCGTACGGAGTGCATTAATCCAGGCCTTTGGCAGCATGAGTAAGGAAGAGAATGTCGAACACCAGATCAGCATGATCAACCAGGCAGCCGCGCAGGGCGCGCAGATTACCTGCCTACAGGAACTGTGTACCGGCCCCTACTTCTGCCAGGTTCAAGATCCTAAATTCTACGCCTTTGCCGAGCCGGTCCCCGATGGGCCGACGATCCGTCGGATGCAGGACATTGCGCAGCAGCACAACATGGTACTAATCGTACCTGTCTTCGAGGAGGAACATCCCGGCGTCTATTACAACACTGCTGCCGTGATTGACGCCGACGGCAGCTACCTGGGCAAATATCGCAAGACGCATATTCCCCAGGTCAATGGTTTCTGGGAGAAGTTTTACTTTCGGCCCGGCAACCTGGGCTACCCGGTCTTCAAGACGAAGTATGCCACAATTGGCGTCTACATCTGCTATGACCGCCACTTCCCCGAAGGCGCGCGCGCGCTCGGTATCAACGGCGCTGAGATTGTCTACATCCCCAGCGCCACCAGTCGCGGCCTGAGTATGCACCTCTGGAAGATCGAACAGGTTTCGCATGCGATTGCCAACGGCTACTGGATCGGCACAATCAACCGGGTGGGCAAGGAGCCGCTGGGTGATAACGATTTCTATGGCACCAGCTACTTTGTGAATGCGCGTGGCGAAATTACCGCCGAAGCCGGCGACACCGAGGAGGAAGTGCTGGTGGCCGATCTCGATCTGGAGAAGAACCGCGAGGTACGCAACGTCTGGCAGTTCTACCGCGACCGCCGTCCTGATATGTATGATCCGCTGGTTAACGGTTAGGGGTTAACGGTTAGGGGTTAACAGTTAACGGTTAACGGTTAACAGTTAACGGTTAGGGGTTAACGGTTAGGGGTTAACGGTTATCTTCGGCTTTATTAACCCCTAACCCGTAACCCGTAACCCCTAACCCTTACACACAGGAGTTAACGATGCTCAACTTTGCCATGACGCTCAAGCTCGATACAACCATGCATCCTGATCGGGTCGTTGCCGTGACGCGCCAGGCCGAAGCTGCCGGGTTTACCCATGGGTGGGTGTTCGACTCGCATGTCCTCTGGCTGGAACCCTACCCCATCCTGACGATGATGGCGCTGAACAGCGAACGGATGCGCCTGGGCACCTGCGTCACTAACCCCGCCGTGCGTGACCCGAGTGTCACCGCCAGCACGCTGGCAACGCTCAACCTGATCTCCGGCGGGCGGATGGACCTGGGGATCGGGCGGGGCGACAGTTCGCGGCGGGTGCTGGGCAAGAAGCCCACCACGCTGGCCCAGATGGAACAGTCGATCAATACGATCAAGGGTCTGGCAACCGGCAAACTGGTTGATCACGACGGCGGGCAGGTGCAGATGCCCTGGGCTGCCGGCAACGGTGCAACGCCGCAACTGCCGATCTGGGTGGCGGGCTATGGCCCAAAGGTGCTGACCATGGCCGGGCGTGTGGCCGACGGGGTGATCTTGCAGTTTGCGGATCCCCACTTGATCAAGTGGTGTCTCGGCGCGGTTCACAAGGGGGCCATTGAAGCCGGGCGCAACCCGGACGACATTCAGGTCATGGCCGCCGCGCCGGTCTGGGTTGCGGATGATCTCAACCGCTGCCGTGAGCAGGTGCGCTGGTTCCCGGCGCTGGTGTCGAACCATGTGGTCGATCTGGTCAACCGCTACGATCAGTCCGAACTGCCGCCGGAGTTGACGACCTATGTGCGCACCCGTGAAAGCTACGACTACCGGCATCATGCGCAGGTTGGCAGCCAAAATGCCCAGTTTGTCACTGATGAAGTCGTGGACCGTTTCTGTATCGTCGGGCCGGTTGCGGAACATAAACGCCGCCTGCAAGAGCTGATTGATGTGGGTGTTACCCAGTTTAACATCTACCTCATGAGTGGTGATGAAGAACAGACCCTCGACATTTACGGCAGCGAGATTATACCCGCATTTACGCAGAAAGCAGTAAGCCGGGGGCAGTAGGCAGAATTTACAGACACCGGATCACGGATTACAGATTACAGACTACGGATTACGGATTACGAGGGACACCATGCGTCTACTTATCAAAAATGGAACCGTTGTCACTGCCAGTGACACTTACCAGGCCGATGTCCTGATCGAGGACGAGCAGATCGCTGCGGTGGGGCATAATCTCAGTGCCGATACAGTCATCGATGCCGGCGGCAAGTATGTTATCCCCGGCGGCATTGACGTACACACCCACCTGAACATGCCCTTCGGCGGTACCTTCTCCTCCGACGACTTTTTCACCGGCCACCGTGCCGCCGCCTTTGGCGGCACCACCACTCATATCGACTTCGCCATTCAGTCCAAAGGCACCACGCTGCGCCAGACCCTGGATACCTGGCTGGCAAAAGCCGAGGGCAAAGCCGTGATTGACTATGGCTTCCATATCGCCATTACCGATCTGCCCGACAGCATTATGGAGGAAATCCCGCAGTGCGTCGAGTGGGGCGTCACCAGCCTCAAGCTGTTTATGGCCTATAAAGGTGCGCTGATGGTGGACGACGCAACCCTCTTCCGGGCAATGCAGCAGGCGGCCGCCAACGGTCTGCTGATCTGCGTACATGCCGAGAATGGCGATGCCATCGACATCCTGATCAACCAGGCGCTGGCGGCGGGCAATACCGCCCCGATCCATCATGCGCTGACCCGTCCGCCCGAACTGGAAGCTGAGGCGACCTACCGCGCCATCCGGTTGGCCGAGGTTGCCGGCGCGCCGCTCTATGTGGTGCATCTGACCAATGCGGGCGCGCTGGAGGCAGTGCGGCTGGCCCGTGGGCGTGGCGCGCCGATCTATGCCGAGACCTGCGTGCAATACTTCTTCTTCACCAAAGCCGACCTGGACCGTCCCGGTTTTGAGGGCGCGAAGTGGGTCTGTTCGCCGCCCTACCGCGAGCAGCATGATCAGGTGGCGCTCTGGCAGGGCGTGGCTGATAACTCGCTCCAGGTAGTCTCAACCGACCATTGCCCTTTCTGGTTTGAGGGCGGCCAAGATGGGCGTCCCGCCGGAAAGGAACTGGGCCGCGAGAGCTTTGCCAAAATCCCGAACGGCTGCCCCGGTATCGAAGATCGCATGCTGGTACTCTACACGCAGGGTGTGCGCGGCGGGCGCTTCTCGCTGAACCGCTGGGTCGAACTCTGCTGCACCAACCCGGCGAAGCTCTTCGGAATGTATCCGCAGAAGGGCGTGATTGCGCCGGGCAGCGACGCCGATATCGTCGTCTGGGACCCGGAGGCAACCTACACGATTAGCGCCGCCACGCAGCATCATGCCACCGACTACAACCTGTACGAGGGTATGCAGGTCACGGGCAAACCTGCCGTCGTGCTCGCGCGCGGGCGCGTCCTGGTTGAGAACGGCCAGTGGAAAGGCGAGCAGGGCACGGGACGCTTTGTGCCACGCAAGCCGTTTACGCGCTAACGAACGCCTTCCGCCGTTGCACGCTGGTAGCAGGCTGATGGTATTATATGCTGCGAACCTTGCTGGTAAGGTTCCCGTAGCAAGGGCCTGTGTCTTTGAAGAAAGGAATGTGTATGAAACGCCTTCGGATCATCGGCCTGCTGGTTTTGTCGGTTGTCGTCCTGGTGTTGACGGTGGCATGTGGCGGCGGTGAGCCCATCACGATGAGCGAGGTGCCGGTCTACCCGAATGCCGAACCTATGGCGGCCGGCGAGAACAGCATGGCCGACATGCTGTCCGAGACGCTGTCCGGCGCGGTGGGCGAGCAACTGAATTCGGAGATCAACCTCTACAGTCTCCCGGCGGATGCGGACTGGACCGCCATCGAGGAGTATTACACGAGCGAACTGGCGGATACGGACTGGGAAGTTGCCGAAGAACTGGCGCAGGATAATGAAGCCGTTAACGTCATGGGATGGTCGCGCGGGGGGCTTGCCAGCGAACAGGTGCTAATGATCGCCTATTCCCCCGATATGCTCGGCGAGGGCGCATTCCTGATTGTGTCGCTCTTCTCAGAGTAAATCCTCCACTGTCCTTACCAACTGCAACCATGGCGTCCACTGTGACCCATGGTTGTAGTGTTGTAGCATAGCCAACCTGAAGCATGTCTAGCTATCTGGATCTACCGGGGTCGCATCGTTCTCGCCCGGCTCGTCCGGCAGGATCGCCTTCACCCGACCGATCTGCCCGCTGCTCAACCGTACCTTGATCCCGTGGGGATGCGTTGCCGCTGAGGTCAAGATATCTTTGATAACCCCGATGGTGCGCTTCCCCGTCCGCTGGTCCGGTTTCATCACCACTGCCACCCGCAGCCCCGGGCGCATGTCCTTGCGCATTCGTCCGTCCAACCGATCCTCCTTCCCCCCATTATCTACGCCTGCAACCCGGTACTCCTATTCACCACCATGATGATCACGCTCCTGCTGATCGTCATGCTCTTCTTCGTGATGGTCTTCCCGCTCACCATCGCTACGTAACTTCGCGTAGGCCACGCGTCCGGTGACAACGTCAACATAGACTTCGCTGCCATTGGTAAACTCCACCTCGTAGACACGCGCGCCTCGCTCGGTGTTCAGTTCAACTTCTTTAACGGTACCGCCGTTGGCATACTCGGTGGCAATGCGAATCGCATCTTCCCGTGAGATCTCACCGGTTCGGGTCGGGAGTGCCGGTGTTGCCGGTAGCGGCGCTCGCTCCGGGGTGGTGGGTATGGCAGTTGCTATCCCCGGCTGCGCTGTGTTCGACCGTGGCTGACCACAGGCTACGCTACCGATCAGGATCAGGAGGCAAGTACCCACCACTCCCACGATTTTAAAAAGTATGCGCCATTGCATCATATTTTTGCTCCTGATTTTGTTTATACTTTCTGTCACACGCATTACGCGGTTTGTCGTGAGCGCGAGCCTTGCGCCTCCGGCAGGGTGAAAAAGAAGGTGATTTTCCAGCGGCGCAAGCGAACCGCCTGAATATGGTACTCCAATGCAACCCTGTCCTTTGGGCTCTATTCGTCTTCCTCGTACTCTTCGTGTTCCTCGTGTTCCTCGTGCTCGTCTGCTGCTTCGTTTGGTTGTGTGGGAGACATGCCTATTGTAGCATACAGCCCCCTTATCAACTGCTCCTGCTCAGCGCTGGTGAGGTGTGCTTCCGGGTGCAGTGGCAGATAGTTGGGCAGCGGCATCTCCCCTTCGCGGATCACTTCCGCAAACTCTTCGGCCTCCTCGTTAAAAGTGCCCCAGTCGGAGAAGTTGACCGCTTCACGCCCTTCGACCACATGGTCGGTAATAAACCAGGTGACCGGGGCAACCCGGCTATAGAGCGGCCAGCGGGTCTCGTTGCTATGACAGTCAAAGCAGGCTCGCCGGGCCAGGGTGCGGGTCTGCTCACTATCCCAGTTCGGCTCCTGCACAACGGTCGGGTTGGTCTGTTGGACGAGAGTCGGGATTGCAACCAGTTGCAACACCACAAAGATGCCGAGCGCGCTGATAAACACCCACTTGATGACGGTTGCCATTGCAAACTCCTTTTGCCATATCATGCTGTAGAAGGAACAGACAAACCGAGAACCAAGAACAAACTGACTGATTGTTCACGAACAGTGCATCCGGCATGCCTGGTCCGGTGTTGCCTGGTTCGCTGTTCTCTCTATGTCCATGGCATGGAGTATAGTGCGCTTTTCTTGAAACCGGCTTAAATCGGTTGAGATGTTTTCCAAGGATTTTCTAAGAGTCTGGCGTTATACTGGATTCCGTGAGGCGTGAAACGTGAAACGTGAGGTGTAAGTTATAGATGCATGTTTTGATTATTGAAGATGACCAGCGGATGGCGCGACTGCTGGCGGAAGAACTGGATGCCGAGCGGATTACCGCTGATGTGGCCCACGATGGCGACACTGGCCTGGCGCTGGTGCTGCGCGGTGTATACGATGTTGCTATTATTGACTGGATGCTACCTGGACGTGATGGGCCTTCCATCTGTCGCGCAATCCGGGCCGAGCGGCTCCCGACCGCGATTTTAATGTTGACCGCGCGGACCCAGGTGGAGGATCGTGTGGCCGGCCTTGAGAGTGGTGCCGACGACTACCTGATCAAGCCCTTCGCCTTTGCCGAGTTGCTGGCGCGGGTGCGGGCCCTGGGACGGCGCTTCAACAGCGATACCAGCAGCAGCGATGAACTGCGCCAGGGTGATCTGGTGCTCGATCTGCGGTCGCATACCGCGCGCCGGGGCGATCAGCGGCTCGATCTGACCGCGACCGAGTGGCGCCTGCTCGAGTTTCTGCTGCGCCATCCCGGTCAGGCGCTCAGCCGCCAGCAGATCCTGGACTATGTCTGGTCCTATGATCAAGAGGTGCAGCCCTCGCTGGTGGATGTATATATTTCTTACCTGCGGCGCAAGTTAAGCCTGCCCCATCGCCGCGATCCGATCCAGACGGTGCGCGGCGTTGGCTATCGTCTGGAGGTTGACCATGCCGAACATGCTTAGGCGGCTGCGACTGCAACTGACGCTGCTGTATATGCTGGTGGCGCTGGCGTTTATTGGGCTGTTGGGCGGCGGCACCTACCAGTTGCTGGCGAACTATTTCCAGCAGACAACCGACCTGGGGCTGCAACACAAGATGGCCCACGAGTTTCGGCTGCTGGGCGCGCCGCTGCCGCCCGAACTGGTATCCGCCGACCGGGACTGGTTTGCCAACCGCGATATTCTCTTTCCCCACACCACCGCGTCGGAGAGCAGTCTGGAAGATCGCGCACGCAACTTGTTGGGAGCTAATGAACGCTACAGTCCGGATGCCAACTATGCCGAGCAGTTTTACGACGGTGAGTTGTCCGCCATTTTTGTATTGCCGCTGAATGCACAGGGTGAACGGATCTTCGATCCCAATCCCTACACACCGCCGCGGCCGCCGG
>Ga0207419_1000848_pt1 | contig 25493 bp, 16 predicted proteins | sample ElkSloMetagenome_4_FD_184723 | JGI IMG/M metagenome (GOLD analysis project Ga0207419, IMG submission 184723) | Hot spring microbial communities from Elkhorn Slough, Monterey Bay, USA - MD2A (version 2) | ecosystem: Environmental > Aquatic > Marine > Intertidal zone > Estuary: Microbial mat ... | reverse complement strand
AATTATTACGAGCCATACCACCGAAAAATAGCTTATCGACTCAAAGAAAAGGAAATAAAACTAGCCATTGATTGTCATACCATGGATAATGTAGCTCCGGACACAGCAGAAGATGCCAATCAGACAAGACCATTGATAAGCATAGGTAACCATCATGGAAAATCTTGCGATTATGAAATACTGGAAAGATTGGCCGATTGCATTCAGGTTACCTTCAATATTGGTGATATGGATGTAGCCATTAATAAACCTGCTGACGGTGGATATATTACTAAGAAATACGGCAACAATCCGGTACCTTTTATTTATTTGGCTATCAACAAGTCCCTCTACCTACAAGACCAATATTTCAATCCGGATCAATTAAAAGTTAAACAATCTCGTATTGATGATCTAAAAAACCGGTTTCTCGATTCCCTATCTCTGTTTTCTAAAGTAGTCATGTCAAAAATTTAGTTATTTTTTTCTTTATTCTCTCATTCAATGTATTTAAATGAGAAATAACTTTATTTACAGAAGAGTAATTTAAAATATAAAGCTTATCTTCAACTTTATTGCATAAATAACTACAAATACATATCTGCTATTTTTTAATTTCCAAAATACCATATTTACTGCCCTGCCGTTTTAAAAAATTGTAAGTAAATTAGCGGCTGTAAATAAAAAATATATTTAATATGAGATCTAGCAGATTAATTTTGTGGTTTACAATATTTCTTTTCTATGCTTGCTCATCTAAAGACGACACATTATTCACTTTAGTGCCAGCAAGTACATCAGGTATCGATTTTCAAAATACCATTACTCAAAACGATTCATTTAATATTATTGATTACACTTATCTGTACAACGGTAGTGGAGTAGGTGTTGCTGACTTTAACAATGATGGGCTGCAAGATGTGTTCTTTGCCGGCAATATGGTTAAAAACAGGTTATACATCAATGAGGGTGATTTAAAATTTAAAGACATTTCTGATCAAAGTGGTATTTCACAGCACAACAGGTGGTGTACCGGTGTATCAATTGTTGATATTAATAGCGATGGTTATCAGGATATTTATGTAAGCGCTGCAGATATTTATTATGGAGAAAACGGTATCAATTTGCTTTATATCAACAATGGCGACCTTACCTTTACTGAAATGGCCAGCAATTACGGCATTGCAGATACAGCTTATTCAACGCAAGGCGCATTTTTTGATTATGATAAAGATGGTGATTTAGATCTTTATGTGCTAAATAATTGGCAGAATAGCTATTCTCAAAACAATGCTCGCCCTAAAATTACTGATGGCAGTTCCCCTAGTAATGATACTTTTTATGAAAATGAAGGCATAGGAGCAGATGGTCATCCCGTATTTTCCAATATTACTAAAGAAGCAGGCATTACCATTGAAGGGCATGGTCTGGGTATTGCCATCAGCGATATCAATTTGGATGGCTGGCCGGATGTTTACGTGGCCAATGATTTCCTCACCAATGATCTTCTCTATATTAATAATCAGGACGGTACTTTTAGTAATAAAGCCGGTGATTATACTCGCCATCAAACCCACAATGGTATGGGTACTGATGTAAATGATTTTAATAACGATGGGCTACCGGATATTGTGGTTTTGGATATGCAACCGGAAACAAACTATCGGAAAAAAACCATGATAGCACCTATGAATTACGATAGGTTTTTGCTAAACCTTAGCTATGATTATGAAAGCCAGTACATGCGAAATACTTTACAATTGCATAATGGTATAGATGCCGATGGGGATGTGTCTTACAGTGAAATAGGTCAATTGGCGGGTGTGCATAGTACTGATTGGAGTTGGGCGCCATTATTTGCCGATTACGATCATGATGGACAAAAGGACTTATGGATAACCAACGGCTATAGAAAAGATGTAACTGATATGGATTACGTGGTTTATCTTTCTCAAACCACTACCTTTTCCGGAGAAAAACTTGATGAAGAAGAGCTAAAGAGATTATCTGCTGAACTTCAATCGGTACACAAATCCAATTTTATGTTCAAAAACAACGGTGATCTCACCTTTACCGATGTAACCGAAAAATGGGGAATTTCAAGGCCTTCTTATTCAAATGGAGCAGCCTTTGCTGATTTTGATAAAGACGGTGATTTAGATTTGGTAGTAAATAACATAGATGCTGAGGCGTTTTTATATGAAAACAATATTAATCCACAAGAAGACTCCACAAAAAATTACCTAAGAGTAAATTTAAAAGGCACTGCATTAAATCCACAAGGTTTTGGCACCAAAGTGGTTGCCAGATTTAATGGGCAGAAGATTTATCACGATCACTCTATTTATAGAGGGTATAAATCTTCAGTGGAAAACACCATTCACTTTGGCCTTGGTCAAGTAGATAATGTAGATACCCTGGAAGTGTTTTGGCTTGATGGTTCTAGACAAGTATTAACTGACGTTGAAGTAAATCAAGAGATCAATATAGATCACAGAGATGCACAAAAATCTGATATCAAAAGTGATATTCAATCAACATCGATTGGGCCAGTTATTTATAATAATATAACAGCAAAATCAGGGCTTGATTTTATACACGAGGAAGCAAAGTTTATCGATTTTAAGTTTGAGCCATTGCTACCGCGAATGTTTTCACAGGCCGGTCCTGGTATAGCGGTAGGTGATATTAATGGTGATGGATTAGATGATTTTGTAGTCGGTGGTTCTGTTCGTAATCCCATGCATATTTTCACACAGCAAGCGAATGGAAAGTTTGCCAAATCAGCTTTTTCACCTGATTCACTAAGCGAAAACCTGGGTTTAGCCTTAGTTGATATTGATGGTGATACTGACTTAGACTTATATGCAGTAAGTGGCAGTGTTGAATTTTATCCCGATCATGAAGCTTTTAAAGATCATTTATATCTTAATGATGGTAAAGGCAATTTCACCGCATCACCTGAAAGCCTTCCTGGCAATGCCTCAAGTAGTTCATGTGTTACTGCTGCTGATTATGACAAAGATGGAGATCTTGACTTATTCGTAGGAGGTAAAGTAGTGCCTCGCTCCTATCCTAACAATACACCAAGTAAGTTGCTACAAAATGAAAATGGGCAATTTAAGGATGTAATAGCTAAAGTAGCTCCTGAATTGCAAAATGCAGGTATGATCAACGGAGCGCTTTGGACTGATATTGATAAGGACGGATGGATAGATTTAATAGTAGTGGGCGAATGGATGCCATTGACAATTTTTAAAAATAATCAAGGAACATTTGAAAATATAACAGAGGCAGCTGGTTTAGGCAAAACCAATGGATGGTGGAATAGTATAACCGGCGAGGACTTTGATCAGGATGGTGATATTGATTACATTGCCGGCAACTATGGTTTTAATAACGAGTATAAGCCATCTTTGGATGAACCCTTAAGACTTTACGTGAATGATTTTGACAATAACGGTAAGCAGGATGCAATACTTACCTACTATATTCAAGGGGAGGAATATACAGTAAATGTAAGAGACGCCTTGATTGATCAAATGAATGGTTTTAAAGCAAAATTCAAAGATTATTCGTCTTTTGCTTCTTCCAAATTCGAGGAAATATTTACTGAGCAACAAATTGAAACTTCTGAAAAGAAGGAAGTTTATACTTTTGCTACTAGTTACATTGAAAACAATGGCGATGGCACATTTTCAGTGGAGCCACTTCCTGTAAGAGCACAATTTGCACCGGTATATGGAATTCAAAGTGGTGATCTTAATCAGGACGGGCTTGCAGATGTATTGATGGTAGGCAATAGTTATGCAGAAGAAAGCTTGCAAGGATGGCAAGATGCTTTTGATGGTGCCTTATTTACAGGCAATGGAAAAGGAGATTTCAATTATGTGCCTTTAACGCGTAGCGGATTCAAAATAAACACTGATGCTAAAGCTATGGCTGAACTGCAATTAGATAACCAACGTGTAATGGTAGTTAGTAGCAATCAAGGTCCTCTTAATATAATTGAAAACAATATGATTGCCTATGACAATCTGATTAAGCTTCAGTCTGATGATTATGCTGCCATTATTACCTTACCGGGAGACAGGAAATACAGAAAAGAGTTTTACTATGGTAATGGCTACCTAAGTCAGAATAGCAGAACATTTGCTGTGCCCGTTGAAGCTTTAGAAGTGGAAATAATTAAATTTAATGGAGAAAAAAGAAGTGTGGAAGTTTCTCCATCGATGTAAGAATAGATGATTATAAGAGCAGTATCAAAATTTCAGTTAGATAAAAATGATAATGCAAATTTAAAATCACATGGTTAAATTTTTGCCGCACAATTAATAAAAACAATAAAGTATTCATACTAAAGCCATTGCATAAATATATAATGCGATGGCTTTATTTTTTTATGGCTTTTGGCAATAGTGTAAGGTTAATGTTTAGCTGTAACTTTTATTCTGCCTGGCTTTGCCTTTCTTTGGGGTGTAATTAAAATTTCTCACTAAATTAAAAACAGGTTATGAAAAAATCTTTGTTTATGTTACTGGCTATTGCATTTATCTTTAGCCAATGCGACACTAAAACACAACAAGAAGACCAAAACTCACCCGAAGACTCTATAAGCAGTGAAATGAATACTGAAATTGATGCAGTTGCTACGATAGAGGAAGAATTAACTGAAGAGCAAAAATTACAAAACATGTATAAAAATGCAACTTCAGTTATTTTTAACGTATTTATGGTATCTTATAATGATGTTATAAAAGAGCAGGCGAAAACATTAACCGCATCTTTTGGCGAGGTAAATTCAGAAAAGTCAACCACTGATGTTGATGAAATTGATGCAAAAATTGAAAATTTCAGCGACGAGTTTCAAAATAAACTTGATAGTGGCTTAATTCAGCAAGAAGCCTATTTCAATCAATTGAAGACCGAAAATGTAGAAGTTTATAATAAAATGTTTACTAACGAAACTATGAAAGAAGGTTTGGTAATTGCTGAACATTATGAATTTCCGGCTGGGTTCGGTCCATTGCACAAAAACATGGATGAAAAAGCAATAGCTCGCTATGTGGTAAGGTTAGTTGCAACATCTAACGACAAGGATGATGTAGTAAACCAGTATATGAGTGAAGTAATGCAATGGTATAGTCAAGTAAATAAAGAATTGGAAGAGGATCCCGAAATCAATGAGTATCTGGAGTCTCTTAATCAACAATAATAAATAGTAAATCTTTCTTCATATTAATCTGTAACTTTTCCTAACTAAGCAAATACCTGACAAAAAGTTTTGTCAGGTATTTTTTTTGCCATTGGTGTAATTTTTATTCATGCTACAATACTAATTTGGTATAATTGTAAAAAAATACATGATGAAGAATTTACTAACAGGCTTTTTATTACTCTCATGCTCCTTAACCATAGCTCAAGCACAAAATGTAACAGGTCAAATAATAGATGTTGAAACTCGGGAGCCTTTGGCTTTTGTACACGTAATGATTAACAACAGTAGCCGGGGAACCACCAGCAGTATCAATGGTCGATTCTTTATTAAAAGTGATGAACCCATAGATTCAATTACTTTCAGCTATGTGGGCTATAAAAATCTAACATTAACAATTGATCTAAATACTAATCTTCAACAATTATTAGTAGCACTAACTCCAGATACTAAGCTGCTGGGAGAGGTTGAATTTCTTGCCGGAGAAAATCCCGCCTTGCCTATTATACGCAAAGTAATCAAATACAGTAAAGAAAATAACCCAAACGAACTGAATTCTTATTATCTTAAGTCCTATAATAAGTTTTATATGGACGCGCAACATCAAAATCCTGAAAAGCTTTTAACAGCTGAAAAGCCTGATTCAAGCATGATCGAATTTTATAATTACCTGCATGACAAATATATTTTCTTGATGGAGTCGATAACGGAGAAAAAATTCAAAAAACCAGATTTGATTAATGAAAAAGTGCTTGCCAATGAAATTTCAGGGCTACAAAACAATACATTCGCTACGCTGGCCAATTCTTTTCAACCGTTCAGCTTTTACGATAAAGAGCTACAGATAATGGGTGTCAATTTCATAAATCCGATAAGTAAGCCCGGTATGAGAAGATATTTCTATTCATTACAAGATTCTATAATTTCACCTAAAGACACGATTTATATCATTGGCTTTGAACCAGATACAGAAAGTGTAGAATTGCTTTCCGGCTTATTATATATCAATACTCGCAATTGGGCTATTCAAAATGTTATTAGTAATTATCACAACGATGAATCATTTACATTTAAAGTACAGCAAAAATACGAAATAGTTGATGGTGGTTGGTTTCCCGTGCAACTCAATACCGATATTGTATTTAATAATTTGGACATGGATGGCTTTTTAATGAAAGGCGTGGGAAGAAGCTATTTGTATGATATTCAAGTAGACCCGGAGGTTAAATCTAACGAATTTAATCGAATGGCTTTAAGTTTTGACGAAGGTGCTTCTAATAGGTCAGACGAATATTGGCAGCAGCATCGGAAAGAACCCATGACTAGTAGAGGTAATAGAACCGTGACTTATCTTGATAGTGTGAGCCAGGAATTTAATTTTGATAAAATTGTAAAAATAGTAGAAACCTTATTGACGGGCAGTATACCAATTGGATTTATAGACATCCCTTTCAATCGCATCGTTCGCGTTAATAATGTAGAGAGATTTCGTTTGGGATTGGGGGTAAAAACCAATGACAAACTCAGTCGATACTTTTCACTCAACAGTTACTTTGCCTATGGCACTCGTGATCAAGGTTGGAAATATGGGGGTGGTGTGGATTTGTTTCCCCAGGGCAATAAAGATTTTTCACTTGACTTTAAATATTCTTGGGATTTGATGGCAACCGGTGTTCCACAATATTATCAAAATAATTTTAGTATTTTTTCTACCGACTCCTATCGAAATTTAATTGTGCAATTGATGGATCGGGTAGAAATGTATCAGGGAGGAGTTCACTTCTTCACCATGAAATATTTCGATGTTTATGCTTCGCTAACTAAAATGCAAAAAACACCATATACCAATAACTATCAATATGTGCCACACGATGAAGTTGGTGGTAGTGAATCGGACTTAATACAATCATTTAATTATACACTGGCCGGTTTACAAATAAAATATGCACGTACCCAATATTACCCCTTCCTAAGTCAAAAAATACCGATTAAAGATAATTATCCGGTAATATTTTTAAATTATTATAGAGGTTTTGACAATTTATTGGGTGGAGAATATGAATTTAATAAAATTGATTTTCAACTGCAAAAACGTTTTAAGTTAGGCATAAAAAATAGTGACTTTACTCTGAGAGCCGGATGGATTGACCGCGCGCTCCCCTACACTGAGCAATATTTTATGAATGGCACTAATACAGGCGACCTATCCCTATTTATTACTAACTCATTCGTTACCATGGCCTTGAATGAATTTTTAACAGATCGGTATGCTACAATGCATTATAGACAGGAAATCCTTAAGCTTGGCAATAGGGACTTTTATCTTAGATTTGACGGACATGGCAATGCTGGTTGGGGATCTCTACAAAATCCGAGTGAACATAGCTTACCCTATCGAAGTATGGAAAAGGGATTTTACGAGGGTGGATTAACAGTTAACTTTCCATTTCTAATTGATAATATCGAGTGGGTACTAGGCAGTTTTTATCGATTGGGGGAATACAGTTACAACGATTGGCAAGATAATCTGGCTTTTGTGTTTTCAGTAGAAGCTTCTTTTTAATTCAGCTTAATATATTATAACATAAGGTGTATTAGTATGTGCAGTTGCTTTTAACAAGTCACTTTTAAAAGAATACATGATGTAATAAAATTATAATAAAAATACAGAAAATTACTTTCTTGAATTTTAAAAATTTACATATTTATTGATATTTTGGCAAAATATTATTGATTTACCCTCAATTAAATGCATATATTTCTCATAACTCATTGATAATCAACCATTAGTGCAAAAATGAACAAATACTCATTTCTCAACGTTTACCATGTAATAAATTAACTATTTTTTAATCTAATTCTTTACTATTTTTAAAGTCATTTCAGTCAGCTAGCATATTGTAAGTTAATATTTAATATTAAAATATGAAGTGAAAGTTTACGCATTACTATTTACGTTTTTGTTTCCATTGCTAGGCATTGCTTCTGATACTCAGCACAAATTAGTTGGCTATGTATATGATTCTGAATCTGGTGAAGTGTTGGTAGGTGCCACTGTATTAATTTCACAAACTGAAAATGGTGCGGCTACAAATTTTGATGGATTATTTAGTTTAAATGTACCTCATGATTCCACCACTCAATTAAAAATTCAATATTTAGGTTATGAGGCCATTACTGCTTCTATATTTTTAAAAGAGGATACCATCATGAGTTTTTACCTAACCCCGGTTGAAACTCATCTACAGGAAATTGTAGTAAAAAATGAAGACCGTCTTTTTTATAATGCAAATTCACACCTTCAAAAGATCGACATGTCCAAAGTTAATGACATGCCTGCTTTGCTGGGAGAGCAAGATATAATTAAGATAATGCAAATGAAGCCAGGTATTTCTTCTGGTGGAGAAGCGAGCAGTGGCCTCTTTGTAAGAGGTGGCAAGTCAGGTCAAAATTTATTTTTGCTAGATGGTATGGAAATTTATAACCCTACCCACTTGTTTGGTTTTTTTAGTATATTCAATCCCGATGTATTACAATCTGCTAATTTATATAAGGGCGATTTTCCGTCACAATTTGGAGGTCGTACATCTTCAGTAGTCGATATCAAAATGAAAAATGCCAGTGACCAGGAATTTAAAGGTTCAGGAGGAGTTGGATTAATCAGTTCGCGAATGATGCTTGAAATACCATTAGTAAAAAACAAAAGTGGACTATTGGTATCAGCGCGGCGAACCTATGCTGATCTATTCACTGAAGAGATAAATAAAGCAAACGAAGATGATCCTGCTTTTAATCCTATCCCACGTTATTATTTCTACGATTTCAATGCGCGTTTTCATTACAATTTTAACGATCGTCACCAATTGTCTGTTTCTTCTTACTTTGGACAAGACGATCTGCATTTTAACGATCAAAGTGCAATGGATTTTTTAATGGATTGGGGAAATTTTGTCTTTAGTGTCAATTCTCAACATCAGTTTACTGATAAGCTATTTGTAAGTAATAACATAGGTCATACTCGCTATGCCTATGGAGTAAATACTGCTTCCGATTTCTTTTCCATTAATTTAAATACAAAAATCAGTGATTACGTAATGCAATCTAACCTGATATACCAGGTAAATGAAAATTATAATTTGCTTGGTGGTATTAAAATTACTGAGCATCAATTTACCTTAAATCAGGTAGAGAGTGAGAGCAAAGAAGCTAATTTAAATCTGCAGGATGGCGAACTACTTGGAGGTACAGAATATGGAGCTTACCTGAGCAATCAATTCAGTGTAGGAAAAATCGCAGATATTGAAGCAGGAATCCGGTTGTCGACTTTTGACAACAATCAGTCAATTACTAATCTGGAGCCTCGCTTAAATTTTATATTTTTACCAAAATCAGCCTTGAGTTTCAAAGCAAGTTATGCAGAAACTTACCAATATGTTCATTTATTAGCTAATTCGGGTGTTTCTCTACCTACTGATTTTTGGCATCCAAGCAATCAGTTTATCGATCCACAATTTTCACGTCAAGTAATGGCCGGTTTAAATTATCAATTAAGTGATGATTTTGTGCTTAGCAATGAATTCTATTATCGCCATATGGACAATGTGATTGACTTTAAAGATGGAGGTCGCATATTTATAAACAATGATCTACAAGATGAATTGGTTTTTGGTAAAGGTTGGTCATATGGCAATGAATTTTACCTGGAAAAGAAAAACGGAAAATTTACAGGTTGGATATCATATACATTGTCATGGACCTGGAGAGAGTTTGACGAAATAAATGAAGGGCAAAAATTTCCTGGTCAAAACGACATCCGACATAATTTTTCTACTGTACTTCAATATGATATTTCTCCCAGGTTTTCTTTATCTGCAAATTGGGTATATTCTACCGGCAACGTGACTACTTTACCTGCAGGCAGGATAATTTATCAGGGAGTTCAAGAAGAACGTCTTACTGATGTTCCGGTATATCAAGAAAGGAATTCTTTTAGATTGCGTGATTACAATCGTTTAGATATAGGCGTGAAATATACAATGAAACATAAATGGGGTGAATCATTCATAAATCTAGGCGTTTATAATGCCTATAATCGTAGAAACCCCTACCATATTTATTTTGCATGGGACGAAAGTGCTCTGGATCGCGGTCATGAGGTGCCTTATGTTGCTAAACAGCTTTCGTTATTTCCAATAATACCATCAGTTACTTATTCATTTAAGTTTTAAATTATGAAAAAACTATTACTATTTGCAAGTTTTTCCTTTTTAATCGGGTGTGATAATAGTGAGGAGATAAAGCTTGAATTGCCGGAACATGATGAACAACTTGCTGTAGAATGTTATTTGGAAGACGGCAAACCAATGCGGGCTTTCTTGTCGCAGAGTGTAGGTTATTTTGAAAATGAATCTATAGATATGAAAGGTGCCTACTTTAAGATTAGTTCTCCTGATGGGGATCATGTATTAAAAAATGAAAATATAGAAGATCCTGATTATAAAAAATTCTATAATTATGTATCAGAAAACACTATAAACATAAAACCAGGGGATGTGCTGGAAGTATTTGTAGAGGATGAGCTGGGACGAAAAATCAGGGGAACTACGAAAGCACTGGAAAAAGTTGAAATTGATACTGTAATGTACAAGTTTCATAATTCTAATCAGACTTCACCAATAATATTCTTCCATGATGATCCAAACGAAAAAAATTATTATCGGCTTACGTTTAGTAAATTAAAATCAGGTATTATTGAGCAAGATTTGGTTATTGATGATTACCTTTTCAATGGCAATGGTATTTTAAACGCCGGTTATAGTTTCTACAGAGGTGATCATATTGAAATTAATTTATTTCACATTGATGAAAAATATTATGAATATCTCAAAAGCATTCAAGGCGCTAAAAATGCTAATTTTAGCGCCTTTACTCAGCCTTATCCTATAAGCTCAACTGTTGATGAAGGAATTGGTGTTTTCACCGTACTTATCTACGATCGAATAACAATGAAGCTTGAGTAAAAAATAAATATTTAAATTCCGAACCACAACTACATTTGGTGAAATTGAAAATGAATAATAAATCACCTAAAATTCCCCGCTAAGCGGCAAAGGAGGGTACTAAGCATGCCCCGAAGCCTAAGCCTCGGGGCTATTATTCATTTTCATTTGTTGTTTCTTATTGAAAGCGTGATCTTATTAATTTCTAAAGCGCGAAACTTCAGTAAATTATCATATCAAAGCCAATAAATTAGCAGCCATAGTAATCACACCATTCGGTATCACGCATATCTTTGGTTTTACCATACTGAATGTGCATACCAAAAGAGGCAGAAAGTGTAACAGGCGTGTGTACATTACCTGCCAAACGAATATACTTACGCAGTATATCTTTATATTCTGGGTGCACGCAATTATCAATGATGGTATTGGCTCGTTGAATTGGCGATTTTCCTCTTAAATCAGCTACCCCTTGCTCAGTAATAATGACTTTTGTACTGTGCTCACTGTGGTCAACATGACTTACCATGGGCACGATGGTGCTTATTGCTCCACCTTTGGCAATGGATGGACATGTGAAAATAGAGAAGAAACTGTTTCTGGTAAAATCGCCAGATCCGCCTAATCCATTCATCATTTGCTTTCCAAGAACGTGAGTACTGTTTACATTACCAAATAAATCAGCCTCTAAAGCTGTGTTAACTGTAATTAAACCTAATCGGCGCACTACTTCAGGGTTATTTGAAATTTCCTGAGGACGGAGCAAAAACTTATTTCTAAAGAAGCCAAAATTGTCATATATATCGTCAAGTACTTCCGGGCTAATGGTAAGTGAACAACCGGAAGCAAAAGTCACGTTTCCTTTTTTCATGAGATCAATTACAGAATCCTGAATTACTTCTGTGTACATGTTAAATGGAGGTATATCCGGATTTTCACCCAATGAACCCAATATCGCGTTGGCTATATTTCCAACACCTGATTGCATAGGAAGAAAATCTTTGGGTAGGGTACCATTTCTAATTTGACTAGCCAAAAAGTTGGCCACGTTTTCACCAATTTTTGTAGTTACTTCATCGGGTGCACTAAATTTGCTTACTTCGTCAGGTCTATTGGTTTCTACTACGGCAACAATTTTTTTAGGATCCACTCTTAAAACTTCTGATCCGCAGCGATCGTTTACATGATAAATTGGAATTGCTTCTCTGGAAGGTGGATCATGAGGCTCATACATGTCATGCATACCTCTCAATTCCCTGGGATGCTTAGTATTTAGCTCTACAATTATTTTATCAGCTAAACGAGCAATAGTGGGTGAAATTCCTACGCCGGTTGTTGGTACAATCTCCCCATATTGATTCACATCACATGCTTCTATTACCGCTACATTTATTTTGCCCAAAAAACCATACCTGAGCTCCTGAGCCAGGTGGGAAAGGTGCATATCAAAGTAGTCGGTATTACCTTTATTAAGTAAAGCTTTCAGATCCGTATTTGACTGATACGGGGTTCTAAATTTTATTGCATCTGCCCTGGCTAGCTCTCCATCCAATGAATCGCCTGTGGAGGCTCCAGTTACCACACCTATTTTAAATGGTAAGCCAGCCTGATGTTCGCTGGTAGCAAATTTAGCTATAGCAGTAGGCACATCTTTGGGAGAACCAGCCGGCGTAAATCCACTGAAGCCTACATTATCATTGTGTTTTACAAAAGAAGCCGCTTCCTCGGCGGACATAAATGGTAGAGCCATATTATTTATATTTAAATTTTTAATGTTTTGTATTACTCTTTTAATTAATTCAAAACTAAATGGTTTAATCGCTTGTCTCTATGACAAAAGTCACTTTTTATAATATTTATAGGGGAGCTCTACAAATAGTTGATAAATATTTAGAAAAAGTGAAATGCATTATAAATAAAACAATTTCGCTTAATATTCTTTATTAATCTTATGGGCAAAGCTGAAAAGAGTTTTGATAAAAGTACTGAAAAGGTAAAAAAGACGCTTCTTGAGCCAAAAACGTATGGTGAAATCCTGGAAGAGCAGATTGAAAGTGGACTCAAAGAACATCAACGTAACAATAGTAGCCTGTTTATTTCCGGCATTTCGGCAGGTTTAGAAGTAGGCTTCAGTGTTTTTTTGATGGGTATTATCTACACGCTGTTTTTTGAAACCAGTTCTGAGTCAGCCTTACATATTGCTTTGGCACTCTCCTATCCTTTAGGTTTCATTTTTGTAGTGATTGGCCGATCAGAGTTGTTCACGGAACATACCACCTTGGCTGTAGTGCCAGTTTTAAATGGGAGCACTTCTGTTTTAAGTTTAATTCAGCTTTGGGGAGTTGTATTATTAGGAAACTTAATTGGAGGGTATTTTTTTGGCTTTGTAATTACCTTAATAGCGCCAGCCATGGAAATTATTAGTTACGAGGCTTTTTTGCATTTAGCGCAGAAAATGGTTGAGTATGATTGGGATATAATTTTAGGAAGTGCTATAATAGCAGGATGGTTAATGGGCTTACTTAGCTGGCTCATGAACTCTTCAAAAGATACTATCAGCCGCATTTTTATGATTATATTAGTTACTGCCACTATTGGTATTGGTGGTCTGCATCACTCGGTTGTTGGTTCTATTGAGGTTTTTGCAGGGTTAATTACTTCACCGGAAATTACGATAGATGATTACCTGCAATTTCAGCTATTGGCCACATTAGGTAACATTATTGGTGGTGTATTTTTTGTAGCGGTAGTCAAATTTAGCCATGTGAAAAGAAGCGAAAATGACTTGCATTTTCATAAACATAAGCGCAAAAATAAAAATAAAAAAAATAAATAAGTCACTGCTATTTCCTTTTTACCAGCATATCCTGCACATATTGTTTTCTTAACGCTTCAGAATCTCCGTATTGGTTTTGTAAACCTTTTAGTTGGTTTTTCATCTGATCCACTATTTCTGCATACTCTGGTTTATTGATTACATTATTCATTTCCTTCGGATCTTTTTGCAGATCATAAAGCTCCCATTCATCTATATCGTAATAAAAATGAATTAGTTTATAATCTTTGGTTTTGATACCATAATGCCGCTTTACACTGTGAGCGCCGGGATATTCGTAGTAATGGTAGTACATAGATTCCCGCCAGTTTTCCGGAGATTCGCCTTTCAGGATTGGCAAAAAACTCTCTCCTTGCATATCTTGCAGTACATTTACACCGGCAGCTTGCAGAAAAGTACTGGCAAAATCGAGGTTCATTACAAAATCATCGTTTACTTCGCCATTAGCTATTACTTTTGGCCAACGAATAATCAATGGAGTGTGAAAAGATTCTTCATACATGAACCTCTTATCAAACCAGCCGTGTTCACCCAGGTAAAAACCCTGATCAGAGGTGTAAACTACAAGAGTATTTTCAGTCAGGTTATTCTCGTCTAAATAATCCAATATTCTGCCCAGGTTATTATCTACTTCCTGTACACAAGCCAGGTAATCCTGCATGTATCGCTGGTACTTCCAAATATCCATTTCCCTGCCTTTTAAGCCGGCATGATGGTACGCTTGGGTAACCGTATCATAAACTGCGTCCCAGGCTAATCGTTGCTCTTCGGACATTGACTTGTAGGTCCAGCGGTAATTGTTGGTGCGTCCGTCACCTTCTTTGATATTCAATGGCTCCGGAGGCTGGACCTTTAGGTCCCAGGAAGGCCCCATGTGCTCTGCCACTCGCATTTCTGCTTGTTTGGCAGCTTGGCCCCTACCTTCATAATCATCGAAATAAGTGTCCGGAACCGGATATTGGTGGTTTATTCGGGTATGCTGTGGCTCAGGATACCAACCCCGGTGAGGAGCTTTGTGCTGATAAAGCATCAAAAATGGCTTGGTTGTATCTCTTTTATTAGCTAACCAATCCAATGCTATATCGGTGGTGATAGTCGTATTATGTCCTTCAATAGTTTCCTTTCCTTTGGCAGTTTTAAAAACCGGATTGTAGTACCTTCCCTGTCCTGGCAAAATTTTGTAATAATCAAAACCGGTGGGAGTAGTTTTCAAGTGCCACTTGCCTACCATAGCGGTGTTGTAGCCAGCTGCTTGTAGCAACTTGGGGAAAGTCTGCTGAGTACTGTCGAAAGGCATTTTGTTGTCCAGCACACCATTGACGTGGCTGTATTTGCCGGTAAGAATAACGGCACGACTAGGAGCACATATAGAATTGGTCACATAGGCATGATTGAATAACATTCCTTCTTTGGCTAACCTGTCAATGTTTGGAGTTTCGATTAATTGTGAGCCATAAGCTGAGATGGCTTGCTGTGCATGATCATCAGTCATGACAAAAAGTATATTGGGGCGTTCGGCATCGTTTTTATTTGTAGATTGGCTGGTTTCCGACTGGCAGGAAAATAAAACTAAAGCCAAACCAATTGATGTAATCAGTATTCTCATGTAATTGTTATTTAAAGTTGTAGAATAATAGGATTGGCGCCATTGAAGCCAAGCTTTACTTTTTCATTGCCTTTGATAGTTTCGGGGGCATCCCTGGCTCCTTTTACTGAAATATCTTCACAAGCCTGTGCCACACGCAATTCAATAAAATTTTCATAACCGGGATGTATTGTCACATACATTGAATCTTCGGTTAATTCACCATCAATTGTAGCTCCTCCTTTTACTACCAGGCCCTTGAAGCTAACGCCTTCTTTTTTCCATGCTGGAAGTACAGCAGCAAATAACTCGGTATATCCTCGCCAGTCAGAAACCAATGCATCGGTAAATGCTTGCTGATAAAGGCCCTGGGTAGGAAAATAATAAGAAAGGTCAATTGTGTATCTTTCCCAAAAAGTAAACTCATAAAATTGAATCCAGCGAGGATCGGCACCAGAATAATATTGAATGGCACTCAGGTCTTTGGCCAAAGCTTCTTCGGCTCCTAATCTACTACTGGCTAAAGCAAAAGCACCGTATGTCCAGCCGTGCGAAACAGGTTTTTTTGCTAATCTGGTCAGGTCATACCTTTTTTGCCAGGCTATTTGGGCCGGGCCATTCTCAGGTACCAGATCTTCCATAGGGCAAAAGGTGATTGCATTGAGTTGCACCGGATGTTTTTGACTATTCGCAGGGCGTTTATCTCCTTCATATGTAGCGTAAAACCCTTCCGGCTTCAGCAATCGTTCCCTTTCCAAACCAGCAGCCAGCACTTTTTCTGCTTTATCGGCCAATGCTTGTTCATATTCACTTACAACTTTAGTTGCCTGCAAATAATTGCGTGCGGAATATTCAGTACTATAGCTGGCACAAAGTAAATTTTTGGAACTTTTCAGCCGCGAAGCTTCATCCTGACCGGCAGCTTTATGATGATCGACATCGTAAGTGCCTTTGTCGTTGGCATGAATTACATTGGTATAAAACCGCCATACCTCTTCCATGATTGGGAAATATTCTTCTAAAAAATCAATGTCACCGGTGCGCTGATAATAATGCCAAACCATGGCAGATACATAAGCCGGATTATGAATTTCGTAGGAGTCATTGCTTACCACTCCATCTTTTTCAAATTCATCCCACTGATCAAATGGTGGTGTCCAGGGATAAAAACCACCTTCAACATCCATGGTTCGCACACTGTATTTTTTCACTTCCGGCAAAATGTCCAGCCAGTATTTCATTGCTTTTTCATAACGATCGAAGTGGCCGGTGCGTGTTAGGTTTTCAGCTACATAATAAACGTCCTGAGGAAAAGTAAATCCCCAGATGTTGGTATTCATACCGGTAGGAATTAGCGCTTTTTCCGGAATAGTGGCAAAATTACTAATATTGTAATAGTTAGAACGGGTCCAGATATTGTGTGCCCTTTCTTCAGGAAAATTTATGTATGCCCTGCTCCATTCCTTCTCCCATTCTGCTATATGCGATGCTATTAAATTTTCAAAAGATTGATCAATAGCAACACTGCTGTCTACATCTTCTCTATCGATTATAAATTTTAATAGGTTCTCATCATTTTTAAGCCTGATACTTATCACATCACCATCCCGGGTTATTTCATTATCGCTAATCACTGTCCATTGAGTAGTGGTCATGTTGGTGCTGGAGGTGATATTTGCCCTGTTGCCTGTTATATCGTATGACAGTTGCATGGGCTTTGCTTTTAGCTTTTCAATTTGTGTAGCATATGTTTGGCAGTGAATTTTAATTACAATTTCTTTTTCGGGATTATTAGCCCGCCGGTCAATTTTCATTAAAAAAAGATTGGGAATGGTTTGATGAGCTATGCTGGTGATTTTTACAGGCCCAAATAAATCATATTCAGTGGTAAGTATTCCGTTGTAGATGTCCAATTCCTGGCGGTAACCCTCCGTTTCCATCATATTGAGAATGGTACTACCATCAGCAAATTCTGCCTGAATATAGGCCAGCGGCAGTTGCCTTTGCCGGGTAGTTTCGGTCATGTAGTAATTATCAATATAGCCGAGCACTGTTCTTCCTTCCGGAATGCCTTTAGTGGGTCGACTTTGAAAGCCCATATGATCAAAGCTTCCGCCTACTATACCATTAGAAATATAGGGGGGGACATGGCGATACCCGGTTTGAAATCCGGCGGAATCATAAATAACATTGGCCCTTCTTACAATTTCAGCAATTATTTTTTTATCAGAAGAAGTGTTAATATTGTTGTTATCCTGCGGTTGAGGATTATTGCATTTAAGTGTAAAAAATACAATTATTAAACAGGAAAAAATTCTTAAATATCTAATTTTCATAATTAACAGGTTTATATCATTCACAAAACAGTGCCTAAATTAAAATATTTTATAAATAGAATAAAATTTAAATAGGTATTATTCATAATTAATTGCAAAAGCGATATATGCTCTTTCAATTGTTTTACTGCCAATTATAATTTATATTGGTCCATATTTTTACAATACTTACACAATATGAAATCAATGAATCGCCGAAATTTTCTTTCCAAGTCAGGTGCCGGTCTTGGATTAATAAGTAGTGGAATTATTGCAGGAGGATGTGATAGCTATAATTCAAAAGAAGAGAAAAATAGCCAGCGAGTACATCCATTACAAGGGCTTAATCGTGAGAATTTAAAGATCTCAGATTTAAAAGTTACGCTCTTTTCAGCTCCTATTCCTGATGCTGAACAGTGGTACCTTGATTGGGTGCCGGAACGATACCGTGCCTGGAAAACAGATTCTGTTTTAATTGAAGTTTTTACTGATGTGGGAATAAAAGGCATTGGCGGCTGCACCCAGTATGGCGGGCCTGACAAAATAAAAGCTTATGCTGAAAATGTGATTAAACCTGCTATTGTTGGCCAAAACCCATTTGATATTGAATTACTAACCAGCGGAGTTACCCGCCGCGGAGAAAAAGTGGCCTGGGCCGGCGTAGACATGGCCTTATGGGATATTATAGGTAAGGTAGTAGAAAAGCCAGTGTACCAGATGCTATCAATTGACAAAGAGCCGCCTGATAAAGTACCGGTTTATGCCAGTGCCGGTGAAATGTATGACGGAGATGTATGGCCGGATAATTTGATAGCAGAAGCAAAAAAATTGCGTGAAAAGGGTTTTAAAGCCTATAAATTCAGACCGGGAACTCACTGGAGCGTGAGTGGTATGACCATGAGCAGATACATTGATGGTGTATGGAAAATAAGGGAGGCCATGGGTGAAGATTTTGGCTTGATCCAGGAATGTAATGCCCAGTTTAGCCTTGAACAGACGATGCAATTTATCCCCGAAGCAGAAAAGATGAATTTGCTTTGGATAGAAGATCCGACTTTTAGATTTGGTGATGAAGCGAGGCAAAACTATGCATTGATAAAGAAAAAACTGGATAAAGTGCTGCTTTCCTATGGTGGTGATACCATGGACAACCGCTTTCAGTACAAAGAGTGGATAGATGCACAGGCCATGGACATTGTGCAACCCGATGCCGGTGTTATGGGCCTTACCGAGGCATGGTATGTTTCCAGGATGGCTCATTTACAAAACCAGGTATGTGCTCCCCACAATTGGCACGGTGCTTTGCTCACCATGGGTAATGCTGCTATGGCAGCTAGTATTCCCAATTTGATCATGTTGGAAATTAACCAAACTTATAATCCATTAAGAGATGAATTGTTAAAGACTCCTTTTCGTATTGAAGATGGTTATTTTCACCTACCACAAGGTCATGGTTTTGGTGTAGAGGTAATTGATGATGCTGCTGATAAATTTCCATACATGGAAGGTAGATATGATAAGCCACGACCAAGTTAATTGAATATTTTTATTATTAAAATAACTTACACACTATAGATTTAATTCATTATTGACAAAACAATTTAAGTCAAAGACGTGAATACTAATTAAATACCTATCAAACAATTATGTGTTTTATCTTAGAAATTGGTAATTATCTTTAGAAATTAAGTCTATTTGATTGGGAATAGCAAAAAATACTTAAAATAGCACCCAGTAAAACAAGCTAAAGTATAGCGCTGTTTGCTCATGGATTTTATACAATCAATATTTGTAGTATTCAAAATTTTTATTTTCAAATTATTTATTTTCTAAATATTATCTATAATGAAAAAATCGAAATTATTACTTATTAGTGGAATGGTGTTTTTTCTAAGTTTATTTTCATGTAGTGATGAAGAAACCAATCTACAAGATCAAGGAAATGAAGCTTTAGCTAATGAACAAAATGCAGCTGAGGAAAAGGTAATTCCAACTTCAACATTACAAACAGGAATTGAAATAAATGGTGCTACCATAGAAACAGGAAATCCTCCTGCTCCAACTGTTTCAATGGATTTTCAGGTGAACAAAGATAAACAAGATGCTTATCAAAGAACTGGTCTCGTTATCCAATTTTCATCTAACGAACCAGTTGCCGGAGCTTACATCCAATTTAAAGATGTAGATGGAAATCCAACGAGTAACTATTTTAATGTGCCTTATGCATCATTCAATGGTAGATTATTGAAAAAAGAAATAAGTTATAAATATAAAAACCATCAAGCTCGAACTACAGAAGAATTTTCTAATGAAATTAATATAAATTTTGGATCTGACATGCCTGAAGGTCGATTTTGCTACGATATTCGATTGTATGATGGTGAAAATAATGTTGGCCAAATCGAAACAGTTTGCGTAACTGTAGAAGCTTGGGGAGGCAATGCGGAAATTGTAGGAAAATGGATATTTGATAGAATAGAACCAGCTGATGATGGTGATAACACAACTGGTTTTATATGTCAAAATGGAGACTCATTAGATGACGTACAATATAGCATTGAATATGTTTATCTACACACATTTGTACTCAATTCAGATGGTACTTATTACGAACAATATGATGAAGAGGGTAAATATTTAGATCTTGAGGCTTCTGAAACTAATTGTTCTGCTGTGTACGGTGATTTAGAAAAGGAAAGCTATAAATACTCCGGTAATTGGGCATTTAATGAAGAGAAAGAAACGCTAACAGTTATTGATTTTAAATACGAGGACCTTATTGACCTTACCAATAATGAAGATTATGTTGATGGTGAAGTCTATTATGATAATGTTAAAGCCGAAATTTCGAATAATGAGTTGGTTATTACGGATGGCGATTATGTCTCGTATTTTAAAAGAGGATAATTTCTAAATTTACAATAAAAAATTGCGATTATTGATTGTCTATATTAATAATCGCATTTTTTATAGACACATTAACTAACTATTTAGTTTTATATCTAAGCATTTAGTTATACCTTTGTAGGTATAATTTTAGAGATATGACCAGATACTTAGTTTTTTTCATCCTCCTGATCATTCATAGCGTAGCCAATGCTCAAAATTCAAATGGTTCATTAAATACTACTTCCATTTACGATCAGTCAGATAAGCTTATAAAAAATTACAAGTTCAATAAAGCCATTGCCCTAATGGAAGAATATTTAGCAAGTAATGAAGAGGACGATGTGAATATATTATATAAAATAGCCATTTGCCATACTTACCTGGGCAATCTTTTCAAAGCAAGAAAATATTATAATCAAATACTACAAAACGATTCCACCCAAGTGCAAGCATTGAATAAATTGGGAACAATTTATGTGAATGAGGATAATTATAAAAAAGCAGCTGATTGTTATGAACAATTAATTGTACATGATTCAACCAATAGTTATTATTACAAAAAATTAGCCAATATAAAATATAAACAAGGCATTTTAAGCCAGGCTGTACAATTATTCGATACAGCTTTGGTTTACAATCCCGATGATATAGAGTCAATTATTTCCTTGGCCGAAATTTATAGTGAATTGATGGAAATAGATCCGTCATTAAAGCAGCATTTTAACCAATCTATAAAAAGAGGGTTTGAATTAGACTCATTAAACAGAAAGCTGCTGGAATTAAGTGCTGAAAATGATTTTGAGCTTAAAAAATATATATCAACTATAGCGTCTATCCATTTAGTTTTACAATATCATCAAGACACCACAGGTTTTCATGCTCACTTATTGGGTATGGCCAATAAACAATTAAAAAAATGGGAAAAGGCGGAGCAGTGGTTTCACTTCCTAATAGAAAAAGAAGAAGATACTGAGCTAACCCATTATTATCTGGCAATGGTTTATGATGAACAAAAAAAACATGATCTAGCCATCAAGCATTTTCAAATGGCTATCAACAAAGGGATATCTAATAATATTCATAGCTATTATATAAGCTTGGGAAAGCTATATGAAAATAATGGCAAGAATGGCAAAGCTGTAAATGCCTATCAAAAAGCATATGAACATAGCCAAATAAATATTTTATTATATAAATTGGCCACAAACTCAGAAAAATATTATAAAGACAAAAGTATTGCATTAAGGTATTATCAACGCTATTTGGATAATGCTAAGAAAGATAATGAATATACTGAATATGCCCGGTATAAAATAACCAAAATCAAAGAATACCTGCATGCAAAAAATAATCTATAAATTACTTTCAATTTTCTTTACTTTTTCACGCACAAGTTTTCTGGTAAGCTTATCTACTAATCGGTTTTCATTGTAACCGGTGTCTTTTTTCTGATGTGCCGGTATTTTTATAAACTGTAGATCATGTCTTTCAAGGTATTGATAAATTGTAATTAGCAGCTCCGCATTAGCTACAGCTTTTCCTTTAGAGGTTATAAAATTTTGAGCAAACAATTTAATTTTTCTTTTGGGCAGATCAGCCACGTATTGACTATCTGTGTAAATAATTGTTCTGCATTGATATGATTTAGTGTCTAAGTATTTTAAGGCTTCTAACACCGCCTTTAATTCCATTTGCTGGTGATTAACATTAGTAACACAGCCGGACAAAGTAATAGCACTGGTTTCTTTAATTAAAGCCGCCCATGCACCAATTTTATGTTGGGGATTGGCACTTCCATCGGTAAAAATTACTATTTCGGGGATTGTTAATGTTTCCAATGTTGTATTAATGCTCCTATTGCGCCTTCAATTGGATCTGTAACCGGCAGTGGCACTTTTCTGATATTTTTGTCTGCCGCGGGTCTTTCCCCAATTTTACCATAATTCATGTCATAATTTTGATTAGGCGGGTAAGCGCCCACACAGGCAAAATTACTACTACTCTGCAAATTTTTATGTACAACACCTGCAGGTATTACTACCGCATCACCTGCCTGTAGATCGGCAATAATACCTTTAGAGCCGCCAAATTGAACTTTCACTGAACCTTGATAAACAGCCAATACTTCATGTGCAGTACTATGGTAATGATGGTAAGAAAAGATGCCATTGTGCCAGCTATTACCCCAGGAATGTTTACTAAATCTTTTCTCAATACTGTTGGCATCATTATCTTGATCAAATACCCCAAGATAAATAATAAGTGGTAAAAATTCATTATTGGGAAAAGTACCGTCATCTTTTAAAAAATGAGTAGTAATATTCATATGCTGACTACTTAAAGTTAAACGGGAATATTAATAAAAACGCCAATAATTGGCGTTCAATTTATTTATTATCACTTTCTTCTAATACTTGAAATGCATCCTTTCTCAAAACCCTGTTGTCATCTATCATTAAAACTCCTCCATTTAGCGATTCCCATTTTGAAAATGGTTTTTCAGTATTTGTTTTTGTGTATTCCTTCTTGTTCAATAGCCAAAGCACCTTAGTTCCTACCGGCAGTTTAACATCCACAGTTTTTGATTTTTCGTTTCTATTCTTATCCGATATTTTTATCTTTTCTTCTATTGTATTCATGAGTTTGATTGAGTTAATAATTACAGCAAAATAAACTAAATTTCATCTAATTTGCATTCACTTTCTTAAATAAAAGTTTAAAAACTATAATTTGTTATCGAAATAAATTTTTGGACACTAATAAGAATAATTGCAAATCAATTATTTTGATAATGAAATGACAAAAAATAGTATAATATGCCAAATAATATTGCTCATTTATAAATAATTACTGAATAGAAAAAAGATAGCTACCCCCTCCTACTTCAAGAATTACTGCTGTATTATTTTCCTTTAAAAATTTTATGCCTTGTTTTCTGGTTTTTTGCTTACCATCATAAATTATGCTATTGGCTTCTTTTATCACAACCTTACTTTTACCTAATTTGGGTAGCCGAACTTCTGCCAGACAATTGGTAGGTACAGTAACATCGAGCCTCATTACCCCGTCATTTTGCTCCCATCGACTGGCCAATTTGCCATAAGGGGTATTGAGGCTTGCTTGAGCCCATGGTAAATCTTTTGCCGGTAAAGGAGCAATTATTGATTTTTTAAAACCAGGCTCTTCAAACACAGGTCTTATTCCTGCCAAATACCCAAAAAACCATTCTCCTATTGACCCATAAGCAAAGTGATTTCTGGAATTCATACCTTCCGGTCGCTCCGTATCGCTATTCCAAAGTTCCCACATGGTAGTAGCACCTTGTGCTACCATATAGCCCCAGGATGGATATGTAGTTTGCGTTGCAATTTTATAAGCAAGTTCATGGTGGCCATATTCTGAAAGAATAGGTAATAAATATTTTGTGCCTAAAAATCCGGTAGTTAAATGATTGTCCTTTGCTCTTATATTTTCTACAATTTTATTTACCACGGATTCTCTTAATTCAGGAGGGGTAATGCCAAACGCAACCGGTAATAAATTAGCCGTTTGGGTTGCTCCTTCATATTGTCCGGTGGCTGTGCTATAATATCTATTTTGATAGGCATCAGCAATATTCTCAGCTAAATTTTGATAATACTCAGCCTCATCATTTTTTTGCAGTACTTCCGCCATTTGAGATAATAACTTGGATGAGTAGTAGTAGTAGGCACATCCTATGGGTTTACCCGGCGATTTTTCTACAGCTACCCAATCTCCGTAGCCACCCCAGTCTGTATCGCCCCATTCATAAATGTAATTTTGGCTTTGATCCTGCATGTAATCCACCCAAGCTTTCATGCCCTGGTAGCTGGTCCGTAATATTCGTTTATCGGCATAAAATCGATAGTTTTCCCAAGGCACTATTACCACTGCATCGCCCCATCCTGGCTTAGCCGGGCCCTCAACTACAATTGGAGGATTTACATCATAAACCCATCCTTCAGGCTCTTGACCATCAAGAATATCTCTTTGCCATTTTTGCCAAAAGGAAGCTAAATTGTAATTGTAATTAGCTGTAGCAGCAAATATCTGTGCATCGCCCATCCATCCAAGTCGTTCATCTCTTTGCGGACAATCAGTAGGAACACTCATGAAATTGCCTCTGGTACCCCATTGAATATTGGTATTAATTTGATTGAGCAGTTGATTGCCAGAGGCAAACTCTCCTGTACGAGGCGCATTGGTATGAAAAACTACCCCGGTAATTGTACTCTCATCAGGAGGATTTGTAAGTCCTTCTACTTGCACATACCTAAATCCATGATAAGTGAAATATGGCTCGTATTCTTCTTCACCATTGCCCAAGCAAATGTAAATATCATCTACCTTAGCTGAACGTAAATTTTCTTGAGCTACCGTACCATCCTGGTGTAGCAATTCCGCAAAACGCATGGTGATAGAAGTTCCGGCAGGTTCATTTACTTTTAGCCTGGCCACGCCTACTATGTTCTGGCCCATATCAAAGACATATATTGATGGTTTCACTTCTGTTACCTTTACAGGGGTAATTTCTTCAGTCACCTGAATGGTAGGTGCTTGTTGAGCCACCAATTGAACTGAATCATTGGTGGTGATAAGATCGGCCTGTTGCCAGTTGTTCATTCGGTATTGTGGCGTAGACCAACCCTCCTGT
>Ga0207419_1000845_pt1 | contig 25607 bp, 19 predicted proteins | sample ElkSloMetagenome_4_FD_184723 | JGI IMG/M metagenome (GOLD analysis project Ga0207419, IMG submission 184723) | Hot spring microbial communities from Elkhorn Slough, Monterey Bay, USA - MD2A (version 2) | ecosystem: Environmental > Aquatic > Marine > Intertidal zone > Estuary: Microbial mat ... | reverse complement strand
GATCAGATGATTTCGGCACCGAACAGATTCCACGCCCAAAGCTGGGCGCAGAGAACGGCCAGGGCCAGCGCAAAAAGCGTGTAGTGCAGGCGGCGCAGGGTTGGCCAGCCCGATCCTCGCCAGGCGGGGATCAGGCCGCTCAACAGGACGGCAGTGATGGCCAGGAGTGCCCAGCCGGCAGAGCTGAAGATGACGACGGAGAGCGGCGGAAAGTCGCGGATCGTCGATACATCGATCCTTGAGGCCGAGATAACGGCAACCAGTCCCAACGCGCCGTAGGCGAGCGCGCCAACGGCAGCAACCTGCGCGCGCCATGCCGCACGGCGGCCGGCGGCCGTCGACTCGGCCTGCCGGCGCCCGCGCTTCCAGGCACCGAGCAGGGTGGTCACGCTCAGGCCCAGGGCGAGCAGGGCCGGCAGAAACAGGGCCCAGGGCATTCCGAGAATGGGAATTCGTTCATGCGAATGCACGCCGCTGCCGTCGTTGACGGCGATGACCTGGTCGTTCGAATCGCGCTGGAAATGCAGGGTCTGACCACGTTCGTTGATGAAGACATCCTCCGAACCCGCCGCAGGATAGTAGCGCTTGCTCTCGCCGGACTGCTGGACGACCAGGCTGCCGTCGTCTGCCGCCCGCACCGAGAGCGTGGGCGCGATTGAGAGCACGGCGGTCAGGGTGGTGTGGGAGCGCCGGTTGTTTCGGTAGTCCCCGCCATAGGGCGCCAGGCGTCGGGATGCCGTCGCCGGGGTCAGATCTGGCGCCGTCGATATCTCAGCCGAGCGAAGCTCGCGCTCGATCAGTAGTTCGGTCAGTGTATTGACCGTGGCATAGCCGCCGCTGCCGGAATTCTGCGAGGCAAACACGCCGAAGTTCAAGGTCGGCACGAACAGCATCCGCGATTGAAAGTTGCCGGTTGAGCCGGCATGCCCGAAGACGGAAACGCCATGGAGCGGAAAAGTCTGGAAGCCATGGGCCAGGTCAGCGGCGCTGGGGCGATCGTTGAAGTGCCGTGTCAGCATCTGTGCGTGCGTCGCCTCTGACAGCAGTCGAACGCCGTCCAGTTCGCCAGCGTTAAGGTGGAATCGCATCCAGCGCGTCATGTCCGAGGCGGTCGAGGCCATCGCGCCGGCGGGCGCGAAGGGGCCGAGCTGCATCGGATCGCTGGTCTCGATGCGCCCGCTGACGCGCCGCAGGGCCTCGGACATTCGCGCGGCCTGATCTTGATCGAGTTGCGACGGTGCGAGGAGTGTGGTGCTGTCCATGCCAAGGGGTTCGAGGATGTCCGAGCTGAGGATCTCGATGTAGGGACGACCGTCGACCACCTCGACGATGTAGGCAGCCAGGGCCGAGCCCCAGTTCGAATAGGAGGTCCTTGCCCCGGGCGGGAAGACGCGTGCTGGCTGAGTCAGGGCCAGGATGTCGCCGAGGCTGCCCGGATCCTCGTCGGTGAACTGGAAAACCTTAAGCGAGTCCTCGAAGCCGGCGCGATGGGCCATCAGGTCGTTCATCGTGACCGGTGCGTCGAAGGCTTCCTCGATCTTGAATCCCCTGAGATAGTCGTTGACGTCGCGGTCGAGATCCAGCTGGCCACGCTCGACCAGCATCATGACCGCGGTCCAGGTGAAGGTCTTGGAGATCGATCCGATGCGAAACAGCGTCTCGGAGGCGTCCGCGGCCTGCCTGCCGGTCGCGTCGACCTGACCGTAGCCCTTGAGGAGGCGGGCCTGGTCGCCGTCCGTGACCGCCAGGATCAGGCCGGGAATTCGGTGCTCCCGAAGCATGGCATCAATGATGCCGTCGACGTAGGGTTCGAGCCGAGCGCCCGCGGGAGGTCCGCTGCTCCCAACCGGAGCTTCTTCAACGATCTGCGCCCGGGCGGCGATCAGAAAGGCGAGCAGCAGAAAAGCCACAAGACAGCGTTTCATGGGCATGCGGCAGGCCCTCCATGGGCTCGACAGCGGCTAGGACCCAACTATACCCTTCGGGAAAAATTCCCGGCTGGATTGAACCGAATCATGCGCTGCGGGCACTGTTGATGCAAACGCGAAGGACTGATCGAAGGACGATGGCTCAGCGCTCGGAACAAGAAAGGGTACTCGACGCCTACCTGGTGGCGGCCGGCCGCAGCGGCGATCGCGCTGCCCTGGAGCGCCTGGCTCAGCGCTGGATGCCCAAGCTTCTGGCCCATGCCTTCCGCTTGAGCGGCGAGAGGGACCTGGCCGCAGACATATCGCAGGAAGCCTGGGCCGAAATCCTGAAGAGCCTGCCCCGTCTCGATGACTGCAACGCCTTCGCGTCCTGGGCGTTCCGGATCGTGACCCATCGATACGCCCGTGCGATCCGATCGCTGACGCGTCGCCGCGCCGGTGAAGCGGCGGCAGCCCTACAAGCCCAGCCGCACGTGGAGCCGATGCAGGAAGGGCTGGCCGAGAGCGACCGCGTTCGCCAGTTGATGGCCGCCTTGCCCGGCCCCCAGCGCGCCACCCTGGCCCTGTTCTACCGTGAGGGCCTGCGCGTGGCCGAGATCGCCGTCGCAATGGACGTGCCTGTGGGCACGGTCAAGACCCGCTTGATGCATGCACGCAACGCCTTGCGTGCCTTACTCGAAGGAGAACACCATGAGCAAGATCGATGATCTGATCAACGACACCCTCAGCCAGGAGGACGAACGCCTGCTGGCGGAATACGGCTCGGAACCCGGCTATTTCAAACAGGCCTTCGGATTGTTTCGCGGCCCCTTGAGCTGGGTCATGTGGCTGGTGATGATCTGCAACGTCCTGATCGGGGTTTTCGCCCTCTGGGCCGTCTGGCAGGCGATGACCGCCGAGCTCGTGATCGATGCCGTGCGCTGGGGCATCGCCGCAGTGATCGCCGTCCAGCTCGTGACCTTTCTGCGAGGATTCATGGGCGATCATTTCGAAGCCAATCGAGTGCTGCGAGAGATCAAGCGCGTCGAGTTGCGCCTGGTTCGAATGGAGTCGCGCGAGCCGTGAGTGTCACGGAGCCTTTGTCGACAGGTGGGAATTCAGATCGCTCCAGAAGGCCGACCTGAGGTTCTCTAGTCGCCTTTGCCGATTTCGCGCGCTCGGCCGAGCTGTTGCAGCGTGATCGGAGGCCCGATCAGCTCGAACAGTACGGTTGCTGCCACAACCAGCGGGAGGAGATAGGAGAGATCGGGAAAGCGATCGACGGCGACCAGTGCGAGGCCGAGTGCGACGCCCGCCTGGGGCAGCATGCAGGCACCGATCCGCCGGCGAATCAGGGGCGTGGAGCCGGCCAGCCAGCCGCCCAGCTCGCCGCCGACAAGTCGGCCGATGATTCGCGCGGCGATGTAGACCAGACCGAGCAGGCCCAGCGCAGGTAGGGCGGCCCATTCCAGCTGATACCCGGCCATGAAGAAGAACAGGGCGAGGAAGGGAAAGGCGATGCCCTCGATCGATCGAAAGGGTCGGACATGATGCCGAGCCAGGTTGGCGACCACGACGCCTAAGCTCATGGAAGCCAGCAGGAAAGACAGGTCGAGGAGATGGGCCAGGCCCGCGGCCAAAAGGACGAAGCCGATGGATTCGAGCAGCATCGGCTCACCCGGCATCAGGCGGCCCGTAAGCCAGGCCATGGGCAGGCCGAGGAGCACCCCGATGGCGATCGAGCTGAAGACTTCGAACAGGCCGTGCGCGAGGATGGCCCAGCCGCTGTCGCTGGTTCCGGCCATCCAGGCCACGATCACCAGCGTGATACTGAAAAGGATGGCGCACCAGGCGTCATCGATCGCGACCACCTGATAGACCAGTTTGGTCAGTGGTCCCCGAGAGTGGGCTTCTCGAAGGACGTCCACCGTGGCGGCTGGCGCGGTCGCGGTCGAGATGGCTCCAAGCAGGAGGGCCAGGGCCCAGTTATTGGTGAGCAGTCCAACGGCGACCGAGACAAGGACGGCGGTGACGACCGTGACCGCCAGGCTGATGATCATGGACTCCCGGGCCTGGCGCAGGTCCTTGAAAGAGAGCCTTTCTCCCAGCAGGAAGCCCACGATCGCAAGCGTGATTTGGGTGATCAGATCGAAGCTGCTCGTCGCACCCTCTGGCAGGAGATCGAGTAACTCCGGGCCGGCGAGGGCGCCAAGCAGGAGCAGAAGCGTGACGCGAGGCAGGTGGACGCGGCGAGCCAGACCGTGGGCCGCGAGTGCCGCCAGTAAGGTCGCGCCAATCCAGATCAGATGAAGGTCATTGCTGTTCATGACGAGCGATCGTCTCCGAGCCCGAGTTTCCGACGTGGAGAGCATACCCGCAATGCTTGGCGGGCAGACAGGGTATTTTTTCCGCCAGCGCGGTATGCTTCTCATCGATCGCCCACCACGAACAGCGCGAACCTGTCGGAGCACGAGATGCGATGAAAACCTTGCTGCACGTCGTCTTAGTCCTTACCCTCGCCGCCTTCCTCGCCGCCTGCGCGGCCTTCTCGCCCTACGACGAAGAACCGGCGGTGACCGTCACGAGCTTCGGGTTTGCACCGGAAGGGGCGTCCGCCGGACCGATCCTTCGCGTCGGCCTGCGGGTCATCAACCCGAACCGGGTCGAGCTGCCGCTGATCGGCATGAGTTACCGGGTCGATCTCAAGGGTCAGCGCCTGCTTACGGGTGCCGCGTCAGATCTGCCCGTCATTCCGGCTTACGGCAGCGCTGATTTCGAGGTCGACCTCAGCCCGGATCTGATCGGCGGCTTGCGCCTGCTCGCCGACCTCATGGCCCGCCCGAGCGACTCGCTGGACTATCGCTTTGCCGCGCGTCTCGACGTTGGCGGCTGGCGGCCAAACATTCGAATCGAGGAGACGGGAGAGCTCTCGGCGTTGCGCGCCGATCGCTTCGAGTAACCCTCCCTGAGAGATAGGACCCGAAGCGTCACGCGGAGGGGCGAAGGGCGCAGAGAATAAACTGGTTGGTTTTTCCGCGGGCTCTCCGCCCTCGGTGGTCTCCGCGTGAGGCGCTTTACTGCTCGATCTCGTTGCCCCAGTGGCGGGTCAGCAGATAGTCGATGGTCAGGTTATCGAAGAGGGCGGAGCCGGTGGAGATGAATAGCGCGGGGGAGGGCCGTTCATCGGGCTTGAGTAGGAGGTCGCGCAGGTCCCGCATCGGCTGATCCGTGAGGCGGTGTTCTTCTTCGAATCGTTTCAGGTCGCCCCAGTGGCGGCTGTCCTGGGTATCGAGACAGATCGCGTAGTGCTCGAGCACCGAGGCATCGAGCTCCTGCTGCCAGTCCGTGTCGGCGCCGACGCTGACCACCAGGCGGGGTCGATGGCCAGCGGCGTCGAACAGCGGCCGCTCGCTGTCGGTGGCCAGAACCAGCGCCTCCGGTCGGCTCGAGAGATCGTCGCCTCGGAAGCAGCCGGTGGCGAGATCCGGCCGTAACTCGCTAATCTGCCGCGCGGCCAGTTCTGCGCGCCGCGTATCGATATCGCTGAACTCGATGCGTTTGATCGACGGCAGGCTGGCGGCGTAGAGCGCGGTGTAGTAGCCGACCCGTCCAGCGCCGATGATGGCCAGGTGCTCACAGTCCGGCGCCAGCAAGCGCAGCCCGATGACGGCGCAGGCGCCGGTCCGCGCCGAGGACAGGATGCAGCCGGCGAACCCCGCCTCGATGAAGTTCTCGGTGCTGTGGAGGGCAAAGGCCTTGCCGACGCTGATCTCGCCGGGCACGATCTGCCGCGGCCAGTTCGTGCCGATGATCTTGACGGTCTTGCGGACTCGTTCGGGGAACCGGACGACGCAGGGCATGACCCGGAAGTCGGAGCGCTCGCCGGGGTCTGTAAAGACCGCCTTGGGCGGCAGCTCAAGCTGAGCGCGATCCTCAGCGATGGCACTCAGGCTCTCGAGGAGGTAGTCGAGGTAGGCGAGGGGCGCGTCGGTCAGCGCGTCGTGGACGACGGCATCGTCGAAGAATCGGTACGGCTCGTTGTTGATGCGCAGCAACTCGTTGAGCGCGGAATCGATCATGATTCGGATCCTGATGGTTGAGAGGGTGCGGCGGCCTGCAACGCGGGAAGCGCAATCTCGGGCGGCGCCAGGACAACGAGGAGGTCGCCGGCAGAGGCGCGGGTCAGTCCGGCGCGGATCGACTCGACCTCCTCTTCGAAACTGCTGACTTCTTCAGTTGCCTTGCCGCAGGCCAGGAGCCGATGCCGGAAGTAGTCGAGCATGCGACGCCGCGGCTTGTCGCCAGCCCACTCCGGGTTCAGCGAGATGTTGAGGAGATTGCCGCCGAGGCTGATCGTGTCGAAGCGCTGAGCCAGCGTCCCGGCCAGCTCATCGATGTGCGAACGGTGGCGTGCGCCGATGGTCATGCAGACCAGATGAAGCTGCCCCGGGATCTCGAGGCGGTCGATGACCTTCAGTGCCTGGCCGACGCCGTCCGGGTTCTGGGCGTAATCGCAGAGAACGGTGAAGGGAAATCCATCGATGAAGTTGTAGCGGCCCGGGTTGTCCTCGGCAGAATGGCTGAACCCGGAAAGCGCCCTGCGGATCGCCTGTGGCTCGATGCCCAATGCCCAGGCGGTGGCTGCCGCGAAGCGGGCGTTGAACACGTTGCTCTCGATCAAGCCGTTCATCGTCGCCGGGATGTCGGCAATGGGCATCAGATCTCGAGCGTCGGAACCGCGGGCCAGCGTCAGGTGGTCGCCGTCGCGATGAGGGCTGAGAAAGACAGCGTCACCGCCGGCCTCTCGATGCGCCACGAGATCGACCTGATCCCCGGACTCGGCCACCAGCACGATTCGCTCGCAGGGCGCACGCGAGCGCATCGCCAGGCAGCGCGGATCATCGGCGTTGAGCACGGCGGCGGCGTGGGCGCGCTCGATCAGCCGGCCCTTGACCTCGGCCATGGCCTCGAGGCTGTCGATGCCGTCGTAGCCGATGTGATCGGCCCGCACGTTGAGGCAGGTGGCGACATCGCAGCGATCGAAGGCCGTCCCCAGCTTCAGGAGCCCGCCGCGTGAGGTTTCCAGTACCGCCGCCTGACAGCGGTCCTCGGCCATCAGCCAGGCGGCGCCGGTCGCGCCGGCGACATCCCCCTCGTGCACCTGCTGAGAACCGATAAAGGCCCCGCCGGTGGTGGCCAGGCCTACGCGTTCGTGGCGGGTTTCGAGGATGCGCTGGAGCATGCGACAGGTGGTGGTTTTCCCGTTCGTGCCGGTGACAGCAACGATCGGTATCCGTGGCGTCGTCGGCTCGGGTATGACGCAGCGGAGCAGCGCTTCGGCGAGCACCCGGTCCGACGGGCCCGTTGTGTGACCGCACAGGTCCGGATCGGGAAGAACGTTGGTCACGACGCAGTTCGGGAGCTCGGCCGGTCCGTGGGGATCGACGATGCGCAGGTCCACGCCGGCGATGATCGAAAGGCCGCAGACCGAGGCGGCGCGCTCGGCCAGGTCGATCAGGGCCTGGCTGATGCCGCCGGGGAGGTTCACCGGGCCGTCGGGTCCGCGCACGGCGCGCAGGCAACCGTCGATGAGCAGGAAACGATAGTCGTCGCCGGGCGTCCAGCCCTCGACCCAAACGCGCTGCTCGCGGCCGGCCAGGGCCTCGAAGGCTCGGCGTACGGCGTCCTCGTGATCCAGCGGCCCAACGGCGTCGGGCCGCGACTCGAGGTGAGGAAAACGAGGCCTGTAGAGCGCTTTGACGACCACGGGATAACCGATGCGCGCGGCGAAGCGGGCGGCGCGCGTCGCGCTGCCTCGATTGCTGAACTCCTCGTCCAGGGGCGGTACGGGCAGGCCGGCACGCGCCAGACGGGGCATCAGTTCTGCCCGGCAGCGAAGGGATTCGAGCAGCGCATCGCTCTGGCCGGCCGGCAGGCTGCCGGCGAAGAGTCGACGCCGTTCGCCCTGACCGATCTGCAGCAGGCCGACTCGCTGTGACGGCGACTGCGGTTCAGGATCGAAGGGAAGGAACGGTTCCTGGTCGAGCCACAGGGTCGGAAAGCCGGCGGCGCGCGCGGCTTGATAGAGCAGGCGGGCATCCGGGTTCAGCGCGCGACCGGCGGCCTGGCGTCGAAATGTGGCCAGAGCGTCTGTCAGTGAGTCGGCCCGAGAGTCGGCCCGAGAATTGGCCCGAGAGTCGCCCACAGGCCCGGCCGGACGGGCTTGCTCGGCGTCGAGCTGGGCTGCAGATTCAAGGGCCAGCAGATCAGCGATCAGCTCACCGGCGCGTTGGGCCGTCCGACCTTCATCGACGGGCAGAAGGACGGTGCAGTTCTCCGATCGCTCGTCGATGTGGGCGGCGAGATGATCATGGCCGACGGAATCGAGAAGAGCGCCGACCAGCTCGGCAAAGCGCTCGGCGGGATTCAGCGCAGCGGTATCGCTCGCGGGCGACAGACCGAAGGCTTCGCGCCGCTCAGCCAAGTCCGTGCAGCGCTCCAGGGCATCACCGAGCCGCTCCGCGTCGAGATGAAACCAGACCGCCGGCGGGGCGCTGATTTTTGTGTGGCCGCAAACGATGCGCGATTCGAGAATGAAGGTCATGCCTGTCTCTTGAAAGGGAGCCCGAATCGAGCCGATCAGTGGAACCCTATTGTACGGAGATTTGCGGCCCCGGCCCCGGGCGAGTCGATCGAGTGGGAGGCCGGGCCGCGGGCGGGCTTTCCGTGCGCAGGAACGCGTCGATCTGCCGAAGCAGGCGCCGATTGAAGGCCGCTGGGTGCGTATCCATGGGATTGTGACCCGCGCCCTCGATGACCTGGATTTCGGCGGGCGCCGGCAGTTGCTCGTTCAGCTCGCGCGCCCGATCGATCGGGACCCAGCGGTCGTCTTCGCCCCAGATGATCGCGTGCGGTGATCGCATCCAGCCGCTGCCGACCTGACCGCGTCTGGCCATGCGCCGCAGCAGCGCCGGGTAGCTGTCGGGAATGAGCAGCGGCTGGTAATAGCCCCGAAACTCCTCCTCGGTCGGCGGACGACCGAGTGCCGAGCCGAGCATGCGCTTGATCGATGCCGGCTCGACCAGATTGCCCGCGGCCCAGACCTCGGCCCAGCGCCCGACCGGGGGCAGGGCGAAGAGCCAGCTCAGTCCCTGATGGTCCTCGCCAAGACGCGGAGTGCCGCTGACCATGACCAGGCCAGCCGCTCGATCGGGCCGTTGGTTGACGATCTCGGCGGCGACGCCCACGCCCATTGAATGCCCGACCAGGACCCAGGGCTGATCAGCACCCCTGGACTCGGCCAGGTCGATGACCAGCGACGCCCAGTCCGGCCCGCTGGCGCGACGTTCGCTGTAGCCGAAGGGCGGAAGGTCCGGCGCGATGGCATGGAAGCCGGCGCGCTCGAGCGCATCGAGACTGTGGCGCCAGCTGAAGGCCGAGCCGCCGAAGCCATGGAGCAGGATGATCAGCGCAGGCGCAGAATCCGGCCCGCGCTCGCGCCAGTGCAGGCGAGTCCCGTCGAAGGTATCGAAGCGAGAGTCGGCGAAGGGCTGCTCGGGAATCCGGCCATCGAACTGCGGCGTCGAGATCAGGTAGGGCAGGCCGGCGGCGACGGCAACGGCGGCCAGCAGGCTCAGCACCACGACGCGAATCATCACGGAATGTCCAAGGCCGATTGAGCGGTAGAGATGACCCCGGGCGGGGCCCGCTCTGGAATCTCAGCGCCAGCGACCGTGGCGCGAGGGCCCTCTCCCTGACAGGCCCTGCGCGGCTTCGATGGCGCCGTTCCCTGCCTCAAGGTCGCGTCTGTCCCGCGCCGAGAACGCGGTATTGAAAGGTCGTGAGCTGCTCCACGCCCACGGGCCCGCGAGCGTGCAGCCGGCCCGTGGCGATGCCGATTTCAGCGCCGAATCCGAATTCGCCGCCGTCGGCAAACTGGGTCGAGGTGTTGTGGACGGCGATCGCGCTGTCGAGTCGCTTGAGGAAGCCGGCCGCGGCCTCGCGGTCCTCGGCCAGAAGCCCATCGGTATGGCCCGAGCCGTGGCGCCGGATGTGGTCCAGGGCGGCGGCGCCATCCTCGACGACTCGAATCGAGAGAATCGGCGCCAGGTATTCCGTGTCCCAGTCCTGTTCGCTGGCCGGGCGAACCGCGGCGTTGAGCGCCTGGATCGCGCCATCTCCGCGCAGTTCGCAGCCGCGCTCGATCAGGGCATCGAGCAGGGCGGGCGCATGATCGAGCCAGGCCCGGTCGATCAGCAGCGTTTCCAGCGCGCCGCAGATCCCCGGGCGTCGGAGCTTTGCGTTGACGACCACGTCCCGACTCATCGCAGGATCGGCCGAGGCGTGAACATAGAGATGATTGTTGCCGTCCAGGTGCGCCAGGACGGGCACGCGCGCCTCGTTCTGAACCCGCTGGACCAGGCTCTTGCCGCCGCGCGGAACAACCATATCGAGAGAAGCGTGCGCGCGCAGCAGGGCGCCGACCGCCGCGCGCTCCTGGGTCGGAAGGAGCTGGGCGCTGTTTCCATCGAGGCCGGCCCGAACGAGGCCATCGCTCAAGGCCTCGTGCAGGGCGCGATTGGAGTTCACGGCTTCACTGCCACCGCGCAGGATCACCGCGTTGCCGGCCTTGATGCACAGACCGGCGGCATCGGCGGTGACGTTCGGCCGGCTCTCGTAGATCACGCCGATCACCCCCAGAGGCACGCTGACGCGCTGGATGCGCAGGCCGTTCGGTCGGGTCCAGTCGGCGAGGACGCGCTCGAGCGGGTCGGGCAGCTCGGCGATGGCTTCGAGTCCGTCGGCGATGGAATCGATTCGATCGGGGTCGAGGCGCAGTCGATCGATCATGGCCTCATCCAGGCCCTGCGTCTCGGCGGCGGTCAAGTCCGCCTGGTTGGCTGCGAGGATCTCGGCCTCGCGGCGCCGGATCCATCCCGCAGCTTCGCGCAAAGCCTCATTGCGCCGGGCGGCGGTGCTCTCTGCCAGTGCCCGGGCGGCGCGTCGGCCTCGATGGCCCAGCTCGGTGATCAGCTGTTCGTGCGTGGGCATGCGCGCGGGCAATGTTCGCTCAGAGAAAGCGATCGGCGATGACCGCCAGCCAGACCAGCAGCGCAAGGGTCATCAGGGTCAGAACCAGGGCCGAGCCGGCATCTTTGGCCTTGCCCGAAAGCTGATGCATTTCCGGGCCGATCCGGTCGATGGAGGCCTCGATCGCCGAGTTGACGAGCTCGCCGGCGATCACCAGCACCCAGACGCCGAGGAGCAGGGCGAAGGCGGTCCAGGTCTCCGCGAGCCACCAGGCAGGCATGGCCAGCAGCACGAGTCCGATGACCTCCGCCCGAAAGGCCGCCTCATCGCGCCAGACCGAACGGTAGCCCTTGATCGAATTGCCGGTGGCAAACATCCAGCGCTTGAGCTCGTTGCTCGGCGCGCCCGGCTTGAAGGCTGATTGTTCCGGTTCAGAGGGCATGACAGGTTCGGGTTGAGGTCTGACCGCCATCATGCCGCCTGAGCGTCAACACCGTAGGCTTCGAGGAGCGGCTCGATCCCCGCCTCCTTCCCGCGGAACGCCGTCCAGGATTCGGTCATTGGTCGGCTGGCGCCCACCTCCAGGATTTCGCCGGCGAGGCGGCGCCCGCTGTCGGCATCGAACACGCCGTGCTCGCGGAAGACTTCGAAGGCGTCCCGAGCCAGGCGCTCGGCCCAGAGATAGCTGTAATAGCCGGCCGCATAACCGCCGTTGAACAGGTGCGAGAAGCTCATGATGTAGCGATTCTCTTCGATCATCGGCACTACGGCGACCCGCTCGTGCACCTCGCGGGTGATGCGAATGGGGTCGGGATCCGGATCCTTGTGCAGGGCCAGATCGGTCAGGGCGAATTCGATCTGGCGCAGCAGGGCGAGGGCGCCGTGAAACTGACGATCGGCGAGCAGCCCTTCGAGAAGAGGCGCCGGGAGGGCTTCGTCGCTGTCGATGTGGCGGGCGTAGCGAGTGAGCGCTTCCGTCTCCCAGGCCCAGCCTTCCATGAGCTGGCTCGGCAGCTCCACGGCGTCCCATTCAACGCCGCTGATACCGCCGACACCCGGTCGCTTGATGCGAGTCATCAGGTGATGCAGGCAGTGGCCGAACTCGTGGAAAAGAGTGACCAGATCATCGTGGGTCAGAAGGCTCGGGTGACCCTCGGAGGGGGGCGCGAAATTGCAGGTCAGGTAGGCGACGGGATGCTGCTTCTGACCGGCGACATCGAGGCGCGATCGGCAGATACCCATCCAGGCGCCACCCTGCTTGCGGTCCCGGGCATAGAGATCGAGAAAGAGGCCGGCCATGGGCTCGCCGTCAGCACCGCGCACGCGATAGAAATGGACGTCTCGATGCCAGGTTTCGATCGAATCATCGACCTCGAAGCGAAGGCCGAAAAGCTCCCGCGCAACTTCGAACAGGCCGTCGAAGCAATGCTTGAGTTCGAACCAGGGCTTGAGTTTCTCCTGATTGATGCCGAGCTTCTGATCGCGGAGCTTTTCGGCGTAGTAGGGAATATCCCAGGCCTCCAGAGTGCCGTCGAAGCCCAGGCGGGCGGCGAACTGATTCAGCTCGTCGAGCTGGCGCCTGGCAAGCGGACGAGCCCGGGCCGCCAGCTCGTTGAGAAAATCTTCGATCTGGCCCGCCGATTCGGCCATGCGGGTGGTCAGACGCATTGCCGGAAAATCCTCGAATCCCAGCAAGGCGGCCTGCTCCGCACGCAGTTCGAGCATCGCCTGCACTCGAGCGCTGTTGTCGTGGCGGCCCGCCAGCGGCCCCTGATCCGAAGCGCGGGTGGCGTAGGCACGGTGAAAGCGCTCGCGGAGAGCGCGATCGTCGGCATAGGTGATGATGGCGCGATAGGCTGGAAAGGTCAGGTTGGCCGACCAGCCGTCTTCGCCCGCCTGCTTGGCAAGACTGGCAAGGAGATCCAGCTCGCTGTCGGGCAATCCCTGCAGGGCGTCCCGGTTGACGATATTTTCCCGGTAGGCCTCGGTCGCATCCATGACCTGATTACCGAACTGATTGGCAAGCTCGGACAACTTGAGGTCGATCTCCGCAAAGCGCCCTCTCTCCGTCTCCGGCAGAGCGACGCCGGCGAGTTCGAAAGCGCGGATCTCGTGGTCGACGGTCGCGCGCAGCTCGTCGGGCTGCCGAGCGAAGTCGTCGCGTTCGCTGAGCTGTCGATAGGCCCGGTAAAGGGCCTGATTCTGGCCGCGCTCGCTGGCGAAGCGCGTCAGGGGCTCGAGGCAGGCGGAGTAGGCCTCGCGCCAGTGCTCCGTTGCATTGACGCTGTGCAGATGCGAAATGCTCGACCAGGTATTGGACAGCGCATCGTCGGCCAGGGTTTCCTTATCGACAACGCTTGCGTAGGAGACGGCTTCGGGCCGGTCGGCAAGCAGCGTCTCGATCTCGGCAATGGCCTGTCGATACTCGGCCAGGCGCTGCTCGAGGGCGGGCAGCGCATGCTCCGGCTGGATGGATCGGAATTGCGGCAGGCCCCGGGCGAGCAGGGGGTTCGATTCGGTCGTCGTTGTCTGGGTCACGATGCTCTCTGGACGCGTTCGGGTTCATCGGCAAGCTCGTCGAGGAGCTCGTCGATCCGGGCGAAGGCCTTCTCCAGATCCTCGGCTTCGGGCAGGAGGGTGATCCGGAAATGGTTACGCTCGGGGATATTGAAGCTGGAGCCCGGGACGATAAGCATGTGCTTATGCTCCAGGAGTTCAGCGGCGAATTTATGATCGTCAAAATCAGGAAATACGTCGGGCCGCACGCGGGGAAAGGCGTACATCGCTCCCTGCGGCGACAGCACGTCAAGGAAGGCGCTGCTCTCGACCGCATCGATCACCGCCTGGCGCGACTCGTAGAGTCGACCGCCCGGAGCGACGAGGTCGGCGATCGATTGGTAGCCGCCCAGGGCGGTTTGCACTGCCCACTGGCCGGGCACGTTTGCCGACAGGCGGAGAGCGGCCAGTTTTTCCACGGCCAGTCGATAGGCCTCGGCCCGCTCCAGCTGGCCGGTGAAAACGGCCCATCCGACCCGCCAGCCACACGCCCGATAGACCTTCGAAAGGCCGCCAAGCGTCACGCAGAGCGTGTCCGTAGCGAGCGGTGCCATCGGGACGAAGCGCGCATCGTCGAAGGTGATCGAGTCGTAGATTTCGTCTGAAAAAAGGATCAGATTGTGCTCAGCGGCCAGGTCGGCCAGTGCCTGCAATACCTCTTCGGGATACACCGCGCCCGTCGGGTTGTTCGGGTTGATGACCACGAGCGCCCGCGTGCGAGGAGTGATCTGTGCCCGCAGGGCGTCGACGTCGGGAATGAAACCGTCCTCGGAGTGACAGCGGTAATGCAGAGCTTTGCCGCCATTGAGCACCACGGCGGCGGTCCAAAGCGGGTAGTCGGGCGCTGGCACCAGCACCTCCTCGCCGGGCTCGAGGAGGGATCGCAGGACCAGATCGACGAGCTCGGACACGCCGTTGCCGATCATGACCTGATCGTAGGTCGTTCCTGTCATGCCCCGGCCCTGGAATAATTGGGCAATCGCCTCGCGCGCGGGAAAGATCCCGGTTTGCGGTCCGTAGGCTTCGGAATACTTGAGATTGCGGACGACTGCTCTGCGCATCGTTTCCGGCGTGCGCAGTCCAAAGGCGCCGGGATTACCGATGTTCAGGTGCAGGATGTCGTGGCCCTGCTGCTCGAGTTCGCGCGCTCGCCGGGCAAGGGCGCCACGGATCTCGTAGCGCACCTCATGCACCCGGCTGGCTGTTTGAAAGTTCGGTTTCATGGTGTGCAATGATAAACGCATCAAGGCGAGGCGACCCATCCGCCGATCAAGAATCCCGTCTGACCGATGGACCCCAGGGCTTGGACGCTGGCTTGGACGCTGGCTCGGACGCTGAAACTCCGAGGTGGCTTTTGGTCGGCGCGACAACCAGCGCTCTTTTGCGGTCAGGGGGTACCGGCCGGATCGGGATCGTCCTTGATTCGCGGCGCTGAATACCCCAGATTAGCGTTAAATCCTCACACCGTGGTTAGAAAACATGTCCCTTGACCCTGCCGTTCGCGAACGCATCGAACAACACATCGCCTCCCACGACGTTTTCCTCTACATGAAGGGGACGCCGAAGATGCCGCAGTGCGGCTTCTCGGCAAAGACTGCGGGCATGCTGGACAGCTTGCTGGACGGCGATTACGCGTCCTTCAACGTCCTCGAAGATGAGTCAATTCGGGAGGGGATCAAAGCCTATGGCGACTGGCCGACGATTCCGCAGCTCTACGTCAAAGGCGAGCTGGTCGGCGGTTGCGACATCATTACGGAGATGTACAACGTCGGTGAGCTGCACGAATTGTTTGGCATGGAGGCCCCGGACCGCACCCCGCCGGAGATCGAGATCACGGACGCGGCCGCGGAGAAAATTCGGGAATTCCTGCAGCACTACCCGGGTCAGCATCTTCATTTCTCTGTCGGCTCCGACTGGCAGGCGCAGTTTCAGGTCGGCCCCAAGTCCGGCCATGAAATCGAGGCCAGCAGTAATGGCCTGAGCGTGCTGATGGATCTCGCTACGGCGGATCGAGCTCGCGGCGCCAAGATCGACTGGACCGTCAGCATGCAGGGTGAGGGTCTGTCGCTGGACCTTCCCGGCGCGCCGGCGCCCGTCAAGGACATGAGCCCCGAGGAGCTCCAGAATCGAATGAATTCCGGGGAACGCCTGGTCGTGGTCGATACGCGGCCGGAGGGCGATCGCCAGGAACAGCCCCTGGAATTCGCTCGCGGCCTCGACGCCGAGCTGATGGCGGAGCTGAAGGACGCCGACAAGATGCTGCCCCTGGTCTTTGTCTGTGCCCACGGCATTTCGAGCCGCGCGGTGGCGGAGCACTACCGCAAGCAGGGGTTTGCTCAGGTTTACAACCTCGAAGGTGGCGCGTCGGCAATCCTGGGATCGGCGTAACCAAGGCCCTTTCGAGTCACTTAAAGGGGCCCCGAGGCCTCAAACCGCCAAGGCGCTGGTCGGGCTTGCTAGAGGTTGAATTCGGCCACGGCCGGGGCATGGTCGGAGGGGCGCTCGTTCCGGCGGGGTTCCTTGTCGATGTAGCTGGTCGTGCAGCTGACCTTCAGGGCATCCGAGATCAGCACCAGATCGATGCGGAGTCCCAAGCCGCGGCGAAACATCGCCGCTCGATAATCCCACCACGAGTAAATCTCTTCCGGCTGGTCGAAGAGGCGGAAGCTGTCGTGGAGCCCCAGATCGAGCAGGCTTGTCAGGGCGTCCCGTTCCGGGGTGGAACAGAGGATTCTTTCGTGCCAAGCCTCCGGGTCGTAGACATCGCGATCGTCCGGGGCGATATTGAAGTCCCCCATCACGACGACCCTGTCGTGCTCCTCGAGCTCGCGACGAACCCAGTCGCGCATGGCCTCGAACCAGCGCAGTTTGTAGGCGAATTTTTCCGAGCCGACTTCCTGGCCGTTGACGACATAGAGGTTGATCACGCGCACGCCGTTGACGGTTGCGGCGATCGCGCGCTTCTCGTCGTCTTCGAAATCGGGAATAGCGAGGACCGGATCGCTCAGATCGTCTCGAGCGATGAGCGCCACGCCGTTATAGGTCGGCTGCCCGGCGCGGATAACTCGGTAGCCGGCCTCGCGCAGCTCGTCGACGGGAAACTTGTCGTCGACGAGCTTGGTCTCCTGCAGTCCGAGCACGTCCGTGCCCGTATGCGCCAGCCAGTCGAGGACCTGCGGCAGGCGAACCTTGAGTGAATTGACGTTCCAGCTTGCGATTTTCATGGGGTCGGAGTGTAGCGGATCAGGGGTCGTGACTCGCCATGGATCGCGTCCTCTGGCATGCTTTGGATTCCTTTCCAACGAGCGACCTGATGTCCATCCGCCACCTTGACCATCTTTTTCGTCCGGGTTCCGTGGCGGTTTTCGGCGCCTCGGAGCGCGCCGATAGCACTGGACGCGCGGTGTATGCGAACCTTCTGGCGGCGGATTTTCAGGGTGAGATTGCCGCGATCAATCCCAAATATCGCAGGGTTCAGGGCCGGCCCTGCCACCATTCTCTCGGCGAGCTTGACGACGTGCCCGAGCTCGCCGTCATCTGCACGCCGCCAGACACCGTTGTAGCGATTATCGAGGAGTTCGGCGCGGCCGGCGGACGGGCCGCGATCGTGATCAGTTCGGGATTGATCGACGAGACCGCGGAGGGCGTGGAACGGCGCCAGGCCCTCCTCGAGGCAGCCGGCCGCTACGACCTGCGATTGCTGGGCCCCAACTGCGTCGGCCTGCTGCGTCCCGGCATCGGCCTGAACGCAAGCTTTGCCCCGGACGGCGCCCGTGCCGGTGACATTGCCTGCATTGCTCAATCCGGTGGCCTGGCCACGGCGATCCTCGACTGGGCGGCGGGCCGCCATATCGGGTTCTCGGCCTTCGTGTCGATGGGCAACTGCCTCGAGGTCGATATTCCCGATGTGATCGACTACTTCGCCGCCGACACGGCGACCCGCTCCATCCTGCTCTACGTCGAATCGGTCGGCGATGGACGGAAGTTCCTGTCCGCAGCCCGGGCCGCGGCCCGCAACAAGCCCATGATCGTGGTCAAGTCCGGCCGAGTGGCCGAGGGCGCTCGCGCGGCGATGTCGCACACCGGGTCCTTGACCGGTCGAGACGATGTTTTTGCAACGGCGCTTCAGCGGTCCGGGGCCCTGCGCGTCGATGGGATCGAAGACCTCTTCAGCGCCGCCGAGCTCCTGGCTCATGCCCAGCGCCCGTCGGGATCACGGCTGGCGATTCTGACCAACACCGGCGGGGCCGGGATCCTCGCGACCGACGCGCTGATCCGGGGCGGCGGCCAGCTCGCCGACTTGTCTTCTGTCACGATCGAGGCACTGGATGAGCGGCTCCCGGCCACCTGGTCCGGCGCCAACCCTGTGGATATCGTCGGTGATGCGGGCAGCGAACGCTATCGGGTCGCCTTCGAATGCCTCGCCGAGGATGAAGCGGTCGACGCAATCCTCGTGGTCCACGCGCCGACTTCTCTGATTAGCAGCGCCGAGGTGGCCCAGGCTCTCGTGCCATCGGCTCGACGGGCCCGCCCCGCGGTTCTTGGCTGCTTCCTGGGCGGTGAATCTGCAACCCGCGCCGCGCATTTTTTCAGCGTCGCGGGTCTGGCAAGCTTTGCGTCCCCCGAGGATGCCGTCAAGGCCTTTCTCCAGCTCGACGCTTATCACCGTAACCAGGCCAGCCTGACGGAGATTCCCGATAGCCGGCCGGAGGACTTTCAGATCGATTTGAGCGGCATCGCTGAACGGATCGGCTGTGTTTACGAGCAGGGGCGTCGCTGGCTCAGCGAATCCGAAGCCAAGGGCGTCTTGAGTGAAATCGGTATCCCCGTTGTCGAGACGCGGATCGTCGCCAGTCCCGAGGCCGCTGCCAAAGAGGCCGAAGCGATCGGATTCCCCGTCGCGCTCAAGATCGTGTCGGCGCAGATCACCCACAAGTCCGATATCGGCGGAGTCGCTCTGGACCTGGAGGATGGCGAGGCGGTGCGTGACGCCGCGTCTCGGATCGAACGACTCGTGCGCCGGGCAGGCATGGACGCGCCCGAAGGCTTTGCGGTCCAGCCGATGATCCGCCGCCCCGGCGCTCTTGAGCTGATTCTTGGTGCCACCGTGGACCCGATTTTCGGACCGGTGCTCATGTTTGGCCAGGGCGGCACGGCTGTTGAGGTGCTCGCCGACCACGCCCTCGCCCTGCCGCCCCTCAATCGCAAGCTGGCCGGCGAGCTGATCGATCGGACCCGCGTGGCCCGCCTGATGCGCGGCTATCGCGATACGCCAGCGGTCGATCAGGAGAGCGTGGTCGACACGCTCCTGCGCCTCTCGGCATTGATCCTCGCGGAAGACCGCATCGAGTCCCTCGATATCAATCCCTTGCTCGTCGATGCCGATGGGGTTGTCGCGCTCGACGCGCGGATCGAGCTCTGCGGCGACGAGAGTCCTCGAACCCGTCCGGCGATTGCGCCCTATCCCCGCGGGGAGAGAGAATCTTTCGAGTTTCAGGGCAGGGCCGTCGAACTCCGTCCGATCCGGCCCGAGGACGAGCCCGCTCATGTCGAGTTCTTCGACAGTCTCGACACAGAAGACGTGCGCTTCCGTTTCTTCGGGGTGATCCGCCATCCCGAACACGGGCAGATCGCGCGCTTTACTCAGATTGATTACGATCGGGAAATCGCTTTCATCGCCGTCGAACGCGACTCGCCGCACCGCACCCTGGGCGTGGTCAGAGGCGTCTTCGATCGGGCCCATTCGAGCGCGGAATTCGCTGTTGTCGTTCGTTCTTCGATCAAAGGGGGCGGGCTCGGGCGACGCCTGCTCGAGAAGTTGATCGACTACTGCCGGCGGGCCGGTGCCCAGCGGCTTATCGGACAGGTCATGCAGGACAACAGCCGAATGCTTGCGCTGGCCCGAGAGCTGGGTTTTCGCGTCGAGCCCGTTGATGAAGGCGTGCACCCGGTGGTACTGGATCTGACGGCGCTCTGAGGACTTTGCCCACTCGGGTAGAATTCCGCCATGGACTGGATACAAGCCCTGCTTCTTGCCCTCGTTCAGGGTCTGACTGAATTTCTGCCGGTGTCCAGCCAGGCCCATCTGGTCCTGTACTCGCTGATCAGCGGAGCGATCTATCAGGGCCTCGATTTCGATATCGTCCTGCACGCGGGCTCGCTCGTTGCCGTCGTACTCTATTTCCGACGCGAGCTGCTGAAGATGGCGGTCGACTGGCTGCGATCGATCAGCGGCGGACCGAGGAGCGCCGATTCGACGCTCGCCTGGTGGATCATTCTCGCCACGGTTCCCGCCGGTGTCGCGGGCCTGCTGTTCAAGGATCACGCCGAAGCAGCCCTGCGCAGTCCGATGATCATGGCCGCAGCCCTGATCGTTTTCGGCCTGGCGCTCGGCTGGGCGGACCTGCGCCATCGGGGTCAGCGTGATGAGTACAGCCTGGGAATCAAGGACGTCGCGATCATCGGTCTGGCGCAGGCCCTGGCTCTGATTCCAGGGACCTCGCGGTCCGGCATCACCATCACGGCAGCCCTCTTCTTAGGCTTGAATCGGGAATCCGCGTCGCGCTTCTCCTTCCTGCTGTCGATCCCCATCATTGCCGCTGCCGGACTCCTCGCCGCGCTGGACCTGGCTGAATCGGGGTTCGAATCCGGTTTCGGCGTGCTCTTCTTAGCCTTCCTGGCCGCAGCGATCAGCACCTATGCCTGCATCCACTTTTTCCTCGCTTTCATCAAGCGAATCGGCATGCTGCCTTTCGTGATCTATCGGGTCGCTCTGGGCGTATTGCTGATCGCTTTTGCGGTCTGAGCCCGGCCCCGGTCAATTCGACATCATTTCAATTCCAACGGCAGGACGACTGAGCTGAAAGAAGGCCGGATCGAGGAGGCTCCACGCGGCATCGGAGACGGCGCGGGTGGCGCTCCAGCATCGATCACCCAGCCTGCCCAGCGACGACGATGACCGATCGAGTAATTCAGGTCGTTGCAAGGTGAGACGATCAGCCGGCTTCCAGCTTTTTGAAAAAAGCGCCCGCGCGGCCCAGGTGCGATTTCATCTTGGCCTCGTCCATGCGCTTGGCCGTGCTGCACATCATGGCCCAGCGTGGATTCTTTCCCAGCTCCTCGCGGTGCGTCCAGATGAATCGCCAGTACAGGCCGTCCCAGGTGTCGGCCCAGTCGTCGTCCTTCCAGTCGCTCATTTTCTTGATGTAATTCGAGCCGGAAAAGTAAGGCTTGGTGGTAATCAGCCCCCCGTCCGCGTGCTGACTCATGGCGTAGACGTTGGGCACCATCACCCAGTCGTAGCTGTCGATGAACATCTCCATGAACCAGCGATAGACCTCGTCGGGATCGAATTCGCACAGGAACATGAAACCGCCCAGGACCATCAGGCGCTCGATGTGGTGGCAATAACCCGTTTCCAGAACCCGCTTGATCGTGTCATCGATCGGCTCGATGCCCGTCGTCCCGTCGTAGAAGCTCTTGGGTATCTTGCGATTGTGACCCCAGTGATTGGTGGTGCGCATCTTCACGCCAAGGGCCTCGTAGGTCGCGCGCATGAATTCCCGCCAGCCGATGATCTGGCGGATGAAGCCCTCCAGCGCGTTGATGGGGATGTCATTGCGCTCGGCATGGTCCAGCGCCTCTCTGACGACTTCCTTTGGCGTGAGCAGTCCGATATTGAGCATGGGAGTCAGCACGGCATGCCAGAGCCAGCTCTCGCCAGCCACGATCGCGTCCTCGTAGTCGCCGAAACGATCGAAACGCTCTTCTAGAAAGGCGCTCAACCACTCCCTGGCCTGATCGTGTCGAGTTGGATAGATCAGCGTATCGATCGAACCCAGTGCGTCGGGAAAATCGGATTCGACGCTTTTTCGGGCCTCCTCGTCAACCTCGCCATGGGACACGCCGGGCAGATCGGGAATCTCGTCGTAGAGCTTCTTTGGGACCTTCTTGCGGTTTTCTTCGTCGAAGGACCATTTGCCCCCGACCGGGTCGTCTCCTTCCATGAGGATGCCGAGGCGCCGGCGCTGGGCTTTGTAGTACTCGGCCGCGAACCAGCTGTTGCGATCCTGGCTCCAATCGTCGTTCTGCTCGCGCGTGTTGATCCAGCCGGGAGAGGGGAGCAGCTCGAGATCGAGCTCGAAATCCTCGGCGGCCCGACGAAGACGCTTCTTCGCCGTGTGATCCACCGGATCGGCCGCGATCAGCGAATCGATACCGTCTTCCTTCAGCGCGTCGAGGAGATGGAACACGGCCTTCGAGTCCTTCTGGTATTCGAATCGCGAGACCTGGTGGTCAGCCCCTTCTAGATGAGCCCGGTAATGCGCCATGCTGGCGCGATGCAGCCAAAGCTTCTGCTTGTGGAGATGCATCGGGTAGCGGGGGTCACCGAAGAACAGGGGATCTTCGAAGAGCACGATCCGATCGAAGTCGTGATCGAAAGCAGGGTGATTTTCGAACAGCTGATGCGGCCAGACGATCAGGGCACGAGCCATAATCTCTCCCGATGAAAAAAACGAAGCATTGCAGCTCCTCGTGCAGATCGCGTCGATTTCAGTCAAAGCCACGGCCTGGTTCCCATCAAGGCGAGGCCCAGCCGAGGCTCCGATGACACGAGAAATTCATGCGGCATCTGTGTAATAGTGCGGTCCGTTTCTTCATGCTCGCTTGAACTTCAACCGTCGAACAGGCCCTAGTCAATGACAAAAAAAGCCATCGCAAGCCTCGCTTTTTCGATCCTCCTCCCTGCTGTTGTTGCCGCTGACGGGCCCGAACCGACGGGCAACGGCGCCATCTTCTTTCATCCCGACGGCACCTCCCTAAGCCATTGGGACGCTGTTCGCATGCTGCACTACGGGCCGGACGGTATGACCCACTGGGATCGCCTGCCGGCACTGGCGCCGTACCGCGGACACATCGCCGATCGCCTGGTGGCCACCTCCAATGCCGGTGCCGTCACCCACGCCACGGGAACCCTTGCCTATTCGGACTCCTTCGGCCTCGACCCCGACGGGCAGGTCTATGCATCGGCGGACGGGACCGACCTGACGATCATGCAGCAAGCGGTGGCGACCGGGCTGGGAACGGCGATGATTCAGACCGGCACACTGATCGAGCCGGGGACCGCCGCCTTCGTCGCCCGCGCTCCGGCCCGGGGTGACTACGAGCTGATTGCCGAACAGGTCGTCGAGTCCGGCGTCGAGATTCTATTGGGGGCGGGCGAGGAGTGGCTGCTGCCCGAGGGCGTTCGGGGTCGTTTCGGAGAAGGCAGTCGCAGCGACGGCAGAAACCTGATCGAGGAGGTCGAGGCCCGAGGCTACACCGTGGTTTACACCCGTGACGAACTCCTCGCCCTGAGCGATGAGGTGACGCGCGTCTTCGGTATCTTCGCGCTGGAGGACACCTACCACGATCTTTCCGAGGAAGAACTGCGGGAGCTCGGTCTGGACAATTACCTGGCCAGTGCGCCGAGCGTGGCAGAAATGACCGAATTCGCGCTCAGCCGGATGCAGCGCCACGAGCAGGGATTTCTCGTCGTGATCGAGGAGGAGGGCACGGACAATCTGTGCAATCGACGCAACGCCAACGCCTGCCTCGAGGCCATGAAGCGCGCCGATGACGCGATCGGTGTCATGCGCGAATTCATTGCCGAGCATCCCCAGACCTTCATGGTCATGGCCAGCGACAGCAACGCGAACGGCCTGCAGGTGAACTACGTGCCGAACGAGCTCGACGAACTGCCGGCTGCCGATCCGTTTACCAACTCCGCCATCGACGGCGTGGCGGGAACCGGCACCGCGCCGTTCATGGCCCAGCCCAACCGCTATGGTCAGAAGCAGGCTTTCGCGATCAGCTGGGCTGCCGGTTTCGATGTGGGGAGCGGGGTCATGGCCCGTGCCGATGGTCTGAATGCGGAGCGCCTGCTGCCGGCCACGGGCATCACCAATACGGATATCTACCGGATGCTGTATCTGACTCTCTTCGGCGAGGCGATCGGCTACCCGGAGCCCTGAAAACGCGGCCTTCGCATCGCGCTTTGGATCTTCAGACGCTCAGCCCAGATCGTCGGGGCCGAAGGCGTCGGGCAGCAGCTCCTGCAGCCGGAAGCGCTTCAGCGTGGCTCCGCCGGAATCGACCAGCTTGACAACGAGGTCGTCGCTCGCGAATTCCTTTAGGCGCTGCCGGCAGTCGCCGCAGGGCGCACAGGGCTCGTCGCGCGGGCCCAGCACGTAGACCGAGTCGATCCGCCGCTCACCGGCGCTGATCATGGCCGAGATTGCCGAGGCTTCGGCGCACACGCTCTTGTAGTGCGCCGTCTCGACGTTGCAGCCGCCGAACCACTGGCCGCTGCTGGATCGAATGAGCACGCCGACCGGATGCTTCGAGTAGGGCACGTAGGCGAGTCGGCGCAATTCCTGCAGTCGCTCGATGCGTGATTCGGGCAGGGTCAGAAAGCTCAGACCATCCGCCATGGCGGGCAGCCCGAAGAACTCTGCCAGGGTCTGGCCGACGTCGGCGAAGCTTTCGCGCCGGCCCAGGGAGCCCGGCGGCAGGCCCGCGCCGCAGGCCAGCACCGGGATGTATTCGCGCGTGTGATCGCTGCCGCGGAAGGTCGGGTCGCAGCCGTGGTCGGCGGTGATGATCAGCAGGTCGTCTGCCTCGAGGCGGTCGGTCAGCTCGGGAAGGCGGCGGTCGAAGGCCTCGAGGGCATTGGCGTAGCCTTTCGCGTCGCGCCGGTGTCCGAAAAGCATGTCGAAGTCGACGAAGTTGGAAAACACCAGCGACCCGTCGCCCGCCTCGCTCAGGGCCTGAAGCGTGGCGTCGAACAGGGCATCGTTGCCGCTGGCCTTGTAGCTTTTGCTGATGCCGCGATGGGCGAAGATATCGGCAATCTTGCCGACGGCGAGCACCTCCCCGCCGGCCTCGATGAGGCGATCCAGCACCGTCGGGGACGGCGGCTCGAGGCTGTAGTCGCGACGATTGCCCGTGCGCTGGAAGCCGATTTCCGGGCTGCCCTCAAAGGGGCGGGCGATCACCCGGCCGATGTTCAGGGGCCGCAGCAGCTCTCGGGCCACTTCGCAGACCCGATAGAGGCGTTCCAGCCCGAAGGCGCTTTCATGGGCGGCGATCTGGAACACCGAATCGGCCGAGGTGTAGACGATCGGCTGTCCCGTTTCCAGGTGCTCCTGGCCGTGTCGAAGGATGATCTCCGTGCCCGAGGCGTGGCAGTTGCCGATCACGCCGGGCAGCTCGGCGCGCTGGATCAGTTCGGCCAGAAGATCGTCGGGGAAGGTGTTTTCCGAATCCTGGAAATAGCCGAACTCCTCGAGCACGGGCACGCCTGCCAGCTCCCAGTGTCCGGACGGCGTGTCCTTGCCCGTCGAGCGTTCGGCGGCGCATCCCCAGGCACCGGTCGGTTCGGCCGGGGGCGTGATGTCGGCGGCCCACTTCCCCGTGGCGTCGTGATGGGCATGGAACAGGCCGAGGGCGGCGAGGTGGGGCAATTCGAGTGGGCCGGCTCGATGCTCGTCGTCGGCGAGTCCCTCGGCACAGGCCCAGGCGATGCTGCCGAGCGTGTCGGCGCCCCGATCGCCGAAGCGCTCGGCATCGGGGGCGGCACCGATGCCGAAGGAGTCGAGGACGAGAACGATGGCTCGGGGCATGGCTGGCTTCAAAGGGCGTGGGTCAGAGGGGGAGGCGAGACCTCACCGTCGCTGATTATGAAACAGTCGCGCAGTGCTTTCGTGACGCGCTCGAGATCATCCTGAGCGCGCGCATGGACGCGCATGAGCGGCCGCTGGCCATCGACCACCTCGCCGATCGCTGCCAGATCGCTGAGGCCGACGGAGCCGTCGATCCGGTCGCTGGCCTGATGGCGACCGCCGCCGAGTTCGATCACGGCCAGTCCGAGGCGGCGGACGTCGATCTGCTGGACGACGCCGGCTCCTTCGGGCGGCAGATCGGCGACGAAGCTCGCCCGTGCCAGGTGCTCATCGGGTCGCTCGATCAGATCGCCGGGTCCGCCGAGGGCGCTGACCATGCGCGCGAATCGATCGGCAACCTCGCCGCGGTCCCAGGCCGCATCGAGGCGTTCGAAGGCCTCGGCCTGGTCGT
>Ga0207419_1000843_pt1 | contig 25630 bp, 20 predicted proteins | sample ElkSloMetagenome_4_FD_184723 | JGI IMG/M metagenome (GOLD analysis project Ga0207419, IMG submission 184723) | Hot spring microbial communities from Elkhorn Slough, Monterey Bay, USA - MD2A (version 2) | ecosystem: Environmental > Aquatic > Marine > Intertidal zone > Estuary: Microbial mat ... | reverse complement strand
CAGACTGGCCTTGCAATGACTGCGGCGATCGCATCCGGATCGAGCACGCCGAGAGCTGCGGCGCTTACCCCCAGAAAGAGATAGATCGCGTAGCCGCGCCCTGCCTCGTTCTTTCCCCGATCAATACGGAGCACCTGCCAGAGACAAAGCCATGCGGCGGCGACCACGCTCAGCAATGCGGCCGTGATTCCAAGGGCGTAACCGCCCAAAGCGACCAAACCAGAGCCTTCCGGCAATCGCACCGCATCAAGGTCTGCTGCAAAACCCGACCCGTGCAGCAGCCCCGATATCGCGACAAGCCCGAGGCGCATGCCGCCATTCGTTGATCCGCGCAAGTTATCCAGGGCGACAACAACAATGGACGCTGCTATCAGCGTCTCGATCACTCCCGTCCGCAGGCTGACCGGTCCGGCTGTTCCCAACACGAATGCCACCGCTCCGCCCGCGAAAAACAGTCCCAGTTGTGCCGCCAGCGGTCGCGGGCTGCATGCGACCAGCATGATCGCGAGAAGGAACAGGATGTGGTCCGGACCCCCGGGCACGACCTGGGCAAACCCGATCTGGCCGAAACGCACAAGGCGTTCCCCGATGGTGGCCTCGGACGCGCCGTCCAGTGCGATAACATCCGAAGCGGCACCACCCACCAGATAGCCGTCGTACGGGCTGGGGACGTCCATCTGTCTCAGCACCAGCACACCGAAGGACGGATCCCATTGGAACCGCGCCGTTTCAGCACCCGCCGGCAAGGGAGCCGAAAAGACGAAGGTCGATGTGCGCGCAATATCAACATTGCCGACCGGCGCGATACGAACCTCTTCCAGGACGGGGGTCAGCATCGTGCCATCTGCAGTGATCGTCAGGCCTGCGGCCATCTGCGGCCAGAAGGCGCGAAAACGTTCCTCCAGAACGGCGGGCGGCAACGCGCGCAAGCGATCATAGGCCGCCGCCTGCGGGCTGTTGTCGATGTCGCCCATCGCACTCAGGTCGATACCTGCGACGAAACCCTCGAGGTTGGCGCTTACGTCGAAACGCAGCCTGTCGTCAGTCACGCGCATATCCGCGACCGAAGGCAGAACCTCGTGCGCCTGAAGCGATGACGCCAGTGTGACCAATGCCAGCAGTATGGTTGACACCAGACGCAGTAAAGCCTCAGGTGCGGCAAACGAAAGGGACAAGTTCATGCGCAAAACGATCCTCGCTCTCGGCCTTCTTGCCACCCCGGCCATGGGACATGAGTTCTGGATCGAACCGCTGGCCTATGAAATCGCGCCGGAGGGTATGCTTGAGGCGCATCTTGTCAATGGCGAAGAATTCGCGGGCGCCAGGCAGCCCTATCTGCCGCAAAGATACGAGAATTTTGTGCTTTTTGCCGGTGATGAAGCGGTGCGCGTGAAGGGACGGCCCGGCGATACACCGGCCATGAACGTTCCCGCCCTTGCCCCGGGCCTCAATATCGCCGCCTACCAGTCGCGTAATCTGACCGTGAACTATGCCAACTGGGATGATTTCCAGCGCTTTGTGGATCACAAGGATTTCGGCGATGTGCTGTCACGGCATGAAGCACGCGGTCTTCCCACAGAGAACTTCGGCGAGCTGTACTCACGCTATGCCAAAGCGCTTTTTGCGGTTGGCGATGGTGAGGGAGACGACCGCCGTGTCGGGCTCGAGACCGAGATCGTCGCGCTGACCAACCCCTACACCGATGACCTTGCCGGCGGGATGCAGGTGCAGGTCTTCTATCGCAACGAGCCACGCGCGAACGTGCAGATCGAGGTCTTCGAGAAAGCCCCCGACGGCGACGTGAAGATCGACCTTTTCCGCACCGATGACACGGGGATCGGGACCTTTCCGGTCAGGCAGGGATACGAGTACATGGTCGATGCGGTCGTCTTGCGCCAACCCAACGAAGAGGAACGTGCCGCAACCGGCACCGTCTGGGAGACGCTCTGGGCCAATCTGACTTTCGCGGTTCCGCGCTAGATATTGCGCGCAGGCTCGCTTTGGGTCATCAGCGGGTCATGACCGCGACACCGGATATTCTTTGCATCGGATCCGTCCTTTGGGACGTGATCGGACGCACCGCAAGCCACATGCGCGTCGGCTCGGACGTGCCGGGCCGCATCACACGTCTGCCGGGTGGTGTAGCGATGAATATCGCCATGACACTGCGCCGCTTTGGGCTGACCCCGGCCTTGCTGACGATGATCGGCCGTGATGCGGAGGGTGAAGAACTCATCACGGAGGCTTTGCGGATGGGTATGATCTGCGACTATGTCTACCGATCCGAGGATCTGCCCACCGATGTCTACATGGCTATCGAAGGGGCCAACGGACTGATCGCCGCCATCGCCGATGCCCATTCACTGGAAGCAGCGGGTGACAAGATCCTGCGTGCGCTGGCCGACGGACGCCTGGGAACCGAGGACGCGCCCTTCCGCGGGCCTGTCGCCCTTGATGGTAATCTGACCGAGGAATTGCTGCAGACCATCGCGGCTTCGCCGCTTTTCGCGCAGGCCGATCTGCGGGTCGCGCCCGCCTCGCCCGGCAAGGCCGAGCGGTTGCTGGCGCTTATGAACCATCCCTCCGCGACGCTTTATGTCAACCTCGAGGAGGCCGGCCTGATCTGCCAGACACGCTTCGAAAGCGCTATACAGGCGGCAGAGGCCCTGACCCACCGGGGGGCTTACCGCGTTCTTGTCACCGATGGCGGCAGCGCCGCCGCGGAATCGACGCATGGCGATACGATCACCGCGGCACCGCCGGAAGTGATGGTCACGCGCGTCACGGGCGCAGGCGATACGTTCATGGCCGCACATATCGCGTCCGAAACCCAGGGCATGGACCGGGCGGATGCCTTGCACCGCGCGCTAAGGGCCGCGGCAACATACGTATCGGGAGAGACACCGCTATGATACCTTTGCACTTCAGTGCCGAAGTCGCGCAGGCGCGCGCCGACGGCACCGCCCTTGTCGCGCTGGAGAGCACGATCATCACGCACGGCATGCCCTTTCCCCAGAACGTCGAAACCGCGCGCCTCGTCGAGGCCGACATCCGTGATGCGGGTGCGGTGCCCGCCACGATCGCGGTAATCGATGGCAGATTGCACGTGGGGCTCGACGACAGCGCACTGGAGGCGCTCGGTCAGGCCGAAGGCGTCGCGAAATTGTCGCGCGCGGATATCGCGGCCTGTATCGCCACGGGCGGGACCGGAGCGACAACCGTTGCCGCGACGATGATCGCCGCCCGGCTCGCCGGAATCGCCGTCTTCGCGACCGGTGGTATCGGCGGTGTGCATCGCGGGGCAGAGACCAGTTTCGATATTTCCGCCGACCTGCAGGAACTGGCACAAACGCCCGTAACAGTCGTTGCCGCGGGCGCGAAGGCCATCCTCGACCTGCCCAAAACCTTCGAAGTGCTCGAAACCCTCGGCGTGCCGGTCATCGTCTTCGGGCAGGATCATATCCCCGCATTCTGGTCGGCGCGCAGTGACCTGCCCGCCCCGTTGCGCATGGACGACGCAGCCGCCATCGCCGCAGCACACCGGACGCGCGCACAAATGGGACTTGCGGGCGGCCAGCTTGTGGCAAATCCCATTCCGCCCGAGGCCGAGATACCTGCGGATGAACTGCATCCCATCATCCTCCGTGCGCTGGATGAGGCTACGGACCAGGGCATCAGCGCCAAGGATGTAACGCCTTTCCTGCTGGGCCGGATCTTCGATCTGACAGATGGTCGTTCGTTGGCGGCCAATATTGCGCTGGTGCGTAATAATGCGCGCCTGGCGGCCGAAATCGCTATCGCTTTACGCAATTAGAAGTCGGGGCTTGGCCTCTGTCTTGCTGTCTTCACGAACTGCGCATAGATATTCGGCGACGTTCGAGTGAAAGACCGCAATGAGCAGCCCCCTGAAAGACGACTCCAAGCCGCGCAAGCCAGGCATCCTGGCACGGCTGCGCAGCAATTTTCTTGCCGGTCTGATCATCGTGGCCCCGATCGGTCTGACGATCTGGCTGATCTGGACCGTTGTGGGCTGGGTCGACAGCTGGGTCTGGCCCTTCGTTCCGCAGGCCTATCATCCCGAAGCCCTGATGAACCGGATCCTCGGCCGCGAAGCGGACGAAGAGTTGTACATCAACGTGCGCGGTCTGGGCGTCATCATCTTCCTCGCCTTTACGATACTGGTCGGTTGGATCGGCAAGGGACTGATCGGGCGTTCTTTCTTGTCATGGGGAGAGCGACTGGTCGACCGCACACCGGTCGTGCGGTCGGTCTACAACGCGGCCAAGCAAATCGCTGAAACGGTTTTCTCGCAGCGCGAAACCTCGTTCGACAAGGCCTGCCTGGTGGAATATCCACGCCGGGGCGTCTGGGCGATCGCCTTCATATCGATCAATGCCAAAGGCGAAATCGACGCCAAGCTCAACGACGGTGAGCCGATCACGACGGTTTTCCTGCCGACGACCCCGAACCCGACATCAGGCTTTCTGTTATTCGTCCCGCAACGCGACGTGACCCTGCTCGACATGACGGTCGAGGATGCGGCCAAGCTGGTGATCTCGGCCGGTCTGGTCTACCCCAACGGCAAGGATGCCGTTAAGGTCTCCAACCCCGCGGCCTGAGAATGCTGACACCCGCCATCACGGGTTTTGCCACCGCATTCGCCCTCATCCTCGCCATCGGTGCACAGAACGCCTTCGTGCTCAGACAGGGGTTGGCGCGGGCCCATGTTTTCTGGCTTTGCCTGCTTTGCGCGGGTTCGGACGCAATCTTGATCGTGGCGGGTGTTCTGGGCTTCGGTGCGATCGTCGGGCTTTACCCGATGTTACCGGACATCATGGCTTGGGGTGGTGCGCTCTTCCTGCTGGTCTATGGCGCGCTGCGGCTGTGGGCTGCTGTCAAAGGAAACTACACGATGCAGCTTTCGGGACAGACGGCCGGTCTCTGGACCACGCTGGCAACGGGGGCCGCGTTCACGTGGCTGAACCCACATGTCTATCTCGACACGCTGGGACTTGTGGGCGCGGTATCGACCCAGTTCACCGACACGGCCGAGAAGACGGCTTTCGCCATCGGCGCTGTCACGTCATCCTTTGTCTTCTTCTTCGGCCTCGGCTACGGCGCGCGCCTGCTGGCGCCGATGATGCAGTCGGCACGCGCATGGCGCATTCTCGACGTTCTGATCGCGCTGGTCATGTGGGCCATCGCGATCAAGCTGATCAGTTGAACATGGCCGTCAAGTCGATGGTACTGCGGCTGTTCAGATCGGCCTTGTGATCTGACAGGAACCGGTCAGCCGCCGCCTCGCCCGCCGATTTCAGCCGCGCGAGGATCAGCGGCGTCGGAATGGTCTTGGTCGCCACGTTGAGGTCGTTCATCAGATCGTCATCGGCGATCATGTGAACCAATACGTCCTTCATCGTGCCGCGCGTGATGCTGCCGTCCGCGATCAGCCGTTTGACGAAGGCGATGGCCCGCAGTTCGCGCAGCAGAGAGCTGTTGAAGCTGATCTCGTTGATACGATTGGCGATGGCCTGGCTGTCTTCGGGAAGCTCTTCGCGGTAGAGCGGGTTGATGTTCACGACCAGAATGTCATCGGGTAACCCGTTCGCGAACAAGGGAAAAAGCGCAGGGTTGCCGGTATAGCCGCCGTCCCAGAAGGCTTCGATCTTGCCGGTGCGCTGGTCCTCCACCTCGACCGCGGCAAACAGCGTGGGCAGACAGGCCGAGGCGAGGATGACATCGGGACGGATCTCGTCGCCCGAAAACACTCGGATCTTGCCCGTGCGCACGTTCGTGGCACTGATATGCAGCTGCGGGCCCACATGGGCACAGACCGCGTCATAGTGCAGCCGTTCGACGATCCGCTCCAGCGGGTTGCGGGCCAATGCGCCGTATTGATACGGCGACATCATGCGTGTGGCCATGTCGAAGCCCATATAGGCGGGCGAGTATTTCATCGACTTGGCCCAGATCGCCGCCGTGGGTGCGGCTGCGTCCAACCACGAGGCCACCAGCGGATCGTTGATCGCGCCCACCTGCTCCCACAGCCAGTCGAGGTTCGCGATAGCGCCTTCGCGCCTACCCTCGACCCAGCCCGACTTGAGGGCGGCGGCATTGAGCGCCCCTGCGGATGTGCCCGATATCGCCGCGAATTCCAGATCGTCCTCTTGCAGCAGGCGCGTCAGCACCCCCCATGTGAACGCGCCATGTGCGCCACCGCCCTGCAGGGCCAGATTGATCCGCTTTGTCATCGCGTTCTCCGTCTAGAGCGCCGTCCAGCCACCATCGACGCTGATTGTGGTGCCCGTCACCTGGGCTGCGGCATCCGAGCACAGATAGACCGCCGTGCCGCCCAGTTGTTCCACGGTTGCGAATTGCTTTGACGGCTGGCGTTGCAGCATCACCTGCTCGATCACGTCCTCGCGGGACATGCCGTATTCCTTCATGGTGTCGGGGATCTGCGATTCGACCAGCGGGGTCAGCACATAGCCCGGGCAGATCGCATTGCAGGTGATCGGGTCGCGGGCCGTCTCAAGGCCGACTGTCTTGGTCAGACCGACGATACCGTGTTTGGCGGCGACATAGGCCGATTTGTAGGGCGATGCCGTCAGACCATGCGCCGAGGCAATGTTGATGATCCGCCCGTAGCCGCGTTCGCGCATCCCGGTCACGGCGGCGGCGATGGTGTGGAAAGCGGATGTCAGGTTGATCGCGATGATCGCGTCCCATTTCTCGGTGGGGAATTCCTGCACCGGTGCCACATGCTGGATCCCGGCATTATTGACGAGGATATCACACCCACCGGCCTCGACGACAAGGCGGCGGCAATCCTCGGCCTTCGACATGTCAGCCTGAACATATTTCGCGCCGACGCCGCAGACCCGTGCGATTTCGGCGGCAAGCGCGTGATCTTCCTCGCGGTCGGTGAACGAGTTGAGAACGACATCGGCACCCGCCTTGGCCAGTTCCTGCGCCACACCCAGCCCGATGCCGGAATTCGAGCCGGTGATAACAGCGGTTTTCCCTGCGAGTGACATTTCTTGTGCTCCGATTCTCTTGTGTGTTTGCGCGCATTATATGCTGCAACTGCGAAAGCCGCAGCACCCAAGAAAAACTCGAAAAAAAACGCCCGCACAAGGCGGGCGTAAAGTTATTGAGGCAGGTTTCATACAGGCAAGAAACCTATCGAGCAGTGACTTCAATATAAGCAATCCGCCGCCAGCATCCAAGCTAAAAGTTTGAAAAGCTTGGGAACCCTCTTTAGGGTCCACAAACAAGCAAGAAGAAAACAGCAGGGGATATCGGGAAATGTTGCTTTCACTACGTCGAAAATTGCGCCATGCGGCAGCAGGTCTGGTTGCGGGTTTGATCGCGACGACCGCCATCGCGGAACCGCAACATGGCATAGCTATGTATGGTGACCCTGCCCTCCCACCTGATTTTGTGTCCCTGCCCTACGCCAATCCCGATGCACCTACCGGTGGCGTGCTGGTTCAGGCAAACGTCGGCAGCTTCGACAGTCTCAACCCATTCATCCGCAAGGGCAGCACGCCATGGCAGCTTCGGTTCCTGATCGGTGAAAGCCTGATGGGGCGGTCACTGGACGAACCTTTTTCACTTTACGGTCTTCTGGCCGAATCGATAGAAACCGGCCCCGACCGCGAATGGGTGGAATTCACGCTGCGCGAAGAGGCGCGTTTTTCCGATGGCAGCCCTGTGACGATCGAAGACGTGATGTGGTCCTACGAGACCCTCGGGACCGTCGGGCACCCGCGCTATCGCGGCTTTTGGGAACGGGTCGAAGCGATGGAACAGACCGGCCCGCGGTCGATCCGCTTCACCTTCAACATCGAAGACCGTGAGCTTGCGCTTCTGGCCGGCATGCGTCCGATCCTGAAGAAAGCGCAGTGGGAGGGCGTGGATTTCGCCGAAAGCACCACCGAAATCGTGCCGATCACATCCTCGCCCTACGTGATCGACGATTTCGAACCGGGTCGCTTTCTGTCGCTGCGACGTAACCCTGATTATTGGGGGGCGGATGTGCCGTTCCGCGTCGGCACCGGGAATATCGACGAATTGCGCATCGAATTCTTCGGCGATGAAACCGCAGCTTTCGAGGCCTTCAAGGTCGGCGAAATCAACACCAACCGTGAATTCAATGTCGCGAGATGGGAATCGCAATACGATTTCCCACTGGTGCAGAGCGGCGATATCGTCAAATCCGTTCTGCCCCATGCCCGGCCTTCCGGCATGACGGGGTTCGTGATGAACACCCGCCGCGACCAGTTCGACGACTGGCGGGTGCGTGATGCGATGATGCACGTCTTCAACTTCGAGTTCATCAACGAGGCCATGACCGGATCGGCCCAGCCCCGGATCACCTCCTACTGGTCGAATTCACCCCTGGGCATGACAAATGATCCCGCAGAAGGCCGGGTCGCGGACTTCCTCGCGCCTTTCGCGGCAGACCTGATACCGGGCACAATCGAGGGCTACACCCTGCCCGTCAGTGACGGTACCGAACGCAACCGCGCCGGTACGACCGCCGCACTGGCCCAGATGGAAGCCGCAGGCTGGACCGTGCAGGACGGTGTCATGGCCAACGCAGATGGAGAGCCCTTTACCTTCGAGATCCTTTTGCAGACAGGCGCATCCGAAAACCAGGCGATCGTCGATATGTTCGTTGAATCGCTTTCGCGGATCGGCGTGACACCGACCGTCACCGTGGTCGACGCCGCGCAGTTCAAGGAACGCACGGATGTCTACGACTTCGACATGACCTATTATCGTGTCGGCGTCTCGCTTTCACCGGGGAACGAACAGTTCGGCTATTTCGGCATGGAGGCCGCCGACGTCACAGGCGGGCGCAACCTGATGGGCGTCCGCTCCGAGGCGGTCGATACCATGATCGACCGCTTGCTGACATCGGCCAGCCAGGATGACTTTGTCGCGGCAGTCAAGGCACTGGACCGTGTTCTGACCGCGGGCCGCTACGTGATCCCGATCTATCAGTGGAACATCAGCCGTGTCGCCCACGCCAAAGAGTTGAACTATCCCGAGTATATCCCGATCTTCGGCGATTGGCCCGGCTGGCAACCCGACGTCTGGTGGTACGAGGAATAACGCAACTTAATCACCCGGCTGCCTTTGCCTGAAGACGGAGCGGACCCTGAATGCGCAAGCTCTTGGCAGAGGCGTTAGGCACGGCATTTCTGCTGATCGGCGTCGTCGGGTCCGGCATCATGGGGGCGGCGCTGGCAGGGGGCAACGTGGCGATTGCGCTTCTGGCCAATGCGATCGCCACGGGGTGCATCCTCTACGTCATCATCTGCACACTGGGTCCGGTTTCCGGCGCGCATTTCAATCCTGCCGTCACACTGGCCTTCTGGCTGCGGGGCGAGATCACGCGATTGCGGGCGCTGGGATATGTTGCGGTCCAGATCACCGGAGGCATTCTGGGGGTCTGGGCGACACATCTGATGTTCGATCTGCCGATGCTGCAGCTCGCCACGACGGACCGCACCGGTGCGTCACTGTGGTTTTCGGAACTCCTCGCCACATTCGGCCTGCTCTTCGTGATCTTCGGGGGTCTCCGCTCGCGCCCCGATGCCGTGCCCACCTTGGTGGCGCTCTATATCACGGGCGCCTACTGGTTCACGGCCTCGACCAGTTTCGCAAATCCCGCCGTGACCATCGCCCGCGGGCTCAGCGATACGTTCGCGGGCATCAATCCTGCCCATGTCCCGATGTTCATTCTGATGCAGATCGCGGCCGTCGGCATTGCGGCGGTTGTGGTCAGGCTGATCTTCACCACGGACTGACGTGATCAATGCAGGGTCGTCACCCAGAGGATCGTTGCATCTTCCGGGCTGATCGACACCACATTGTGTCCCATAGACGCATCGTAATAGGCGCTCTCGCCGCGCCGCAGGTCGGCCGGTTCGTAGAACTCGGTGTAAAGCCGCACCTGCCCTGTCAGGACATAGAGAAATTCTTCGCCGTCATGGCGCACCCAGCCGTCGAAGTCGTCCAGCGTACGGGCGCGGATGCGGGCGCGGTAGGGCAGCATCTTCTTCGTGGTCAGTGTCTCGGCCAACAACGCATGTTCGTAGGTCGTGGTGACCTTGGCTGTCTCCTCGCCCGTTTTGGTCAGCGCCATGCGTCCGTTGACCTGATCGGTCGAAGGGGGTGTGAACAACTGCGGGACCGATATCTCCAGACCGACCGCCAGTTTCTTGAGCGCGTCGTAGGTCGGCGACATCTGCCCGTTCTCGATCTTCGACAACGTCGAACGGGCAAGCCCCGCTTGCCGGGCCGCCTGTTCCAGCGTCCAGTTGCGGGCCTTGCGCAACTGCCGCACCCGCGCTCCGAGGTCGAGCGGCTGCGCCACCTCCGCATCGGTCCGGTCGCTCTCGATCCGCAGTCGTCTGCCAGGGTCCATGTCTGCCATGAGCACCTCATAAGCAGTGCAACGCAGGCATGCAACACACAGCCCATGGCCACTTTCACGGGGGCCACTGGCGGACTTGCTTACGGCTGGCCTTTTCTATCCTCCCGGACGTGGTAGATGGAGAGGATGTTCACCGCGCAAAGACAAGAAGGGGGCCGTTGATGGTCAAGCTCGATATCGTATCCGATCCGATTTGCCCGTGGTGCTATATCGGCAAGACAAATCTTGATCGGGCGCTGATCGACTACCCGGATCACCCCTTCACGATCGAATGGCACCCGTTTCAGCTCAATCCCGACATGCCGGCGGCGGGCATGGACCGGCGCGCCTATCTCGAGGCGAAATTCGGCGGCAAGGACGGCGCCGTGCAGGCCTATGCGCCAGTGGCCGAGCACGCGCGAAAGGCCGGCGCGGTCATCAATCTCGAAAAGATCGACCGGACCCCCAACACGATCGATGCCCATCGCCTGATCCATTGGGCGGGGATCGAGCAACGTCAGTCGCTGATGGTCGACCTTCTCTTCAAGGCCTATTTCAGGGACGGCCGCGATATTTCAGATCACGAGGTGCTTGCCGATCTCGCCGACAGCGCCGAGATGGACGCGGCCATGGTGACCAAGCTTCTGGCCTCGGACGCGGATACCGATGATATCCGTGCGCGCGATGCGCATAGTCGCGAGATGGGGATCACGTCTGTGCCGACTTTCGTGGTCGACTACAAACACGCCGTCCCGGGGGCGCAACCGCCTGAGATGTGGGTCCGGGTGATCGATGAGATCATGGAACAGATCGATACACCCGAATGACGGTCCGGGTCACCAGACCGCTTGCCCAGGCTGAATTCATCGCGCTGATGGGCATGGTCGCGGCGACGGTCGCGTTTTCCATCGATGCGATGCTGCCTGCCCTGCCCGAAATGGGCGAGGCACTGTCGCCGGGCAACCTCAACAATGCCCAACTCATCATCACCAGCTTCGTGCTCGGGATGGGAGTGGGCACCTTCGTGACCGGCCCGTTGTCGGATGCCTACGGCCGGAAGCCGGTGATGATCGGTGGTGCCTTCATCTACATCACGGCCAGTGCGATCGCATGGCAGGCCCAGACGCTCGAAGTGATGCTGGCCGCGCGGGTCGTGCAGGGGCTGGGCGCGGCCGGGCCGCGGGTCGTGGCGATGGCGCTGATCCGCGATCTGCACAGTGGGCCCCAGATGGCGCGCATCCTGTCTTTCGTGATGATCGTCTTCGCCATCGTGCCGGCACTGGCGCCTACCATCGGCTACTACATCATTCTGGCCTCCGGCTGGCGCATGATCTTCGTGGCCTTCATGCTGTTCTCGTTCGTCACGACGTTGTGGCTGTTGTTGCGCCAGCCCGAAACGCTGACCCCCGAGAGCCGCCGCCCTCTCAGCGTTGCGGCGCTCGGTCATGCCATGGCCGAGATGTACCGCCACCGGACCGCGCGCCTGTCGATCCTGATCCAGACACTGACCTTCGGAATGCTGTTCAGCATGCTGTCCTCGACGCAGCAGGTCTTCGATCAGACCTTCGGACAGGGTGACAGTTTCCACCTTTGGTTCGGTGGCATCGCCCTTGTTGCCGCGTCATCGGGCTTTCTGAACGCGCGGATCGTCATGCAACTGGGCATGCGCGCCATCATCAAGGCGATGTACACAGCGCAGATCGTGATCACGCTGGTGATGATTTTCGTGACCCTGTCGACGGATATCTACTGGCTGGCCTTCGGGGTCTATGTCCTTTGGGTGACGGCCAATTTCTTTCAGGCCGGGCTGACCATCGGTAATCTCAATGCGCTGGGGATGGAGGAGATGGGCCATATCGCGGGGCTCGCGGCCTCGGTCATCTCATCGGTGTCGACGGTAGGGGCGGTCCTCATCGCCATGCCGATCGCGCTGCAATTCGATGGAACGCCGGTGCCGATCGCGGTGGGCACGCTGATCTGCGCCGCGCTTGCCCTTTGGTTGACCACGCTGATCAGACGGCCGGGCGAAGCCTGAGGGTATTACCGGCCCCGAAATATCCCCGCCGGAGGCAGAAAGTCAGGCGGGCGTGCCCGCCGCCGCTTTCAGTTTCTGTGCCAGGTCGCGGGCGATATTGAAGGCGCCCTGGATCTTGTCTTTTTCCTTGGTCCAGTCCCGGCGGACGATGATCTTGTTGTCCTTGACCTTGGCAAGGCCATTCTGGGCTTCGATGAAATCGACAAGACCTTCCGGCGAGGCGAACTTGTCATTGTGAAAGCGGATCGTGGCGCCTTTGGGTCCTGCATCAAGATGGCTGATCCCCGCGCGTTTGCACATCGCCTTGATGCGCACCACCAGCATCAGCGTGTTGACCTCGCGCGGCAGCTTGCCGAAGCGGTCGATCAGTTCGGCGGCGAAACCTTCGAGCTCGACCTTGGTCGACAGTTCGGACAGGCGGCGATAAAGGCCCAGCCGCACGTCGAGATCCGGCACGAAGTCCTCGGGGATCAGGACCGGCACGCCCAGATTGATCTGCGGTGCCCATTGGCCATCGTCGACGATACCCTCGGCCTGACCCGACCGGATGGCGTTGATCTGATCCTCCAGCATCTGCTGGTAGAGCTCATAGCCCACCTCACGCATCTGGCCCGATTGTTCCTCGCCCAGCAGATTTCCCGCACCGCGAATATCAAGATCCTGACTTGCCAGCGTGAACCCGGCCCCCAGCGTATCGATGGATCCCAGCACGCGTAGCCGCTTTTGTGCGGTATCGGTCAGTGTCTGGCGCGGCTTTGTCGTCAGGTAGGCATAAGCGCGCGTCTTGGAGCGCCCCACCCTGCCCCTGATCTGGTAAAGCTGGCTGAGGCCGAACATATCCGCCCGCCAGACGATCATCGTATTGGCCGTGGGAATATCCAGCCCGCTCTCGACGATGGTCGTCGCCAGCAACACGTCGTATTTGCCGTCGTAAAAGGCATTCATCCGGTCGTCGAGTTCACCTGCTGCCATCTGGCCCGTCGCGGTGACATAGCTCACCTCGGGCACCTGCTCTTTCAGGAAGGCCTCCATCTCGGGCATGTCCGAAATCCGCGGGACAACGATGAACGACTGCCCGCCGCGATAATGCTCGCGCAAGAGCGCCTCGCGCGTGGTGATGGTGTCGAATTCGCTGACGTATGTCCGGATTGCCAGCCGGTCGATCGGTGGTGTTCCGATGATCGAGAGGTCGCGCACGCCCGACAGCGACAACTGAAGCGTCCGCGGGATCGGCGTGGCTGTCAGGGTCAGCACATGCACGTCCGAGCGTAGCTGCTTGAGACGTTCTTTATGCTGCACCCCGAATTTCTGTTCCTCATCGATGACCAGCAGGCCGAGGTTCTTGAACCGCACGCCTTTGGCCAGCAGTGCGTGGGTGCCCACCACGATATCGACCGTCCCCTTCTCGATGCCTTCGCGCGTGGCGTTGGCGTCCTTGGCCGAAACGAAGCGCGACAGGGGCCGCACATTCACAGGGAAGCCGCGGAATCTTTCTGCAAAACTCTGGTAATGCTGCCGTGCCAGCAAGGTGGTGGGGGCAATGATCGCAACCTGAACACCCGATAGTGCCGCGATAAAGGCCGCACGGATCGCCACTTCGGTCTTGCCGAAACCGACGTCCCCGCAAATCAGCCGGTCCATGGGCCGTCCCGCACCGAGATCTTCCAGAACATCCGCGATAGCGGCAAGCTGGTCGTCCGTCTCGGCATAAGGGAACCGCGCGAGAAACTGGTCCCACATCGCCTCGGGCGGGTCGAGCACCGGCGCGGTGCGCAGTTCCCGCTCGGCGGCGACACGGATCAGCCGTTCGGCGATCTGGCGGATACGCTCTTTCAGCCTGGCCTTTTTGGCCTGCCACGCACCACCACCAAGCTTGTCGAGCAGGCCGGTCTCGTGCCCGTACTTCGACAGAAGCTCGATATTCTCGACCGGCAGATAGAGTTTGGAATCCTCGGCATATTCCAGCAGCAGGCATTCATGCGCCGCCCCCAACGCAGTCACGACCTCCATCCCCTTGAAGCGCGCGACGCCATGATCGACATGCACCACCAGATCGCCGGGAGAGAGGCTGTTGGCTTCGGACAGGAAATTCTCGGCGCGGCGCTTGCGCTTGGTCTGCCGGATCAACCGGTCGCCCAGCACGTCCTGTTCGGAGATCACGGTCAGGTTCTGTGTCTCGAAACCCTGATCCAGAGCCCAGACCGCCAGGTGCAAGCCGCTTTTGCCGACCCGGGTGAAGTCCGAGACGGGGACGGCGGTTGCCAGCCCTTCGTCTTCCAGCAGACCTTCCAGCCGCTCGCGTGCCCCGTCGGAATAGCTCGCAACGATGACTGGCCCGTCCTTCATGCGGGTGCGGATATGATCGGCGAAGGCACCGAAGAGACTGATGTGCTCCTGCTGACGTTCGGGGGCGAAATTGCGCCCGATCCGGCCGCCCGCGTCAATCACACCCGGACCTGTCGCTTGCGGCAGCGGCGCAAACTGCAGGACACGGTGATCTGCGGTAGCGCTCTGCCAAGCTGCATCGTCGAGATATAGAAGTTGCGGCGGCGCGGGCTTGTAAACGGTATCCATCTGCCTTTTCTGGGACAGGGCATGCATCCGCGTGCCATATTGGTCCGTGATGCTTTCCCAGCGGGCGATGCGCATCGATGTGACCTGATCATCCAGCGTGACCGTCGCGTCGGTCAGATAGTCGAAAAGCGTCTCCAGATCGTCCTGGAAGAAACCCAGCCAGTGTTCGACACCGGCATGTTTGCGCCCTGCGCTGACGGCTTCGTAAAGCGGATCATCCGTGCCCGCCGCGCCGAATTCGAGCCGGTAATTCTGGCGGAACCGTGTGATCGCGGCGTCGTCGAGAATGACCTCGGACACCGGCGCCAGTTCGACTTCGTCCAGCTTTTCCGTCGTCCGTTGGGTGGCTGCATCAAACCTGCGCGCCCCGTCGAGAACATCGCCGAAAAGATCGAGCCGCACCGGCCCGCTTTCGCCGGGGGGATAGATATCGATGATGCCGCCGCGAATGGCGTAATCACCGGGCTCCATCACCGTCGGACTTTGAGTAAAGCCCATGCGGACAAGAAAAGCCCGCAGTGCGTTCTCGTCGATGCGGCTGCCGACCTTGGCGGTGAACGCAGCCTCGCGCAGAAGGGCGCGGGCCGGCACCCGCTGGGTAGCCGCCGACAGGGTTGTCAGCAGAACGAATTGGTCAGGCATATCGTGGGCCAGTGCGGCAAGTGTCGCCATCCGCGCAGCCGACAGGTCGGTGTTTGGCGAAACCCGGTCGTATGGCAGGCAGTCCCATGCGGGAAACACGAAGACCGGCACGTCAGGCGCAAGAAATGCAAGCGCCGCCTGCATCGCAGCAAGCCGCTTGTCGTCCCGTGCCACGTGCATGACGGGCCTGCCCTTTCGCAGCTCTTGTAGGACAAGCTGGGCGTCGAACCCTTCGGGTGCGCCACTGACGGTAATGTGCTGGGATCGGGACATGGCGCTCACCTACCCCGCGGGCGGGCGGTGTCAACTGTCAAAAGAAGGTCATCGCTGCGATGTTGTAGGCCATCCCGAAAACAGCCGTGAAGAAGAGCGAAACCGCCGCCAGAACCTGCGTCCACAAACGCGCCCGAAAGAGCCGTGCCAGAAGGTCACGGCCCTGCAGGGGATGTTGGTGCAATGACATCGCCAGTTGCAGGTTGACGAGCAGCACCGCCAACAGTGGCAGCCCCAGAATGAAGACCCCGATTGCAGGCTCGTACCTGTACCAGATCGCCAGCAAGCCTGTACCGGCCAGGAAAAACGCGGATACCGCGGCAGCACCGGCGCCGGTGATCTGCTGAAACCAGATGATCCGGCGCACATTGATATCGACCATCGTTTCAAGGTCCGCCATCTCCTGCTCGCCCCCGCGCCGGGCGCGGAGAAGCATGTCGAAAGGCACCCCGATCAGCCAATGGCAGGCGACCGCCCACGACACGACGACTGCGGCCCAGAACCAGATATTGCTGAAGGTATCAAGCGCGATGACACGTGTGATCGTCTCTGTCCAATCCAATGGTCACGTCCCGAACTGCCCGTTTCCACTGCTTACCTAGCGTTCAGCCCATCCAATGCCCAGCCTTGTCGTGGGTGAAAAACCATGCGACCAACGCAAAACATCAAACAGAGGCCTGCCGATGAACCCGACCGTCGCCCCTTTTCCCGTTACCCGGCTCAGGCGGACACGCCAGACACCTGCCTTGCGCGCCTTGACACGTCAAACCACGCTCACACCGGATGATCTGATCTGGCCGGTGTTCGTCATGGACGGCACGGATCACGAAACACCCGTCGCCTCGATGCCCGGTGTCGTGCGGCGCACTGTCGACCGGATCGCAGCGGCGGCGAAAGAAGCGCAATCGCTTGGTATCCCGGCCATCTGCATTTTTCCCTATACCGGCATGGAAGCCCGCACCGAAGACTGTGCGATGGCCTGGGATCCCGACAATCTGACCAACAGGTCGATCCGCGCCATCAAGGAGGCCGCGCCCGATATCGCGGTGATGACCGATATCGCGCTGGACCCCTACAACATCAACGGCCACGACGGCTTTGTCGAGAATGGCGAGATCGTCAACGACCGCACGGTCGAGGCGCTGGTCAAGATGGCACTGGCGCAGGCCGCGGCCGGCGCGGATATCCTCGGCCCTTCCGACATGATGGACGGGCGGATCGGGGCGATCCGCGCGGCATTGGAAGCGGAAGGCCACCCGAATGTCTGCATCCTCAGCTATGCCGCGAAATACGCCTCGGCTTTCTATGGGCCGTTCCGCGACGCCGTCGGTGCATCCTCGGCGCTGACGGGCGATAAGAATACCTACCAGATGAACCCCGGCAACAGCGACGAAGCGCTGAGACTGGTGGAACGTGACCTGATGGAAGGCGCGGATATGGTGATGGTGAAACCGGGGATGCCCTACCTCGATATCTGCCGGCGGGTCAAAGACAGCTTCGGTGTGCCGACTTACGCCTATCAGGTGAGCGGGGAATACGCGATGATGCAGGCGGCCGCACAGAATGGCTGGCTTGACGGGGAAAAGGTGATGCTCGAGAGCCTGCTGGGGTTCAAACGCGCCGGCTGCGATGGCATCCTGACCTACTTCGCGCCACACGCCGCCAAGCTGCTTCAGGGCTGAGCCCACTCGCCGGTTTGCATGAACGCGTGACACGCCTGTCCGGTTTTCGTATATTGTTTCCATAACGGGTGAAAACACCCATCACAGGCATATAGGCGGACAGAAAGATGACAGATCTATCACGGCGCAGCTTTGCGCTGGGGGCAGTGTCCATGACGACACTCGCCGCATGTGGCAACGGCATCGGCAGCGCAGGAGCGGCCACCATCGACGCACGGGTCGATTCAACGCTGAATGCGATGTATCAGAGCTATCCCGGCAGCCAAAGGCTGGCCAGCCAGGCCTCGGGCATGCTGGTGATGCCGCTGATGACGGAAATCGGGCTGGGCTTCGGAGGCTCCTACGGGCGCGGTGCGCTGCGTGTCGGGCAATCGACAGTCGACTATTACGCCGCCGCATCCGGCAGCGCGGGATTGCAGATCGGGGCGCAGCAATTCAGCCATGTTCTGTTCTTCATGACACCCGAAGCCCTGCGGGATTTCCGCACCTCGCCCGGCTGGGCGGCGGGTGCTGATATCGAATACGCGTTCTCCAATCAGGGTGATATGCTGCGGGCCGAGACGACGACGACGCTTTCACCCGTCATCGCCGTGGTCTTCGCGCAGACAGGGCTGCGTGTCGGCGCCACGTTGGAAGGCACCAAATATACGCGCATCATCCCCTGAGCGTCGGCGGATGCCCTTACGCCCTGAGCTTTTCGCCCTTCGGATCGAAGGGCGGCTCTGCCAGGACGACACCACGATGAGGCCGGCCGAGGATCATGACGTCCACCGCAGATCCCGGGGCGACGTCTTTGAGGTACCCCAGCGCCAATGATTGGCCGACCGAATAGCCATATGTGCCCGAAGTGACCCGTCCGACCGGCGTGCCGTCGGTCAGGAATACGGGCTCGCCGCCCGTGGCGTCGGCGTCGGTCACATCCTGCACTTCGATCAGCGAGAGAGTTTCACGCGGTGCATTATCCTTGACCTTCAAGTAGCTGGCTTTGTTCAAGAAGTCCTTTTCGAGCTTGATCAGGCGATCAAGGCCAACCTCCTGTGGCCAGTATTCGGGCGAATACTCACGGCTCCAACTGCCGTAGCCCTTTTCGATCCGCAATGACATGAGCGCGCGCGACCCGACAGGACCGGCACCGATATCCTTGCCCGCAGCAAGCAGCGCCTCATAGAGCCCCACCTGATCCTTCTCGGCGCAATGCAGCTCCCAGCCCAGATCGCCGGTGAAGGATACCCGCAGTGCGATGACATCGATCCCTGCCATGGTGATGCGCTGGCTGCGCATGAAAGGGAAGCACGCGGTCGACAGGTCGGCGTTGGTCAGCCGTGACAGCAGATCGCGCGCCAATGGTCCCGCGACGTTGAAGCCGCACATTTCGTCTGTGCGACTTTCGAATGTGGTGCCTTCCGGCAGGGGCACTTCTTTCCAGAAGCGCTGGTGATAGCGTTCGGCGGCTCCGCCCCCGATGATCATGAATTCTTCTTCGCCGAGCCGTGTGACGGTAAAGTCGCCCGCGATCCCGCCGTTCACGCCGATCAGGGGGGTCAGGCAGGATCTTCCAACAGATCTGGGCATGGTGTTGGCGAAGACCGCGTTCAGCCAGCTTTCTGCATCAGGTCCGGTCACGAAGTATCTGGCAAAATTGGAGATATCGATGATCCCTGCCCGTTCGCGCAGCATCCGGCATTCCGCACCGACCGGCTCGAACCAGTTCTGGCGGGTAAAGCCGTTGGTATCCGTTTTGCCCGGTTCGTCGGCGAACCACAGCGGATGTTCCCAGCCGTAGTTCAGACCGAAGACCGCCCCCATTTCCTTTTGCATCTCATAGACAGGCCGCGTTCTTACAGGCCGCCCTGCATCCCGTTCCTCGTTGGGGAAATGGATGCTGAAGCGCTTGGCATATTGATCGCCCACGCGGGCCTTGGTGAAGGCGGCATCGGCCCATTTACCGAACCGGGCGACATCCCAGGCGAACATGTCGTACTGGCTTTCTCCGTCGATGATCCATTGCGCCGCCATCAGGCCCATGCCGCCTGACTGACTGAACCCCGGGATGATTCCGTTGCAGCAGAAGTAGTTGGAAAGGTCGGGATGCGGGCCATAAAGGACATTGCTGTCGGGCGACCAGATCATCGGACCATTGATGACCCGCTTGATTCCGGCCTCGCCCACTGCAGGTACACGCTCGATGGCACGCATCATGTTGTCTTCGATCCGTTCCAGATCGTCGGCGAAAAGCTCATGTCCGAAGCCTTGCGGTGTGCCATCTTCTGCCCAGAAGCGGACATCCTTTTCATAAGCGCCGACAAGCAGGCCCTTGCCCTCTTGCCGGAGATAATATTCGCCGTCTCGATCTGCGACCGACGGCAGACGCCGGTTCATGGCTGCGATCTCGGGAATCGTTTCCGTGACGAAATACTGGTGCTCGGTCGGCAACAGGGGCAGTTCGATACCCGCGAGGCGTGCAACCTCCCTGCCCCAGAGCCCTGCGGCATTGATCACCCACTCGGTGCGGATCTCGCCTTTCGGAGTTTCGACGATCCATGTTCCATCCGGCTGCTGAACCGTTGCCGTCACCGGCGTGAAGCGATGAATTTCCGCGCCGCGCTGCCGCGCCCCGACCGCGTAGGCATTCGTCACCCCCGAAGGGTCGACGTTGCCGCCGTCAGGCTCATACATGATGCAGCGGATGCCGTCGAAGTTCACCAGTGGATGCAGACGCTCGGCTTCCTCGCGGTCGACCTCGTGAAAGTTCATGCCGTAGAACTTGGCCTTGGCGGCCTGCAGCCGGAGCTGGTGTTCGCGCGCTTCGGTCTGCGCCAGATAGAGCGAGCCCGGCTGGAATACGCCGCAGCTCTGTCCTGTCTCCTCTTCCAGCGCGTTGTAAAGGTTCATCGTATAGTGCTGGATACGGCTTATGTTGGTGCTGTCATGCAATCCGTGGATATTCGCCGCCGCATGCCACGTGGACCCGCTCGTCAATTCGTCGCGCTCCAGCAGCACGACATCCGTCCAGCCCAGCTTGGCAAGATGGTAGAGGATCGAGCATCCGATGACGCCGCCTCCGATCACGACGGCCTGGGCATGTGAGCGCATCATAAGAACCTTTCGCTTGATGACGCGGCCTACACTCGACATTGCGACATGGTGATGATTGCATCACTGCGACATTCCATGTCGTAATCAGCGCCGCGCAGGTGATTTCGGGCTGCAAAGCTCAGACGAATTTTGCAAGGAGTTGCCAGCATGAAGACCACAAGTCGCGTCGTTGTCATCGGTGGCGGTGTCGTCGGATGCTCGGTGCTGTACCACCTGACCAAGCTTGGCTGGTCCGACGTCATGCTGCTCGAACGCTCGGAACTGACAAGCGGGTCGACATGGCATGCGGCAGGCGGCTTTCATACGCTGAACGGTGACACCAACATGGCCGCGCTGCAGGGCTATACCATCAAGCTCTACCGCGAGCTGGAAGAGATCACCGGCATGTCCTGCGGCTTGCATCACGTGGGCGGTGTGACGCTCGCCGATAATCAGGACCGGTTCGACATGCTTGTCGCAGAACGGGCCAAGCACCGTTACATGGGGCTGGAGACCGAGATCGTCGGCCCCGAAGAGATCGCGGGTATCGCGCCGATCACCAATCTCGACGGTATTGTCGGCGGGCTTTACGATCCGCTGGACGGACACCTCGACCCATCCGGGACCACCCACGCCTATGCCAAGGCCGCGCGCATGGGCGGTGCCGAGATCTCACTGCACACCAAGGTGATCGAGACCAATCCCCGCCCCGATGGCACATGGGATGTGGTCACCGACAAGGGCACGATCCACGCCGAGCATGTGGTGAACGCCGCCGGCCTGTGGGCGCGGGAGGTTGCGGCGATGGCGGGCGCCTATGTGCCGCTGCACCCGATGGAACACCAGTATATCGTCACCGACGACCTGCCCGAGATCTACGAACGCAAGACCGAGCATCCGCACGTCATGGACCCCGCCGGAGAAAGCTATCTGCGCCAGGAAGGGCGCGGGCTCTGCATCGGGTTCTACGAGCAGCCCTGCGAACCTTGGGCCGTCGATGGCACGCCATGGGATTTCGGGCATGAACTGCTGCCCGACAACCTCGACAAGATCGAGGATTCAATCGCCTTTGCCTACAAACGCTTCCCGGTGCTCGAACGCGCGGGCGTCAAATCGGTGATCCACGGCCCCTTCACCTTCGCCCCGGACGGCAATCCGCTCGTCGGGCCGGTGCCGGGTCTGCGCAACTACTGGTCCGCCTGCGGCGTCATGGCAGGTTTCAGCCAGGGTGGCGGTGTCGGCCTGATGCTGGCGCAGTGGATGGTCGAGGGCGAATGCGAACGTGATGTCACGGCGATGGACATCGGGCGCTACGGCGGATGGATCACGCCCGGCTATACCCGCCCGAAGGTGATCGAGAATTACCAGCGCCGCTTTTCCGTCAGCTACCCGAACGAGGAACTGCCCGCCGCCCGTCCGCACCGGACAACGCCGATGTATGACATCTTCAGCGATCTCGGAGCCGTCTGGGGGCATCAGTTCGGGTTGGAGGTCGCCAATTACTTTGCACAAGAGGGCGAACCGACGTTCGAAACCCCGACCTTCCGCCGCTCGGATGCTTTCGCCGCGACACGGCGCGAGGTGCTGGCCGTGCGCAATCGGGTCGGCATCAACGAAGTTCAGAATTTCGGCAAATTCAGCGTGACGGGCAAAGGGGCGCGCGCGTGGCTCGACCGGATCATGGCGGGGCGCATTCCGCAGGTCGGACGGATGTCGCTGACGCCGATGCTGTCGCCCAAGGGGCGGCTCTGGGGGGACTTCACGGTGTCCTGTTTGTCCGAAGATGAATTCCAGATTACCGCCAGCTATGGGGCGCAGGCGATACATGAACGCTGGTTTGCGATGAATGGCGCAGCGGATGTGCAGGTCGTGAATATCTCGGACCGGCGCACGGGTTTCCAGATCGCGGGTCCCAAGTCACGTGACCTGCTGGCCGCCTGCACGCGCGAGGATGTCGCGGGGATGAAGTTCATGGATGTGCGCCGTATGACCGTGGGCCAAGTCGCCTGCATTGTGCAGCGCGTCAGCTTTACCGGCGATCTGGGTTACGAAATTTACTGCGATGCGATGGACCAGCGACAGCTTTGGTGGACGCTCTGGACCGCAGGGGGTCCCATGGGCATCACGCCGTTCGGGATGCGGGCGATGATGTCGCTCAGGCTCGACCGGTTCTTCGGGTCGTGGCTGTCCGAATTCTCGCCCGATTATACCCCGGCGGAAACCGGCATGGACCGCTTCATCAGCTTCAAAAAGAATACCGACTTCATCGGACGCGCCGCAGCCGAGGCCGAGCGGGCGACCCCCCCTGCCCGCATGCTGGTGACATTCGATGTCGATGCCGATGATGCCGACGTCGTCGGGTATGAACCGGTCTTCATCGACAACGCGGTCGCAGGCTTCTGCACCTCGGGCGGCTATTCGCACCACGCGGACAAATCCATTGCAATGGCGCTTGTTCCACGCGACGCGGTAACCGACGATCTTGCCGCGCAGATCGAGATCATGGGCCAGTTGCGCGCGGCCAGGCGCATCACCACGCCGCTCTTTGATCCCGATGGCAGCGTCATGCGCCAATGATCCCTGTGGTTATCCTCGCGGCTGGTCGATCGCGACGGATGCGCGGGCGCGACAAGCTGCTCGAAGATATCGACGGCGTCCCGCTGTTGGTGCGACAGGTGGAAATGGCGCTCGGACTGGGGGGCGATGTTTTCGTGGCGCTCAGCCCGGAGGATCGCGCACGCAAGGCAGCGCTGGCCGGTCTGGCCTGCAGATTATTGATCGTCCCCGAGGCCGAAGAAGGTCTGTCCGGCACGCTGCGCGGCGCGGTCGCGCAATTGCCCGAGGCCCCGGCTTTCATGGTGTTTCTTGGGGATCTGGTCGCGCTGGAAACGGCTGATCTGCGTCAGCTTTACGAGGCCTACCTTTCGAACCCAGCCTACCTGATCTGGCGCGGCGCCACAGCCGATGGAAAGGCCGGGCATCCGATCATCTTTTCAGCCGCGGTGCGCCCCCGTTTCGCCGACCTGTCGGGCGATGACGGCGCGGCACGTATTGTCGGCCCCTTGCAGAAGGAAACCTGCCTGATCCGCCTGAAAGACGATCGCGCACGCCGCGACCTCGATACGCCCGAAGACTGGGCGGCATGGCGGAAAACTAGACGCTGAACAGAACGGCCGCTTCCCCCGGTCGCAAGGTCCGGCGGGCGGCGCGGTACCGCATCACACCATCAATGTCGGCAAGGTCGGGGAATAGCTCCAGCAGTTCGGCGCGTTGCGCCTCGTCAAGACCCTTCAGCGACAGATCGCCGGGCTGGAAGCTTTCACTCCAGGTTCCGTCGGCAAGCACCATTTCATGCCGGTCGCACATGAAGTGGACATAGGTGACATAAGGTGTGTCGCCGATCTCGACACCATCGAGCGCAAGCAGATCCTTGGCCGCGACAAGAACCTCGGCCTGTCCGAAATACATCTGGGCGACGTTGGCCACGACGAGCATCCGGTGCATGGGCGAGACCTTCATGTCCCGTTCAGGGCGCCCGTCCCCGAGGGCACCGGCCTTGATGAGAACGGGGCGCAGTTCCCTGAGCATCTTCAACTGCAGATGGTCCAGCTTCTTCTGGCCCGCCCAGCGGATCGTCTGGATACCGTTGTCGCGGGTCAGGACGCGGTCCCCGGTCTGCAGTCTCTCGACGGGCACCTCGCCCCTTGGCGTCGCGATCATGGTGCCGGGGGTGAAGCACGGAATCACGCCATCGATACGCGCCATCGGATAGGTGGTATGGTCGGCAAAGGTGAAGCTGCCGGTGCCGCGATCAATCCGCGCGATGTTGAGGGCAGCAACCCCCGAATATGCCTGTGGCGCGTTCCCTATTGCGCTATCCTGTCGGGTGTCAGTGGCTGTCATCGTTGCTGGGCACGCGTGGTACCTTACCTGTTAAACTGCTCATCGCGCCCTCGCTTTGAACGCGATGGGACACCTTTGAAAATGGTGGCGCCGAAACAGGCACCTGCCCATCGGGCTATTCATGATGGAGGCAGAAAAATCAACGCTGCTCCAACGCCAACTGTCTTAAGGACAGTCCAGAGACCGCCTAATGCATGAATCTGACGGAATTGCGAAAAAACATTGAAAACACCGAGTGTTTCCTGGCCGGACACTCAGGTGACGATCTTGAAGCGCCATCAAGGAAAGTGGTGCCGATGGAGAGACTCGAACTCTCACGATGTTGCCATCGGGGGATTTTGAATCCCCTGCGTCTACCATTCCGCCACATCGGCCCGCGTTTCTCCTAAAGCCGCGCTTGCAGCGCGTCAATCACGATCTGGCGTGCCATCGGTCGCTTCAAAGCGGGCTTGACCATGCCCTTCGCCCGTGGCCTAAGGTTTGCGATTATCGAGGGATAAAATGCTCCGCCGGCTTTATGATTGGACAATCTCGCTGGCCCGATCGCCGTATGCGCTCTGGGCGCTTGCGGCCGTGGCATTTATCGAATCGTCGTTCTTTCCGATTCCTCCCGATGTGCTGATGATCCCGATGATCATCGCCCGCCCCTCGCGCGCGTTCCTCATTGCCGCGGTTGCGACGGCGGCTTCCGTCGCAGGCGGGCTTTTCGGCTATTGGATCGGGGCCGAATTCATGGACAGTATCGGGCGTCCCATTCTCGAGTTCTATGGCAAGGATGCCAGCTTTGACGAGATGGCCGAGGTCTTCAACCAATACGGCGCGTGGGCCGTCATCGTAGCCGGTGTGACGTTCCTGCCTTTCAAGGTCATCACCATCGGTTCCGGCCTGACGGGGCTTTCAGTCCCGGTGTTCATCGTGTCGTCGATCTTTGCGCGCGCGCTGCGCTTCTTTCTGGTGGCGTTGTTGCTCTATCATTTCGGGGCGCCGATCCGTGACTTCATCGAAAGGCGTCTTGGC
>Ga0207419_1000841_pt1 | contig 25645 bp, 25 predicted proteins | sample ElkSloMetagenome_4_FD_184723 | JGI IMG/M metagenome (GOLD analysis project Ga0207419, IMG submission 184723) | Hot spring microbial communities from Elkhorn Slough, Monterey Bay, USA - MD2A (version 2) | ecosystem: Environmental > Aquatic > Marine > Intertidal zone > Estuary: Microbial mat ... | reverse complement strand
TACACCACTACACCACTACACTACTACACTACTACACTACTACACGGCGATCAGGAAGGCCGCTTCTTCCATGGTTATTACGACCACTATTGCTTCCTGCCGCTGTATGTCTTCTGTGGTCGCCACTTGCTGGTGAGCTATCTGCGGCGCAGCAACAGCGATCCGGCACGCCACACGTGGGCGATCCTGTCGCTGCTGGTCAAGGCGCTCCGCCGCCACTGGCCGAAGGTGGAGATCGTCTTCCGCGGCGACAGCGGCTTCTGCCGCTGGAAGATCCTGCGCTGGTGCGAACGGCACGATGTGCGCTACATCGTCGGGCTGGCCAAGAACGCGCGGGTCAAGGCACAGGCTGCTCAGTGGATTGACCTTGCTGAATCACTGTATGAGCTGACGGGTAAGAAGCAGCGTTTGTTTACCTCGATTCGCTATGGCGCCCTCAGCTGGGACAAGCCACGACGGGTGATCGTCAAGGCTGAGCACAGTCGCCTGAGTGCCAATCCACGCTTTGTGCTAACCAACCTCCCGCAAACGGATCAATACTTATACAACAAGCTCTACTGCGCCCGTGGTGACATGGAGAACAGGATCAAAGACCAGCAGCTCGACCTGTTTGCCGGCCGCACCTCCAGTCATCGCTGGTGGCCCAATCAGTTCCGCCAGTTGCTGTCGGGCTTGGCATACACATTGTTTGAAGGATTGCGTCGCCGCGCCCTCCTGAACACCCGGCTGGCGACCGCCAGTCCCAACACACTCCGGCTGACCCTGCTGAGAATCGGTGCGGTGGTAGTCCGTAATACCCGCCGGATCCGCATTCTGCTAAGCAGTGCCTGTCCGCATCAAGATCTCTTCCGTATCGTGGCCCAACGCCTCAACACCACATAGCCCCTCATGAGTGCTGCCCCGGCACATTGATAAACAATGGGGGATAAACAATGGGGATTGGGGGAGCTGTGTCTGAAAAAGCGAAAACTCCGAAAACGATTAAAAAATGTACAGATGAAGACGTGACTGCGCGCTACGGAATCGCTACAGCAATAATATCGCCTTCACCGGCACTCTCGTACAACATCGGGGCTAATTACCAGCATTGTAGATTTTGGGTATCTCTTTGCGTATAGTTCGACAAAAAACAAGGTAGTCAGTGAGGATGACATCAAATAATGTCCACCTACAGAATACTCACCATAGATGAGGATGTTGAGTCGTGGCGAAAAATTCAGACCTCTCTTGAATCAAAAGGATTTAGCTTTCTTTTTGCTGGGGGCATTGAGGAAGGTTTGCAAAGGCTCAGGGAAGACGTCATTGATCTGGTGCTGCTTGATGAGGCGGTCCCTGAAGTGGATTTCCTTGATGTCATCCGGGATATCAAATCTTCTTACACACTGCCGCTTTTCGTCATCAGCAATAAATCACATCCACCGAGTAAATTGACCAGCCTGGAGCTGGGTGCCGATGACTATGTCCATAAACCGATCGACATTGCGGAGCTGACAGCCCGAATCAAGTCTAGTCTCAAGTTAATCGACGAAGTCCGCGATGAAACCATAGCTTGTGAGCAGGGCGGCAACATCAAGGCGCTGAAGTTCAGAAACTGGATTCTCGATTTCGACAGGTACGAATTGCGCGAGCTCGATGGCGATCCGATTGATCTTACGAGTGGCGAACTCGATATCCTGATGACCCTTGCCCGATCCGCCGGCAAAGTGCTCAGCCGTGAACAGCTTTTCGCTGAAACGCGCGGCAGGGAAAGCGACAGTTTCGACCGCGCCGTCGATGTGCAGATCTCCCGTATTCGGCAGAGGCTTAATGGCAGCAATGACTCGGACTTCATTCGAACTGTGCGTGGCGTTGGCTACATGCTCGACGTCGAAACCGTGAAGATTCTTCGCAGCGCGGATTAGCACAGTTTCACTACCTCTTTTGTTATCTCTTATACGATCATTCTCGTCTCGGCGTTCAACAGTAGGCAAGTGGCCGGCAAATCCTCTCCTGCAGTGGAACCTTCGTGCGCTCACATCATTGGCATAGGCAGATCGACACCTGTACCGTCCCTCTGACGGTCGGTAGCTGACAAATTCACGGCGACTACGGACGACCTCTACTATCCGGTGAGTCCTAGTGGTACCCGCAATTTTAGTGGAGCGGGTTTCAACGAGGAGATAAGCCATGATGACGCAAGAACAAAGCCAGGAAATCTGGAGTCTGATAAAGGATATTGAAGTGGCCGTGCTCACCACACAGAGCGGTGATGGATTGCGCGCCCGACCCATGTATCAGGCACAGAAAAAGTTCGACGGTACGATGTGGTTCCTAACCTCTGACGAATCGGCGAAAACATGTGAACTCAATGAAAATCAGCAGGTCTGCTTGGCCTATGCTGAGCCCAAAAAAGGCGTATTTGTTTCCATGTTAGGCACTGCCGGGTTCATCAAGGACAGGGCGCTGATCAAAAAATTCTGGAATTCTGCAGCCGCAGCCTGGATCGATGGAAATGGCGGCTCAAAGGAGTTGACACTTCTGGAGGTTCATATCGAGCAGGCCGAAGCTTGGGACAGCAAAACAAACGCCATGAAGCGTTTGTTTGAAACTGTCAGATCAGGGCTTACCGATTCGGAGCCAGTTTACCGTGAGAATCGTAAATACGGATAGAGGACTGACTCGAGCTCTGTTCGGCCGCCAGTCGGCAGCAAACCAGCGAACCACATCAATTCTCTGGTGACCAAGCCGGATAGACTGGCGCTTGGCAAAATGTTGGCAACGCTGCCGGCACAGTGAAACTGGGCTCATCGATTTCGCAGAAAATTCACAGCCTGATCCGGAAAGTCCGTGAAGATTCCGTCTACGGCGGCCCGAAATTAATGAATTTCCAGCAATTCCTCGAAGCTCCCCGCGAAGCCCGAGAACTGACCAGAATCCATGCGGAAAGTGTATGGATGGACGGCAGGACCTGCCACGTGCGCCTGCGCCGCCAACGACGACGTCGTGCGTAAATTCTCAGCTCTGGAGTGGTGCTCAACAACCAGGTGATAGGAAGGGCCAATACCAGCGGCATATTCAGCCAGTCGTGCCTTGCCCGTGTCTTCGAACATCCATGAATAGACCTCGGGGTCACCCGCGAGGAAACTTCAGCATTTAGAGCCAGGGCATCCTCAATTTTCATGTGGAAAATCCTTTCGGCGCTAAATGGTAGCCAGCCGTTAGGTAAACGAGATCAGCCTTCAACTGCTGAAAGCAGATTTTGGCCCCTTTTTTGTGTTGCGGGAAAGTCAGAGAGGGGAACCCTTTTGCCGGCTCAATTTTTTAGGAGGTAGTTCTCATCACTGGCACTTTATTCTTAAAGCGGAGAATCACTAAGACCAGAATCAAGAAAAGTATAAAACGGGGCAAGCTTCTCAAGCAGGGTACGATGGCATTACTTGCTACGAGTCCGGTCTTCGGCGTGATAGTTTACGGTACGCAAGACCAGTCGGCGGAAGATGAGCTGCCTCACATCAGCGAGGATGGTCAAAGGGCGCAGGCCCTCCAGTATGTGCACGACGGCGAGGCATCGGAGGAGCGTAGAAATACAAACGAGTATAGTTACAACTGTCGGTTTTATCCCTCCTCAACCTTCTAATCTTGCACTATGCCAAACCCTTTAAAGAGTACTAAGCGATGATGATCAAATTCCCAAGCGGAGACATCGCATCTTTCGAAATGCAAGAAGGCGCAGATCAATGGAACCTATATATAGAGATGGTTTCTATTGCACAGACCCGTAACTCGCTCGGGCATGGACACGTTTTTCTGCTTTTTTTGGGTATGGCCTAACCAAGGATGGTGCGTTGAACGTTTGTTTCTGTCCTTAATCACGGAGGCCCCCCGAGCTAAAAATGGTCGGCCCACAGCGGTCGAATCCGAATAAGCAAGACTTCGATTTAGCCATGGATAGCTTGAACCTATCACGATTGCATATAGCGTCTGGCCTCGGCGTAACCTGCTGATCTACGCAAAAATCTGCGACTAAGCATTGCCGAGGCCGGTACTAACAGCGACTGTAGACTGGTTGTGCGCCACTTCGCCCATGGTTGGCCCCACCGTGAAAGGCATAAATATTTTTCAGTGATTAACTCTCTTGGGAGAGCATGAACTATCCTATTCAATCAATCTGCTTGAGACGCCAACGGACCGAGGCTTTCTGGTAGGGTCGCCCAATTGTGATCGAGGGAACTTCGGCCCTATAAGCTCTGGAACTATTTTCCTTAACGAACGTTATTTAAAGGATGAATAAGTTAGCAGGACAATAGAGTGGTTACATTGATTGACTGGATTTTCTTTGTAGTGGCTCAAATGTAGATGAGCTGCAAGGATCGGCTGGCTAATTAATAGATCCAATAAATCAATGGAAAGACCCTCAACCATGAAATTTCACAGATAAATTGAAAGAAGGAGAGTTTATAATGTTACACAGGAATATATCGTCGAAAATCGCAACGTTGTCAGCCGCCACCTTGCTGCTATTGGCAGCTAGTGGTTTTGCTCAGGACAACCTTGACAATGACGGCAGCCGCGCAGAGCGTGAAGGTAGACTTGAGCGATTTGAAGGTGATGCAAGAGATGCCTGGATAGACGGAAAGGCAGAAACTGTGCTAGCGCTGAGCGAGCATGTGAGCGCACTAGACATTGAAACGGAAGTAGAAGATGGCGTTGTGACACTTTTTGGCACTGTGGACAGCGAAATCAACAAAAAACTGGCTGCCGAGCTGGTAACCGGGCTTTCCGGTGTCGAATCAGTCGAGAATAATCTCGAGGTCTCTATGAACACAAACCAGAACATTAACCGGGACAGGGACGCCAACCGAGATACTGATCAGCGCTCTGAGCGAAACCTGGAAGAGGTGTCGGATGCCGACGACATGATGGATGATGACGACGGCCTGCTCGCCTGGTTTGATAGAGTATCCACTACGGCAGAAGTTAAAACCCGCCTGATCGCTAATTCCGAAATTTCGGGTATGCAGATCGATGTGGATACCGAGCAAGATTCGATCTTACTTAGCGGTGTAGTAGATTCCGATTCTGCACGCAGCTTGGCTCAGCAGATAGCGGAAGAAGCCAGTGAAGGTCGATCCGTTATCAATGAGCTCTTTGTGAGTAACGAATAAAACTTTATTTTATCTAGGAAAGACTATACTAAACCTTGGCCGTGTCCGGGCTCATGCCTCGGCACGGCTTTTTTTGACCTATAAAATAGTTTAGGGTATCCCCACTCTGGCATCCGGGTTAAATCATTGGTCAAAATTATCGTCGTCCCCTAGTGACTAGGGACCTACCTAATCGTTCGCCGAGAATAACCCCTACGATATCTTTAGTCAGCGATTCACAGAAAGCTAGTGTCGCGGCAAGAACCGCATGATAGGTTATTCTCGTAACAGCGTCAGACAAATATCCGCCTAGGAGACTGGCCAGCTTATCTTGATCGTTTGCCGCCGGAACGGAGTCTCGAGGCGATCTCTCCGAGTGATACTATCGATAATAACGCGTTAGGCAGATCTGGTGATCAGATAGTTCCAGAATCGATGATCGGAATGACCGGAATACGCACCCTAGAAGGCTGGCTGTACCTGGCGGAATTTATTGATCTGAATTCCCGTCGCGTTGTGGGCTGGAGTATGTGGTCTCGCATAAATGCCAGGCTGGTGACGGATGTGCTGCGCATGGCTATTTGGCGGCGACAACCGTCAGCGGGACTGATTGTGCATTCAGACCGCGGCTCACAGTACGCCAGCAAGTCGTACCGGCGCCTGCTAAAAGCCAAAGGCTTTGTAGGCAGCATGAGTCGAAAGGGAGATTGCTGGGACAATGCGGTAGCACAGAGCTTCTTTGCCAGCCTGAAAAAAGAGCGCGTGCAATGGAAGCACTACCAGACTCGCAGTGAAGCGCAGCAGGATGTGCTGGACTATATTGCGATGTTTTACAATAGCCAGCGGCTACATTCGTACCTGGATTATGTCAGCCCCATGGACTACGAATCAGCGATGGTTGAACTGGAGAAAGCAGCTTAACTGGATTGTCACAATTTACTTGACCACTCCAACATGCTCTGTATTCCATATTAGGTTTCAGGAGCAATTACTCTAAGTGCTCTTGGAATGACGTGAAACTCAGCAGGAGTATTGGTGACAATTTCCCCGTCCGCAATGACCTGCCTTGGCATAGTTGTTTTTATTACAAACTTCTTACCGACCAAGGCTAACGATGTAGTGGTGTTGTGCTGAAGCCCCAATCGCATTAACGGGGCCGTATAAAGCAACTCCCATATTGTGCTCGGACGTTGGTTAACTAGATGAAGTAACCCATCGGAATTGTCCGCTTCCGCGTGAACCTTATTTCCGCCCCCAAAATATTTACCGTTGCCAACGGTGAGGATCAAAGACCTCAACCGGTAGCTACGTTCGTTTGCGATTACGAGAATTCTGAAATATTTTCTTTCCTTTATCACCTGAATCAATGCTTTAGCGTAGCTTATCATGCCAAACTTGTTTTTATCTTCTTTCGATAATGCCTTATTTACTTTCACTCCCAACCCCATATGACAGGCATTAAAGAAGTAATTGTCATTGACTCGTCCAAGGTCGATTTCTCGATAATGGTCTTTTACAATCAGCTCGAAGGCCTGTTCCGGGGTAGCTGGAATTTTCAGTTCTCTAGCTAGATCGTTAGCTGTGCCAAGTGGCACGATTGCGAAGGGAAGTTTATGCTCATACAAGGCCGGTGCGAGAGAGCTGATTGTTCCGTCTCCACCTGCAATGATAACCAAATCCAAGTCCTGGTGTTTATCAGCTATTATTGCTAAAGACTTTTCCGGGCTTTCTGAGCGATAATGCTCGATCTCCATACCCGCGCCGGATGCGATATTGAAGAAGGCATCCATATTAATTTCATCACCCAATCTTGCCTTTGCATTTGTTATGAGTAGCGCTTTAATGGCAGTGGCCTCTATTCTTAGACTTGTATACGACGGAAAGCTGCCTCGCAAAGGCTATATATACCAAACGCAAAAAGCCCCGCAGCAACAACAGCATATAACCAGTTAGCATAGGAAGCGCCTTCAAGTGCCTGCAGCGCATCGGACATACCCTGTATGTCTTTGCTACGAGCCGTGCGAGCAGAATTGATAAAAAACCAACCTACAATTAACCAAACTGCACCTCTAGCAATTAATCCAAAGCTGCAGATTACTCTCATCAACTTAAGATGCGAACTCGGCATGGTCATATATCTTTCGTACCGTATTCTAAAGCCTTTGTAGATATGAGCGAAACCAGTTCCTACAACAAACAGTCCGATAATGAGTAGCGCGAGTTGACCAAAGCCGGATGAAAGCCACCCCTCTTGCTGTTGATTTGTACTCCCACCAATTTCGCCACCTATCAATAGAGTGCTTGCCCAATAGGCTAACGACAGATGCACGATCGCACTTATGAGCAGCGAAATTCTGATTGCTAACCCCTTTGCACCTTTTCCATGCTGATCTGGGTCTTTCAAGCTTTGTATTATTCGCCAAGCTGAATAACCCAATAGCCCGACAATTGTGAGACTCAATAGCACACGCCCAAAGGGTTGGTTCAGTATTGTAATCAACGCCCCTCTAGTTCCCGTCGCCTCGCCACCTATACCCATTGCTGACAGCATGGCAAGGCTTCCAATCGTAAGGTAGACCACGCCTCTGGACGCATACCCTGCTCTAGCCCACCTCTTGAAATTACGTTCTAAATCGTGATTGTTAACCATCAATATTTACGCTGTAGTTTGCGCGCCTCGTAAGGCAAGCTATCGTGTAAGCACCTGACCTGCTGCCACTTATTTCATGAGGTTGGTGCACTATTTACTTCGGGGAATTTTTCTTTCGGCTGTAGTGGATTCTCTCCGTGTTTACCGACACTTCCGGTATTGTACTCTTCGAGCTCTGATTCAACACCACTCTGCTCAACGGCGCCTATCAGATTCAGGTATGTTCCGATCACAAAGAATATTAACGACCAGAATATACCTGCCAGCCAACCGGCTACCACGTCTGAGGGCCAGTGTACCCCCAAGTATATTCGGCTCACTCCGACAGATATGGTAATAATCAACGCAATAGAGAATATATATGCCTTTACTCTCTTGCGCTGCTGCACCTGTGCCAGAAATGTTGCCAATGTTAAGTAGACTATTGCGGACATCATTGAATGTCCACTCGGGAAGCTACTTGTGTAGACATAACTCTCGTGGGGTACCAATTCGGGCCGCGGTCGGTCAAACCCATTTTTCAACAGGAAACTGAGTAAAATTCCCGTGCCGATAGAAACGATCAGCAATAGCGCTACCCTGTATTTGTGTTCGAAATTCAGGTATCCGAATGAAGCAATAGTGATGAATGTAAGAATACCAACCCCACCTAGACCGGTGACATCTCTCATCATCTCCTCAAACCACTTTGGTCCCAGGGGATCTGTTAAATCTGTCGCAGCTCTGAAAAGGAGAATAATCTCCTCATCAAGAGCTTGAAGGTCTCCGCTGACCACTTCGTCGGCAATATTGAAAAACGCAAAAATTAGCAGTAAAAAAGCCACCACTGCCATAATAGCTGGCCGCTTAAGTGCCTTGGACCTATCCTTTAAAATATTCATTTTCCCCACTTTTCGTTGACATTAGCGTCGACCTGTTTCGATAGTTTTTATCATCGCGCTCACTTCTGTTCCAAATGCTGCTTGAAAAACTTATGCATATCATTGATAAGTGGTGCGCCATTCTTAAAGAATGGCGCCATATCGAGCAATAAACCTACATGGGTTACACCCGCGTAACGCCGGTCTCTATAGGGCACGCCGAACTGTTCTAGGCTTGCCACCAGGCGATCCTGATTGTAAGCAGCCACAGTCTTATCCGCGGTCCCGCGCACGAGCAACATAGGAGGTTCTTTTCCGGTGATGTAGTTGGAAACTTTCATCTTGGGATAGTTGGATGGAGGAGCAAAGATTTTTTGATACTTAGGCTCAGTCGGAGTGAAATTGTAAGGGCCAGCCAATCCCGCAAATCCGCTGGCATCTGCCGGGCTTAATCCCTCTGCTCTTAAATAGGAATCATCCGCCAGCAGCAAGGCTGCCAAATGGGCGCCGGCGGAGTGGCCAACCAGCACGATTCTTGTCGCATCTCCTGAGTACGCCGGTATATTATTTTTTGTCCAGGCAAAAGCTCTGGCCCCATCCTCAATGAAGGTGGGGAATTTCCCCGTGGGGTAGGTGGCATAATCTGGAACAACGACTACATAGCCAAGTGAGGTAAAAGAATCGGCCACGAAAAGATAGTCTTCCTTTGCACCGGAGTTCCAACCGCCGCCATAAAAGAACAGCATAACCGGCCGATCGCCACACTTATCCTTTGGCTGGTAAACGTCCAACGACTGCCAGGGTTCCTCTCCATAGGCAAGCCCCTCGTGCCGAATTTGATCGGCGCCAAGCCGGGCGGCAGAATTGATTAGAAAAAGGCCACCCGAGGAACAGGCAGATAGCAGGTGGCTTAACAGTATAAGGACGAAAAAGCGTCTAAGAATCAATGAGTGCTGTAAAAACGCTAATATCGTGGAATTGACAATTTCTATTAGAACCAGAAATGGCAATGATATACAGTGAGTTGCTTTCCAAGGATGCTCCAGGGGCCTTCGAACCGTTGAGGAGCTGCTCGAAAAACAGTAACCCAAAAACAGGCATGCGGAGTGTGCGGTAACCAAAATTTTGCGGATTATCAAAGCTCTTCGTCCACGAAGGCGATGTGCTGAAAGTAACGCTGGTCCTCGAACGAGGAACCGAGGGCTCCTATGACGACACCAGTACCGGCTGTGAAGCCCGCCAGGGTCAGGTAGTGCTTCAATCTAAGGGGCCCTGTGACTGTGGCGGCCCATGTCTGCACCAAAGCCTCCGGATATAGCGTCAATGCCAGCAGTAATGCCAGAAAAAACAGCATCAGCCAGGTCGTCATCATGCCGAGCAGTACTATCATGATGGCCGCTGCATTGCTGAATACTGCCTGCTCCGTTGGCCGATTTCGCCCCGGGCTGCGATGGATGATAAGACCCTGCCGGATTATTATGTAGGTGCAAGTAAGTGCCAATGCGACCAGGCTCAGCGAGACCACTGCTCGCGGCGACATGGAAGTGCCCAGGTCCCAGCCTTCCGCGCTGGCCAAGAGCACGATCAATGTCGATATCGATGCCGTGCTGAGCCCACTGAATCGTAATGGAAACTGCCAGGGGGTAGCCTGTAACACCGATCTACCTATTTCCTCTCGGCCAAGCCATAAAGCGCGCCCGGAGAAAATCAACCAGCCCCGTTGCTGTCTTGGCAGCATTTCTTCCAGCCGAATATCGGCCGTCTGGCGCAGTTCCCTGCTAAATTGGTCGAGCCTTGCCGGGTCGAGGGTCTGCATGCGGTCGAGGTCGGCCGCCTTCCTTGGTCGGTACATAAAATTTTCAATTTCTTCACTATGGTAAAGATCATTAAGATCGCCGAGCAAGTGCATGACCAGTGCCACGATGCGATCAGTAAGATACTCTCTCTGAGCCTCGTACAGGTTGTTATTTCCGTTACTATTGACACCAGGGGATGGCTTGTATCGGCGACCTGAAGGACTGAAGCCGATGCGTGCCAGTGATAGTACGGCAGCGCTGAGAGACCGGGATGGCATTGCCATTGAGTAAGGCTTGACGTACGCGCAAAGGTCCGCCGGGGTTATGACCAATGCATAGTCCCAGTGACGCTGCTCGCGCTGGCGCGTACCTTCTTTCATCAGGTCGACAGCAAACTCTCGATCGCTTGGCGCCGGTCCGTCGAATTCCAAGACGGGCATTTTCCACCGGTAATCGGGCAGCAAGTCATGAAGCATCTCAAGAGACCGATCACGCGCATTGAGAAGGGCGGACTTTTCTACCCCACTAATGTCATGCATGATAATCCAGCCGCACTCGACTAAGGGCGCATGCCCTTCAAGTCTTTCCCTACGATTATCTATCATACCTCCTCCTCTAACGAGGACTCACGTCTGGTTCGAAGCGGTAAGTCGTTGATTCGTGCCACTAGACGGATGGCGATCTCAAGTCTTGAAGGCATCCGCCGTTGATGTTCTCACGTCAAGCACAACGTATTTGTCCGCTACTTAGTTCCGAGGTCTGGTTCCAAACGTCCAGCTCTAGGCTAAACAGCCGCGTGGATTTATCAGGTTTGCGAAGAAAGCTTTTATAATCCATCGGTTTCAGGGAAGAGGCGTACTGCGTCAGACATCGCTTTCTTCAGCAGAATTGCCAAAAAGGAGGCGTGAAGCTCGATTTAAACACCACGCCCAGATTCTCAACCGTTTTATCTACCAGAGCTAATTACGCATGATGCCTGAAATAAATGGATCTATCGGGTGGTCTTTGCAATGAAAGCTTGGCCTGCACAGGCACTGACAAAGAAAATTGTTGCGAGTTTGGATAGCCGAACGGCTAAGGCAAGCTGGCTCGATCATATTTTGTGAGCGTGAATAAGATGCCGCTATCGCGCCAGCATATTGGAAGCAAACCATATCAGCACTACAACAACCGTAGCCGAAAGGGAGGCGGCCAACTTGTGATTTCGAAAAAGCCCCTCCGCCTGGTCTCCGAATTTCCAGACCAAAAGACCCAAGCCGAAGTAACGTATTGCGCGGGCAATGCTTGTCGCGAGTAGAAAGAGGGGAAATGAGTATGAAGTTGCCCCTGCCGCGAACATGGCGATCTGGAAGGGTACGGGTGCCACCCCGATGGACAGAATAAACCAGAAACCCTGACGGTTCATCTGCTGCCTGATTTGGTCGTATTGTTCAGGAGAACCGAAAAAATCGATCAGCATTTGACCAAACGCTTCAAAAAGGAAGTAGCCGACCCCGTAGCCCACAGCCGAACCAGCCAAACAGCCGATTAGCGCAAAAATTGCTAATTGCCACAGCCTCCTTCGGTGAATCTGCATTGCAGGTATGAGCACGGTCTCGAGGGGGATAGGAACAATGATGGATTCGAGAAACGAAGCGAGGCAAACTCCCCACAGCAAATGGCGAGAGTTGACTATTTTCCAAGCTCGATCTTTCAGGGACAATCTGAACAGGTCTCCTCAATTACATTACTATCATACGAAGTGATGAACGAAGTCATACGTTCCCAAACGATGTGCTAGTTGAGCCTCCGCCGGTGAGATAGTACTGTAGGGAGCTCGGCTAAGTCATGAAGCTTTTGACGCCTGGGCACTCCACTGTGAACAAATTCTGAAATGTTACCTGGAGGAACCTTCCATCAGAGTAACTTGAGAAGATGAAGGATAATTTCGAATATATCTGGAAAAAACTATCGATATCGAAAACTAACGATCTGTTATCGGAGGGTAAATTTGCATCCAGCAGACTGCCGGTCATCTGGTTGCTTGGGAAAACGGCTGCGGGCAAGTCATCTCTGATACGCAGCCTTACCGGTATTGAAGACGCAGAATTGGGCAATGGCTTCGAACCTTGCACACGTACCTCTGTAATACTCGAATTTCCTCAGGACCTGCCCCTCATGCGCTTCCTCGATACTCGAGGGCTTGGGGAGGCTCACTACGACCCCACCGAAGATCTTCAGGTGTGTCGCGACCAAAGTCACGTCGCTCTCGTGGTTGCCAGACTTGACGACCCCGTCCAAGGTGAAATCGCTGAAGTTCTATCGACAATTCATAGGAAATCACCACACACGCATATAATAATCGTGCACAACGGGATAAATCTTGTAACTGAGGTAGAAGCACGTTCCCGTGCAAAACGCCAGACTCAAATGTTGTTCGAACAGTCCGCGGGCTCTACATTCCCATTTGTCGAGGTAGCGCTTGCACCAGATCTGTTGAATATTGATGCACCGGGCATTGACGAGTTGATGACCCTGCTTGATGGCACGATGCCCGACATAGCTTTGTTGCTGGCGAAAAGGGAACTGCGAGACGAGGAACACCAATACTATATGAGGGTCCGGAATAGGATCCTTTGGTATGCTTCCTCAGCCGCTGCAACTGATTTAGCACCCGTGGTCGGCGCTTTCACAGTTCCTTCACTTCAGGCGGCCATGTTGAGATCCATAAGTAAAAGTTTTGGCATTGACTGGACCCAATCGATGTTGAAGGAATTCACCGTGGCTCTGGGTATTGGTGTTGCCGGACGCTTTGGCGGAAATTTTCTGGCCCGGCAATTTGGTAAACTGATTCCCGGATATGGACAAACTATTGGTGTTGCTACTTCTGGTACCATAAGTTTTGCCACTACTTTCGCCCTGGGTCGTGCTGCTGCCTATTATCTTCATCATGTTCAGCTGGGAGAGGACATAAATAAGGATGAAATTCGCTCTTTGTATAAAGATGCTCTGCGACGGGCTCGCCAAAAACAATCGTAGATAGAGGCGATTCGAGAGGACACTTCGAAACTGATGGCCAGATATAAGACTTTGAGGAACGCATTGCTACGCTGGGATCGCCTTTTAAGCGCCGTAATCCTGGGATTGCCTTTCGTCCTGATGATGGGTTTTGGATTCATCTGGTTGATACAAAACGGCTGGCTTCTCTGGTTCTTGCTCTTCAGTGCGACAGCCAGTCTGCTGGTTGTTTTTACTCGTTGGTGGACAATAAGGCAAACAACAAAGAATTTACCAACCCTGTCTTCGAAGCCTGATCTTGCCGTCAACGCTGACCCCGATTGGTTACCACGTGAGCGCGAGGCGTTCGAAGAAGTTCGCCGCCATATCGAGAAACTTACTGCTGAGATTCAGGAATGGGAGAGATTACCTGGGCATGCGTTTGACGTTGTGAACAGAATCTCCCGTCACCTCGGCGGTGAAGAAAGTACTGCGTTACATTTTACCGTGCCGGAAGCCTTGCTTTTAGTGGAACGGACTACTTCCCGATATCGTCAGCACCTGCTTTCCAAAGTTCCTTTCAGCGACCAGATTTCCATAGCCACTTTGCATTGGCTGTGGTTGCGAAGGGATAAGTTCGCTCTGATGGTGAAACTGGCTGACAGTGGAAGGCGAGTCTTTCGCTTGGCTATCAATCCAACTCGGGGTGTCATGCAAGAGTTAGAAAAGTTGATTGCAAGCGGAAATGCCAACTATCTTACCGCAGATATGGTAGGAACAATTCAGGCATTATTTCTGGAGGAAGTTGCCTTTACGGCGGTGGAGCTTTATTCCGGAAGGTTAAAGTTTTCTGATAGCGAGTTGTTAAAGATTCAACTTGAAACCACAGAGTCAGATCGCAGCCGCTTAGCACAACCGGACGAGCCCTTGCGCATTCTATTGGTTGGTCAGATCAGTGCCGGAAAATCCTCCCTTTTGAACGCCTTGATGGAAGTTGAACTTGCAGAAACTGATACCGCTCCTACCACATCAGGGCTGATAACTTACGAAGCTGACGTTAATAGTATCCCCTGCCATTTTATAGACAGCAAAGGATTAGACGGCAGCGAACGAAATCGGAAAGAGCTCTTTGAGCAATTGGTTCAGAGTGACATGATCCTCTGGTTGATTAGAGCTGATCGTCCTTCCAGGGAACCAGACATCCAGCTCAAACGGATTTTTGACGAGTGGTACGCAGAGCATCCGACTCACCGTAAACCAGAATTGATCGCCATAGCCACCTGTATGGACCTTTTGAGTGTAGTATGGCCTTATTCAGAGAACCATTTACCGGATCACCTTCAAGCAAAATTCGCGGACGTGGTTGTTCGTATTGGTAAAGATCTTGATGGCATTGTGCCAATACCTGTCAGCAGCATTGAGCCTCAGTGGAACTTGGAGGCCGTTTTCTCTGCTATTGAATCTCACATAGGCGCAGCCCTCATGGTGCAGCGTAACCGTCGCCGGATGAAAGCCAGTAAAACAAATAGCCTACTCAATCAGGCTAAACGAGGCAGTAGAGGGATCAAAAAGACCGCTCATCTGCTCGGCGGAAAAATGGTGAAACGGGAGTACTCTCGCCGTTCAAGTAAAGCCAAGAATTCGTGATTCTGGTCAAGAGTCGGGCCCCGCACTGCAATAGATTACTGCATTCGCGATGAGAATTTCGGAGTCTAGGGCATAATCGGTAAGCGGCGGCCAAGAAAATTCCGCGAGAGTCGACTGTGAAAGCGACTGTGCACCCAAGCAGGTGTAGCAGAGCGAAGACTGGCTCGTCCCTCCCAATCGAACGGAATTGGTAATTCTAATGTGACTGAACAAAGAGCTTATCTCGAGCTGTGCGTATCTCCCTGGAATATAGATCAATAATTCGGAGACAAAATCAGATACAAAGGACGTGAGCAGCTGAATTTGAGTAGAGGGCGTCATCAGGATGACTGCAGCATACGGAACCAAACATGCTTTTAATTGGTTCTCTCCCTACTGTCAGTCTCGAATCGTACGAAAGTCATGATTCTCTCAACAATATGATGTTTTGGGTTTCTCGACAGCTCAACCGAGTCGCCGATTTTCACTGGGACGCAACCGGCGTGATCGAGTATTCGTCCTGTTGGTAGGGGTATTGACAAGGTTGATTCCGATGTTATTTCACGCTTAAGACCAGGACGAGCAGCAACGTACTTTCTTTTTGATTTGCCGAATCTGTAATTGAGAAAAGATGAACATTCAAAATAATTTCGAAAACACGCGCCGCGCCGTGTTCGCAGATCGGAATGTGAGGGAGGGAATGCAGTGAAAAAGCGGTCAATGGCCCTGATCGGCATCATCATTGTAGGGACTCTACTAGCAATCCTGCGGATTTCTCTCCCTTACATTATGGAACATAAGATAAACAAAAAGATCTCCGGACTTGAGGATTACAAAGGTGAGATTAGTGAGGTCGATATTAAACTGTGGCGAGGGGCCTACGAGATAGAGAACCTCCGCTTGGTCAAGACATCGAGCGGGGGAGCCGAAGAACCCTTTCTACTGATAGACGAAATAGACCTCTCTCTCCAATGGAACGCGCTTTTCCGGGGAGCTATCGTTGGAGAGGCAACCTTGTCTGGGGTGGACCTGAAGCTCATTGAGGCCGACGATGAAGAAACCTCGCAGACCGGAGAAAGCCTAGATTGGGGAACAGAATCTCAAAAACTGTTCCCTTTCAAATTTAATAAAATTCGAGTGACCGACAGCCAGAGCAGTTTCCGCACACCTGGGATCGATTCCCCGGATGCACTTACAGCGCGCGACATTAATGCCGAAGTACTCAATCTCACCAATATTACAGACGAACAGAGTGAAACATTTTCGGAATTCGATATTAGGGCTAACGTCCTGGAGGCGCCATTGACGATCACCGGCGCTCTAAACCCGATTGAGGCGCCCGCAGTTTTCGATGTTAATCTCACTCTTGAGCAGGTGTCACTACCCGAGATTAATCCGTGGTTCCGGGAGTATCTTGGTGTCGATGCCCACGCTGGCTATTTCGAACTCTACCTTGAGGTAGCAGCGCAAGATGGAGCCTTTGATGGATACACCAAACCCTTGATGACAGAAGTGGATTTTTTTCGTATTGACGGGCAAAATGAGAACATCATACAGGCAGCCTGGGAAGGAATCGTCGACCTAAGTGCGGAATTGCTGGAAAACCAATCTGAAGATCAGATTGCCGCCAATATTCCTTTCAGCGGCAGTTTAGAAGAACCCGAAATCGACGTCTTCAGTGCTGTAGTAAGCGTGCTAAGAAACGCATTTATTGAAGCCTTCGCCAACTCTCTTGAACTAAGCATATCATTGCCACTGAACAACAGCGACGAGCAGGAGAATGATTAGAGCCGCTCGCTGAACAAGCAAATACTTAACAATGAAGTGAACGTGGACGGTTCTGATGAGATGAATCCTTTAATGGCTGTCCCGCTATTCAGGGGCACTGTTAATATCCAGATACTTTAACTCGCAATAGCATAATCTCAAACTGAAGGCATGCCTCCAATGACCAGTAGCCAGACTCCCCAAACTCTTCAAACGGCTCCCAACCAGCACGAGCAAACCGTTTCCGATCGGGGGAATTACCTTCGCGCTAATATGGGTCGACAGTTTCTGTTCGGTAACAGCGTCGATATCCTCAATAATGGCGAGGAAATCTTTCCCGCTATGCTCGAGGCCATAGACCAAGCGAAGCACCACATCGAGTTTCAGACCTATGTGTATTGGGACGGCCAAATCAGCCGGGAATTTGCCAGGCATCTGGCAGCGGCGTGCAAACGAGGTGTCGAGGTTCGCGTACTCATAGACAGTTTTGGCGCCCTTTATATTGATAAAGGAGCCCTTAAGGAACTCTCTGAAAGCTGTGATTTTCGCTGGTTCAGGAAACTAAAGTTGTTCCAGTTCTGGCGAAACTTTAAGCGCACCCATAGGAAGATTCTGGTCTGTGATGGCGAATTGGGCTTTACGGGCGGGGTTGGTATCGGTAAGGAATGGATGGGGGGTGGCGCCAAGCCCGGCGAGTGGCGAGATACCCATTTTCGATTAAAAGGGCCAGTCATTCACGCTTTACAGGCTGCTTTTCTAGAGAACTGGCTCGAAGCGGGTCAGGAGGATGACCGGCTGACTGATAAGCTGGCAAGAGCGTGTACTGATCGTGCGGGGCAGGTGACCATAATGCCCCTATCGTCCACCGCCAGTGATTACTGGAGCAGTGCAGGGACTCTCATATTTGCAGCCGTGGCTGCTGCTAACAAAAAGCTGCGCATTACTACACCCTACTTTGTCACCGACCTCAAGTTACGCCAATGGTTGATCTCTGCCCACGAGCGTGGTGTCGATGTACAGATTATGATCCCGGATTTTCCCAATTTCGATTCACGGCTGGCGTCGTTGGCCGCAATCAACTGTGTACAACCGCTATTGAAACTCGGGATCAAAATTTATACTTACAAACCAACTTTCATACATAGTAAATGTATTATCGTTGATGATGAAGTCGCCATTGTGGGGTCAATCAATTTTAATCAGCGATCACAGCGTAAAGATGATGAATTCAGTCTAATAATTGATGAAGGCCCGATAGTGAATCAACTTATTAGCACTTTCAAAAAGGACCGGGAGAAATCCACGCCGATTAAAATTGAAAGGTTAAAGAGGCGTTACCGCGTTCTCGGTGTACTAGCCCGTCTCGTTCACCCATTCCGTCGTCACTTTTAGCCCCGGTTCTGGCAGCACTCTCTTTACTCTTTCGCTCTCAGCTTGGACTATCCGAGATTCTGTGCCGGTCGCTCGAAACAATTGTGGCAACATGAAAGCCAGACTCAGTTAGATCTATCAGTTCTGGAGTTGGAGCCGCCAGTGACTGCTCCTATCTTCTGTCGTAATCGGTTCGCCCGCTCCGGCAAGGAGGTTGCGAAGATAACGGATGACCATTGGGCTGCGAACATGATAGAGATGACCGGATAAGCCGAAACCTCCGGCCTTACTTACATCGACGATGCGTATATTACCGGTCGACTGAAATCGTGCCTGACCCAACCGTGGCTTTCTATGGACTGACTGCGACAGCTTGAGAGCGCGATCACGACTGGAAACAAAGACCACTATAGAATTAACGCGTTGCTGCAGAGCATCACTCATTAAAAGAAAATCGTCACGCGCAATGTCAGGAGCCAATAGGATCAGTTTGTCAATGCGATTTTGCGAATTATCCGGTAGAGGGATCCTCTTTAGTGCTTCCACCATTCCTTTCGCACCCAAACTGTGACCGATGAGAGTAATGTTTTCAGCGCCGACTGCATCCTGCAACTGGGTGAGCACTTGCATTAACGAATCTTGAACGTTACTCAAATTTTCCAGGTCTCCACGATAGGACCATGAATTATTCTTTGTCGGCCAGCTAAAGAGCAGCAACCTCCCGGCCAGGTTGAGTTTGGCCTGAATTGATGTAGCCCGTGCACAGCTATTTTCGAAGCTTTCATTGTATCCATGCATGTAAAGAACTATGTTGCTCTCTTCTGCTGAGGCTTCTGTATTTCTTATTACTGTCTCAATCTCGTTTCTGACGATGTAAATCGGTTCAACCCTAGGCATGTCGGCGTGAGCATAGCATTCCCCTGCCGAGAGTGTGCCCTGCCTGGATTCATAGGCAAAACTACCATCGCTCTCTGACTGACTGCGGGCCGCTATGAATGGAACTCGCTGATAATCTTCAAGCTTGGGTGAACTCGGTACGACCAGCGAGCTTGAAGAGTGCATGTCGCAAGATGACATCAACAAGCCGGCAGCCAGAACTGGGACTCTAAACCAGTTAATCAATTGAATATTAATTAATCTCATACGCCTGCACTATTATCGAAAGCATTCAACCGGGCGGAATGGTACCAGTTAAAACCTGTGCCGATAAGTGCTCCTAATCATCGAGTTACGCGGCTTTACCCCTGAGCCTATGTGCTCTCCAACAGCCTGAAAATCAATCAGTTATGGGTAGTGTGTTCGCCATAAAGATAAAAAAAAACGGCGTATGGTTGGAATTCTTAGCAGAGGTAGGGTGAATCGAGCAAACATCTCAGAAGAAATTGATACCGTACTTCCCGAGAAGTCACCTCTAACTGTGTTGCGGGGCGTGACGTCACTTGGGTGTCTTTCTCGGCGTGTTCTCGGCGTGTTCTCGGCGTAAGTGGCAGCCGAGTACTCAGACGGGTAACAGCATAGGATATCCTGGAGGTCGACGTATCATCCAGCCACCTCCGATGGTGGAACTTAACGAGTTTGCATGCTTGACGGGTGCCGGGGAAGCTTATCAGCGGCGGCTTATTATGGTGTTCATACCGGATTCCGCCCCAGCGGCGATCTCAATCTTTTTTGTAACGTCAACACACGGCTCTCCTTCGAGCCTTTCCGGACGGGAAATTGACTCCGGCAGTGAAGGTTCCAGTAGTGTTAATAGGCCCTTAGTAAGTTCAGTCCACAGGTTTGGTGCTTTGGTGCGACGTGGTGTTTGACGACCTAAACTACCCAAGAACTGGGTGAGTAGCGCAATTAGAATTACACTCGAACCAGAAAGAGCTCGCGCTCTTTCTGCACTACATAGACCGATCCTAACTCTGCTCTCAAAGCTTATTGCCTGAGTCTGGCCCAGTGGGATTCCGTGAATCTATTCGCAGTATCTGACCACTGTCCGAGTCAGTGAGCAGGTACAGCTTGCCCTCCGGGCTGACCAGCGTGTGGCGAATACGCTCTTTTAATTCATGGAATAGGCGACTACTCTGAATGACTTCCCCGTCCTGCAGGGTCAGCCGTAACACGCCTCTGCCGGCCAAAGCACTGACGAGCAAGTTCCCGCTCAGTGAGGGGAAATCGCTGCCCCGATAGACCAAGATGCCCGAGGGCGCGATGGAGGGAGTCCAGCTCTTTACCGGTCTTCTGGCTTCGGATATCGAATCGTGAGGGCTGACTCTGTCTCCGGGGTAGTTGATGCCTTCGGTGGCCAGTGGCCAACCATAGTTTACTCCGGGCTCGATTATATTGATTTCGTCGCCACCATAGGGCCCATGTTCACTCTCCAACAGCAGGCCTCGCTCTTCATCGAACCAGATGCCCTGGGGATTGCGATGCCCGTAACTGTAAATTCCTGGTAAGGCCCCAGCCTCGGATACAAAGGGATTGTCAGAAGGCACCGTGCCATCCGGGTTCAGTCTCACCAACTTGCCGAAATGGTTATCAAGCATTTGTGCCTGTTCACGATAGTCGAAACCATCGCCAAGAGTTAGAACCAGACTGCCATCAGCAAGAAAAGCCATCCTCGAGCCGAATTGGACCGTAGTGGGACGCTGAGGCAAGGCTTCAAATATCCGCTCTTCGTTAACGAACGCATGGTCGCGCAGCCGGCCTCTGGAAACACAGGTTGTGACGGAACCTTCTGAGCCACAGGAATAAGTCAAATAAATAAATCCATCCTGACCATAATCTGGCGACAGTTTTATATCCATAAGTCCGGCTTCGCGAGCTACAAATACCTCCGGAACACCCCGCACTGGTTCCGCCAGCATTGCGCCCGTGTTATCTATTACCCGAAGTCGACCGGGCCTTTCGCTCACCAGTTTTCTGCCATCGGGAAGGAAAGCCATACCCCAGGGATGTTCCAGACCGTCAGCTACTATCGCCACACGGTAATTATCAAGCTCAACATCCTCTATTTCTGTCGCTCGATTGGGGCGAGTGAGAAGATGAAGGCCAAAAGCCATCAGCAATACAACCGCAGCCCCGCCCAGTATCAAAGCAGTGGACTTGCGTCCCTGGGCTGCGACGCGCCGCTCGGAACCCATTGTGGCATGTATCACCCCCCCCAGTGCGCCGGTTAGGGCCACCGTGACAAAACCGGTGGCCTGTCGCGTAGCGGGGACCAGCGTAGCAACAGGCGATAGCCAATTCGCTGCAAGAATTGCTACAGACAGTCCAACTACACCGGCGATCGGCAGCAGTACCGCCTCATTGACGTTCAGACGATTACTGAGCTGAGTGGCGATCGGAAACGCCACGATGAAAGCAATCCCCACCATCAAGGCAAAAAACGGTGCGAAAGTCAGCAAATCATTGCCGATTGTCTGAAGCCAGTCTCCTGGGCCGAAAGTGGTGCCCATGTCAGAAATTTCCACCAGATTGATACTCGACTGGATTATCGAACCCACCACTGCCGTTGCGACAGTGGCGACCAACCAGGGCCACAAGATCTTGCGAGATATTTGAAGCGTATTTTTAATATCGATTGCGATTCTCCATTTCTGCTGAGGGATGCGGCGGTACTCCTATTGTCCCTTTAAATGATGACTTCAAGTGCTGTCGAGACTGCGCCTAGGCGCAGTCTCATCTGAGTCAAAAGCTAACGCTTTTTTCCTGCTGGAGTTCCGCTCAGCCAAATCAAGGTTGCGTTCACAGACGGGGTCTCACAGATTAGCGTAGGGTGATTCAGCAATCCGCAGCCCGGACTCTTTTACCTACACATGTCAGGTCCAAGGAGCGGGGTGACAGGTAACGATAGTAACGAATCCTAATAATGAGACTGGAACCAAGCAGCTTGTTATATATTCCCTTTCTCAGTCAGTCACCGCATTGATTTTTTCAGCCTCCAATAAACTGTAATAGGCAGCCAGAGCCTCAATCTGATCGTTTTCCAGGAACGCCGCCGATTCGGCCATAAGTTCATGGCGCTGGCTCCCACCCCTCTCTGAGTCGCGCCAAATTTTGAGTTGGTCAATGAGAAAATTTGGAGACTGCCCCCCCCAGTGAGGGAAACTCCCTGTTCAATGCTTCCGGCCACGGCCCGTGACAGGCGCGACAGGCAGGTATGTCGCTGTCCTCACTCTCGGCACTGGCCAATACTCTACCCTGCCGTACGAGAACCAACTCCGCGCCCCAACTGCTGTTATCCGTCGACTGTCTCCCATAATGAGAAGCCAACCGTGCGAGCGTCTTTTCGTCAAACTGGCTGCTGGCGTGACTCATGATGCCGCTCTCTTTCCTCCTTCTTATAAAGTTTGAGGGCCGCTTGCAAATACGCCGGTTGTTGGATACCTAGCCTTGGTATATGGGAGTTGTCAGAATTTCCGGTCAGACCATGACAGGTCGCACACTAGGCCAACGCAGGGTCGTCGGGAGCCAGCCCTCTGTTTACCATGGACTCATAGTCCTCAATTCTTAGCTCTGGCACAAGCAGGAGAAAAGCGACTACCGACCAGATCTCTTCATCTCTGGATGAAGCCAAGGCAGGCATACCAGTCATCTTTACGCCTTCGCGAGTTATCCAGCCGAGTTCAGCCGCCGACCACTGTGTGACTGCTTCGTTGATAGGTGGTGGCAGTGGCTCCATGGATTGCACAGTCGCATTGCATTCTTCCCCGGGGGTTCCATGGCAGAACCTGCAGGCACTGTCATAGTGACTCGCACCTAGAATCGCCATTTCCTCAGTGAATCTGGATAACTCACTCTCAGCGGGCGCACGGAACTATACAGAGCTCTCAAAGGACTTGTGCAGGATTCAACTCACACCTGGCCAGTGACCTGACCTGGCAGAAACTGGAGCCCTACGCCAGAAGCCCAGCAACCAGAAACAGCCCCTGTTCCAAGAGGAAGGATGTTAGTGAATTTCTTGCCGCGCGATAGAGAAGGGGCAAGTGCCAGCCCCAGACCACAACAAACTCGAATGTGGCGGCAAGAAGCGGACCTATGGATACAAGTCTCGCTCGGGAATTCATTACGACTATCAGCAGTGGCGGTACGATCACCACCATCAACAAATGTGCGAACATTTGTCCAACAAACGGCGAAGCGTTTGCCATTTGTTCCGGAGGGAGTAGCGCCAATAAGCACAGGATGATCGCCACGATAAGAGTGAGCCGTGCTCTCATAGGCATCCATTAATTAAAAGCAGCGGCAAGCCTGTGAAAATAATGCCCAAAATCGCTAACACAGAGAGCAGAAAACCGGCATGGACTAGAAATTCATGTCGATCTTCTGCCGTCCCGGCACTGTGCTCATAGTTCAGATCTTCTAAATAGTCCCATTGCTTCCAGGCGCGCCAAGCCAGCCAGATGACACCTGCCAGAGCCAACACCGAGATAATTCCGAGGGCAATGCGCAAGGTAAATGAATCGCCAACACTGGTAGTAAATTTGACACTCCATATTGATTCCGTAGCGTAGCAGATCACAAAATGCAGCGCTCATACTAGTGGCCCGAAAGTCAGCCGCAGGAGTGCCCATTTCTCTACGGTAATTTCTCGGCGCTGAACGTCCATTGACGTCTTTAAACCAAGCTTGGCAACAAGCCAATGAGGGCGGCAGTTGCCAGCACGGAAATAGCGTGAAAATGCCAGAATATGGTGATATTGCACAAGGGTGCATCATGGTGTCGATCGACGCGCTTGAACGCCAGCTGCAGCGCACAATAGGTCTGCATGACGATACCCGCAACAGAATGCGCAATAGTCCAGACAACCAACGCCCAAACTACGACAGGATAAACGTGGCTGGTAGGATCCAATTCATTGATCCGTATTGACTCCAAAAATGCGTAGATGCCACCGGCGGCGATTAACGGCGCGATAGAAAGGTAATTTCGGGCACGGTTCTTTCCACCTACCCGATTGGCCTGTCTTGCTGCCAATGTGAGCAGCCAACTGAGTATGAGTAATACCATGGCCAATACGACAAGGCCGGTATTCGCGAGCGTCGCGTTCGGAGGTGGAAAATCGTTACCTGACGTCCAGTAGAAAAAAACGCCAAAGATAAGGCTCGTGAAAGCTTCCGCGTCGGCGAGCATGATGATAAACATACCCCACCAGCCGACGGCAATTGGACCTGATACATAAGCTGGGAGCTTAAGGCCAAGCCCGACATCCATTTTCTGTGTAATGGGAATTTCTGCCGTCGACGTCCAGAGCCAATTACAAATACAGATCACCGCCAAAATCCCACTGATCACCGAAGCGGTATACCAGTGAAAGGTAGGAAAAATGAAGGCGCCGCAGGTGAATGGGGCCGCCAGCATCGTGATAACGGCAGGCCCGGTTACCCAGAGAACGTGCAAGGGTTTGGCATCGATCACAGAGGTCACCAGTGTCTCTCTTAAACCCTCAATTGAATCCGCAAGATAAAAACGACCAGCATCCATGCGCACCACCACCATTGACTGTTGCCATAAGGGGTAGCGAGTAGATATGTAGGGCACCGATCGCGCCCCCCAGAATTCTTCTGGAATGTCTTGACTCCATTCCAATGTTCCCGCCTGGCACGGATTTCTCGATGGAGGCGGTTGTTTCCCCCTGGGACGCACCAGGTCCCAGGTAAAAATCACAATGCCTGTGGCCAACACAAACGCCCCCACGGTAGAAACCATATTCAGCGCGTTCCAGCCCATATCTCCAGGATAGGTAAAGACTCTTCGCGGCATACCCAGCAGTCCTGTGACATGCATGGGAAGAAAGCAAAGGTTTAATCCGCTAGAAGTGACCCAGAAGGAAATCCGTCCTAATTTGGGTGACATCATTTTTTTTTACGAATGAACGGATAAAAGTAATACAGACCTCCGATCACCGGAAACACCATCCCGCCGAAGAGTGTGTAATCAAGATGAGCGATAATGAAATAGGTGTCGTGTACCTGCCAATCGAAAGGTGCGATCGCCACCATCACTCCGGTCAGCCCACCGGCTACGAAAATGGCGAGCGCTCCAGCGATCCAGAGCATAGGCACTGTCATGGTGACGCGCCCTACCATTAGAGTTGCGACAACGGCGAATAGCTGAATCCCAGTTGGGATCACGACTGCTTCCGACGCAGCAGAGAACAAACCCAGACTGAGATTAGGCAGCCCGGTGGTAAACATGTGATGGACCCAAAGCCCGAAAGACAAAAACCCAGCGCCTACCGCGGAAAGCACAATCCAGGAATAGCCCACGATCGGCCTGTTTGCAGCAGTCGGAACCACCATGGCAGCAATCGCGATGGAGGGCAGAAATACACTATAAACTTCGGGGTGTCCGAAGATCCAGAACAGATGCTGCCAAAGCAGGGGATCTCCGCCTCGCTCTGAATCGAAGAAAGGAGAGTAGAACGTTCGTTCTATCTCAAACAGAAAATCACCGGCAATGAGTGGCGGGAAAGCGAAGACGATC
>Ga0207419_1000839_pt1 | contig 25669 bp, 19 predicted proteins | sample ElkSloMetagenome_4_FD_184723 | JGI IMG/M metagenome (GOLD analysis project Ga0207419, IMG submission 184723) | Hot spring microbial communities from Elkhorn Slough, Monterey Bay, USA - MD2A (version 2) | ecosystem: Environmental > Aquatic > Marine > Intertidal zone > Estuary: Microbial mat ... | reverse complement strand
GGACGTTAGACCAAAGGGTGCCCGGCCTTGTGGTCGGGCATCTGACGGGGCTTGCCGCGCGGGTCCGGATCGGCTTGGCTGGTGCCGATGAAAGAAGCGGACCTTTATCCCCCTATCAAAGCCCACCTCGCCGCGCGGGGCTATACCGTCAAGGGCGAGGTCGGGGCGGCGGATGTCGTCGGGCGCCGGGGCGACGAACTGGTCATCGTCGAGATGAAGACCGGCTTTTCGCTGGCGCTTTTCCATCAGGGGATCGCGCGGCTGGCGCTGACGGATGCGGTCTATCTGGCGGTGCCCGCGCGCGCCAGGACCAAGGCGCTGGTGCGCAATGTGCAACTGGCCCGCCGTGCGGGGCTGGGCGTGATGACGGTGCGGTTGCGCGACGGCTTCGTCGAGGTGCTGGCCGAGCCCGGCCCCTATGCCGCGCGCGGCGCACCAAGAAAGCGCGCGCAGCTTTTGCGGGCGTTCGACCGGTTGCAGGGCGACCCCAACGCGGGCGGGGCCACGCGGCACGGGATCGTCACCGGCTACCGGCAGGATGCGGTGCGCTGTGCGCGTTTCCTGGCGCTGCACGGCCCGTCGAAGGGGGCGGTCGTCAGGGACGGGGCCGGGGTGCCGCAGGCGACGCAGATCATGCGCGACGATCACTACGGCTGGTTCCGCAACGTGTCGCGGGGTGTCTATGCCTTGACCGATGCGGGCCGGCGGGGGCTGGCCGATTACGGCGATCTTGGCGCCTAGGCGCGGTCTTGTCATTGTGCGGGCGGGGCACTAACGACCGGTGTGTCAGGATGGAGGACGCGGGATGATCGTCGGGCATATCGGTGCACGCAGGGGCAGCAAGGGCGTGCCGGGCAAGAACCTGCGCGATCTGTGCGGCAAGCCGCTCTTGGACTGGTCGCTGGATCTGCTGCTGGACAGCGACGTGATCGACGGGGTCGTCGTCTCGACCGACTGGCCGGAGATGTATGACCATGCGGTCGCGAAAGGCGCGCTGGAGATCGGGCTGCGGCCCGATGCGCTGGCGACGGACGATGCGCCCAAATGGGGGGTCTGGCAGCATGCGCTGGCCGCGGCCGAGGCCACGACCGGCAGGCAGGTGACGGCCTTTGTCGATCTCGACTGCACCGCGCCGCTGCGCGTGCCCGAAGATGTGGCGGGCGCGCTCGATCTGTTCCTGCGCGAGGGGCCGGACATGGTGATGTCCTGCTGCGAAAGCCGCAAGAACCCCTATTTCAACATGGTCGAGCCCGATGAGACGGGCGCGCTGCATGTCTCCAAGCCGCTGCCCGGCGGTGTCTGGGCGCGGCAGAATGCCCCCAAGGTCTATGACCATGTGGGTGTCGTCTACGTGGTCGATCCCGCCTACCTGCGCCGTGCCGAAACGATCTACGAGGGGAGGGTGATCCCCTACCTGGTCCCCGCCGAGCGTGGTCTGGACATCGACAGCCCCTTCGACTGGGTCATGGTCGAGGCGTTGATGAAGGCGCGGCTGGGCTAGCGGCGGGCCATTTCGCTGTCGAAGGCGGCGAGCGTTCTGCCCAGTGCGCCCTGATGGGCGGCGAAGAAATCGCGGACCTCGGCCGGGGTGGGGCCATCCGCTGCGCAGAGGGCCGTGGCGATGGCGCCCGGGTCGGCGGGCAGGATCTGCAGGACACCGGCGGCCAGTGCCTCTTGCGCGGGGTAGGCGATGGTCCAGATGTGTTCGCCGACCCAGACCGGTTTGCCCAGCGCGAACGCCTCGGAGATGTTATGCGCGCCCTTGGGCACGAAGCCGCCGCCGACGATGACGCGGTCGGCCATGGCGAGATAGGCATACATCTCGCCCATGCTGTCGCCGAGCAGGACCTGCACGTCACCGGGCAGCGCGCTGCGTGGCGCCAGATCGGGGCCGAGCGCGGCAGAGCGGCGCAGGACCTTGAGGTCGGCGGCCTGCAGAATGTCGGCGACGGTGTCGAACCGTTCGGGCGCGCGCGGCACGTAGACCACAAGCGTATCGGGCCGGCGCGCGCGTATTTCACGGATCGCGCCCGCCAGCAGGTCATCCTCGCCCGCGATGGCGCTGGCGATGGTGATGACGGGGCGGTCGGTCGCGCCGAGGCGGGCGCGCAGGGCACGTCCCGCCTGCACCAGCCGGTCGGGGACCGGCTGGTCGAAGCGCAACTCGCCCGTGACATGCAGGGGGGCTGTGCCGCGGGCGGCGAAGCGGTGCTTGTGCAGGTCGGATTTGACCATCGCGCCGGCCAGCAGGCCCATGGCCTGCCCCAGTGGTCTTGTGATGCGGGTGTCGCGTGCAAAGGTCTTTTCGGGATATTGCGCGTTGCAGGCAAAGAGGGGCACGCCGAGGCGGTCGGCGCTTTCGATCAGGCGCGGCCAGAACTCCATCTCCATCAGGAGCCCCGCTTTCGGCCGTGCCGCGCGCAAGAAGCGGCGGCAGGTCCAGCCCATGTCCAGCGGCAGCCATGTCACGACCGCCCGACCGGCGGCGATTTCGGTGGCGAGTGTGGTTTCGGCCTCGGCCCGACCGGCGGGGGTGAGGCAGGTGATATGAACCGCCTCGCCCCGTGCGAGCAGCGCCTGCGCCAGCGGCACTGCAGAACGGAATTCGCCCAGGCTGACGGCATGGATCCAGACCGCCCCCGGCAGTGGCGCAGGCACCACGCCGAACCGTTCGGAAAGATGGCGGGTATAGCGCGGGTCCTTGCGGGCGCGGCGCATCAGGTAGATCAGCATCACCGGCAGCAGGATCGCCCAGGCTGCGCTGTAGGCCACGAAAAAGAGCGTCAGGCCGGTCCCGCGCGGTTTCATGATGCCTCCATCAGGGCGGTGAGGCGGGCGGCCATGTCCCCCACGCCCGCCGCCGCGGTGGTGCGTGTGCGTGCCGCGGCTTCGGCCAGCCTTGCAAGATCGGGGCCTGCGAGGGCGGCGGCGAGATCCTGTGCCGAGGCGACCGCGGTCGCGGCCCCCGCGGTTGTCAGACGGGTATAGTCGGTGGCGAAATTCGCCGTGTGCGGGCCGTGCAGGATCGCGGTGCCGAGGGCGGCGGCCTCCCACGGGTTGTGGCCTTGGGTGTTGTCGAACGTGCCACCGATCAGGGTCGCGCGGGCGAGGCGATACCAGCTGCCCAGCTCGCCGAAACTGTCGGCCACCCAGACCTGTGTCCGTGCATCGGGCAGGGTGTCGCGGGTGTGGGCGGCAAGGCCCGATTGCCGTGCTGCGGCCACGATTTCGCGGCCCCTGTCCGGATCGCGCGGCGCGATGATGAGCAGGGCCCTTTCATCATGCCGTGCCAGTTGCGTCTGGGCCTGAAGTGCCACGGCTTCGTCCGCGGGATGACTGGAGGCAAGCAGCCAGATATCGCGGTCCGCAAGCCGGGTGGCAAGACCGGCATGATCGGCGGCCGGTGCCAGCGGGGCCGCGGCGGGCTTCAGTGATCCGGTGACGGCGACCTGCCTGCCTGTGAGGTCGGCAATGATCCGGGCGGTGTGGGCGTCCTGCGCCTCGATCAGGTCGGGCAGGGAATAGAGCCCGCGATAGAACGAGGCGAACCGGCCGCGTGCCTGCGCGGATGTCGGGCTGATCCGGCCGGCGACGACGGCCTGCGGTATGGCGCGGCGGTGCAGCAGCCAGGCAAGGCGCGGCCATATTTCCTGGTCGGTCCAGACGGCAAGGTCGGGTTGCCAGTGATCCAGAAAGCGTTCGGCGATGCCGGGCAGGTCGAGTGGCAGGAACTGGTGCTGGCAACGGGCGGGCAGATTGCGGGCGATGGCGGTGCTGGCAGAGGTCGTGCCGTAGGTGACGAGAAACCGCAGATCGGGTTGCCTGTCGGCCAGCGCGTCGATCAACCCGCGCAAGGCCAGCGCCTCGCCCAGCCCGACGCCGTGCAGCCAGACCAGCCGGCCTTCGGGGCGGGCGGCTTGTGCCGCGGCCCGTTTTTCAGGCAGGCGGGCGGGGTCTTCCTTGCCGCGCGCCAGCCGCTTGCGCAGATGCCGGCCGGCGAGGGGGCGCAGCAGATGGCCCGCGTATAACGCGGTCCGCAGCCCGGCCGTCATGGGAACGGGCCGCGTGCGGTCTTCAGACGTCATGGAACCGCTTTTGCATGCCGCGCTGCCAGAACTGCGGATTGCCGACGATGGCGACGAAACGCTGTGCGGCCTGTCCGGTGCCGAACCCTGCGTGGCGCGGATAGCGCCGGCCCCATTGTTCCGACAGGAAGGTCGCGATCGCGGGTGCATCGGCGGCATCGACGCCGAAGACCGACGGCGCGGCAGAGCGGTTCGTCTGCCGTGTCCCTATGTCCAGCGAAGGCACGCCCAGAAACGGCGCCTCGCGCACCCCTGCAGAGGAATTGCCGACGATGACGGCCGCGTTCTTCATCAATTCCGAGAAATGCGCGAACCGCATCGATGGCAAGACGCGGAACCTGTCGGACGGCAAGCTGTCGATCCTTGCGAAGATCGCATCCGAACCGGGGTCGTTGTTGGGGGCGATGACCACGAAGGACCGCCCCGAGGCTTCCAATGCCGAAAAGAGCGCATCCGCCTGTGCGGCCATCGTATCGGTTTCGGACGTGACGGGGTGAAAGGTGCAGATGCCGTATTCGGGGGCGGTGATCTCGTAGCGGGCGCGGACGTCGTCCAGTGTCACGCCGGATGGACCTGCGTGGAAGTCGAGTTCGGGCGAGCCGATGACCTCGATCGCGGCGGGCGCCTCGCCCATGGCGCGCAGACGGCGGGCCGCGCCATCGGATGACACGAAGTGATAGGTGGCCAGCTTGGAATTGCAGTGGCGGAGCATCTCGTCGATGGTGCCCGAAACCTCGCCGCCTTCGATATGCGCCGAGCGGATGTAGTTGGTGGCGGCGACCAGCGCACAGGCCAGCGCCTCGACCCGGTCGCCATGGATGATGACCAGATCCGGCGTGTGGGCCGCGACGAAATCCGAAAAGCCCAGCATGGTCGTGGCGAGGATGCGGTCCTGCGGATCGCCTTCGGACTGGTTGTCGAATTCGTGGACGCCGACGCCCGGCATTCGCGCGACCTCGAGCTTGGTCAGCCCGTAGCGCGGCATCATGTGCATGCCCGTCACCCAGAAATCGACCTGGTGGCCTGCGTCGCGCGCGGCGGCCGCCAGCGGTTCCAGCTTGCCGAAGTCCGCCCGTGTGCCGGTGACGAAGAGCAGGGACCTGCGGTCGGGATCAGGGGTCACGGCTTTGATCGCTTTCCGGCGCAGGGGTGGCATCGTGGGCGAATGTCGCCGATCGTAACGCGTCGGGCCGCGTGATCCCGACGCGGCGCAGGAAATCTATCGCGGCGGTATCGGGGATGGCGGTCGCCTCGATGACCGCCAGCTTTTCATGCACCTTGCTGTTGCGTCTGGCCAGCGGCGAATCCGAAACGGCGCCCTTGCCGAGTTTCATCGCGAGCTCTTCGTGCGAGCGGGTATAGTAGTGGTTCAGTTGCAAGGCGGCATCCGACAGGAAGCCGTCCAGATGCCGGTTCTTGTAAGGCGCGCGGACACCGACATCGTTGACGCTGTCCTTGCCCATGGTTGTCGTGCGGAAACGGTGGACGCGCGCCTGCGTGACATCCGTCGGGTCGACGATGCATTTGAAGTTCAAAACGGGGTCCGCCCTGCGCGCCGCGCGTGTGGTGTAGGCGAATTGCGCGGGGATATCCGGTGTCTTGTCATGGCCGTTGGGACCGAACATCGTCCATGGCAAGGAAACGTTCGTATAGGCCCCGAGCCCCTCCAGCACCTCGAGTATGCTTGTGCCACGGGTCGGCACGATACATTCGTCGATGTCGATGAAGGCCATCCAGCGGTAGGCCCCGCCGAAGTTCTCGATCGCATGGGCATAGGCGAGGATCTGGCGCGAAAACGTCACGTTCGGTTGTTCGAAGGCGCCCGACATCCGCCACGGCAGGACGGTGACATTCAGCCCTGCCACGCTGCGGGCGAGATCGGGTGTCCCGTCCGAGGATCCGTCATCGTAGAGATAGAAGTCACGCACGCCGGCCGCCCCGTGAAACCGCAGCCAGTCGGTGATGTGCCCCGCCTCGTCCTTCATGATCGCGACTATCGCCAGACCCGTGCGCCCGGGGTGCGGTTGCGGCCGACCCGGTGTCATGATCGAGGTGCGTGGCAAGTCGCGCCTGAAGAACCGACCCAGCATCACGCCGCCTCCCGGCAGGCCCAGAAACCGAAGCGGTCCGGCCCCGACAACCGGTCGCGCACCTTGTCGGCCTCTTGCGGGTGCAGGGCGCCGTCGGGGCCGTCGCGGGTCAGGTCGGGGTAATATTCCCGGGTCAGGAATTGCAGGAAGGCCCCGCGCAGTTCGGGATCGAAGGCAAGGGCTGCGGGATTTGCAAAGACTCTGCCGAGTGCCGCGGCAGAGGGACAGTGGTGGGCGACGCCCGGGATCGCCCAGAAGCAATCGCCCAGCGCGAGAACAGGCTTTTCGTAGAACATCGCCTCGAGCCCCACCGAGGAATTCACGGTCACGACGGCACGGGCCGCGGCGACCTGCGCAAAGGTATCCGTGGCGTTGTCCAGCACCAGCTTGGAATGGGCTGATGCCGCAATCAGGTCACCGAATTTCACCGGCGACGAGGGGTGTTCCTTGATGCGGACGTGCCAGCCGTCGGGCAGGCTCTTGGCGGCTTCGGCAACGGCGGCGATCACCGCCTCGACCTTGCGGAAGGCCCCGCCGAACAGCCGCAACTGGCTGTCGCCCTGCACCTGTAGCGGCACGAAGATGAAGGGATCCGTCAGCGGCAGTTCGGGAGTGCGTTCGGCCGTTGGCGTCGCTGGCGGGCGAGCCCGGATATGGTGGCGCAAATCCTGCCAGTCTGCCGGCGCTGTCCGCGATTTCGCCCAATCCGCGTAGGCCTGCGCGTCACGCGGCAGCCCGTTACGGAAATTGACGCCGCAAGGGTCGACCGTGATCCGCCCCGGAAGGGGGCAAAGCTCGAAATAGAGGGTGCGCGCACCGGCATCGCGGGCGGCGTCCATGAACACGCGGCGCGATCCGTTCAGCCCGTTCCACGCGACGGCCACCGCATCGGTGCGTTTGGCGAAAAAGGCGCGGGTGCCGTTATACTGCAGTTGCAAAAGCCACCTCTTCGCGGCTGCACCAAGGGTGCTGGTGTGGATCCGCTTGGCTGTCTGCTGCGCGGCGGTGGCACGGTGTCGGCTTTCGGCATAACCGCGCAAGCCCAGCGGTGGCAGGCGCCGCCAGCTGAGCGCGCCCAGCGGCGCGAGCGTCCGCGCGATCGCGGCCCGCTTTGCCTTGCGCGGATCGAGGCAGACGAAGGTCAGAGGCGCGTCAGCCACCCTCGCCTCCCGCGAGGTCGTCCCAGCGCAACTGTTCGTTACGGCGCAGCGCGCGGGTCAGCTTCCGGCCCACGACCCTGTCAAAATCATACCCCGCGATCTCGCCGGATCCGGGCCGCCGCGCCCAGATATCGGCCGCGGTGACGACATGACCGGCGGGCAGGTCGCGATCCGCCACGACCGAGGCCCGGGCGAAGCGGTAGACGTCTTCCTCGGGGCCGGTGCGGGCCTTGGGGTTGTGCAGCGCGATATGGATTTCGCGGCTCCGGTCGATGAGGTGGCGCAACTCGGCAGGATCCATCGAGCAGGCGATATCGGGGCCCTTGCGGTAGCGCGTGTCGGTATAGTGCCGCTCGAGGATCGACGCCCCCAGCGCGACCGACGCCAGCGCCATCTCGGGCCCGATGGAATGATCCGAAAACCCGACGACCGCATGGGGGAACGCGGCGCGCAGGTCGGTGACACCTTGCAGGGACACGATCTCGGGCGGAGAGGGGTAGAGATTGGTGCATTCCAGAAGCGCATAGTCGATGCCTGCATCCTCGAGAATAGCGACCGAGGCGCGGATGCTGTCGATGGTCTGCATGCCCGTCGACATGATGACCGGTTTGCCCTTGGCGGCGATATGCCGGATCAGCGGGATGTTGTCGGCCTCGCCAGAGCCGATCTTGAAGGCGGGCACATCGAGATCATCGAGAAAATCGCAGGCCGCGCGCGAAAACGGTGTCGAGATCCAGATGACCCCGAGGCTTTCGGTAAAGGCCTTGAGTTCGGCCTCGTCCTCGCGGCTCAGGGCACAGCGCGCCATGACCTCCCAGATCGAGACATCGGCATTCGGCGGGAAGATCGTCTTGGCCTCGTCGGTCATCTCGTCTTCGACGATATGGGTCTGATGCTTGATCATCTCGCAGCCCGAGGCGGCGGCGTGGCGCACCATGTCCTTGGCCACGGCAAGATCGCCACCGTGGTTGATGCCGATTTCCGCGATCACGAGGGGCGGATGTTCGGGGCCGATATCACGATGCGCGATTCTCATGTGTCAGTCTCGGCCCTGTGCGGTTGCGCGTTCTGACCTGACTTCTAGCCTTCAATCGGGCGCGAACACAAGGCGGCGGCAAAGGGCCCGCCCTGCCATGCGCCCAAGCCGTGTTCAGGGAAAGCGGCTGATCTGCCAGCCCGCGTCTTCCAGCAATTGCAGGATCCCCTGCTGACCGATCAGATGCGCCGCACCGGCGGCGACGACGATATCGTCATGGGTTTCGGCCGCATCTTCGATGACGGGGATCCAGTTGCGGTTGCGCGTGTTCAAAAGCCCGGCCTCGACTTCGGCGAACATCGCGGCGGCGGCGGCGGGATCAAGTTCGGGGATATCTTCCAGTGCGATCCGGCTCAGTTCCCACAGACGGCCCACGTCCTCATCGAAATAATGGTCGAGCATCGCCACGAACATCGCGCTTTGCTTGTCGGGGGCCATCATGTTGATGCGCAGCATGTCGACCTGTTCCTCCACTGGCGCGGCATCGAAGATCTCGAAGAGGGTCGTATAGGGTTCCAGTGCGGCGGTCGGCACGCCCGCGGCGGCAGCGTCGCTGGCGATCATCTTGTCGAGCCCCTGCACACCGGCCAGCATGTCCTCCATGGCGCAAGGCGGCACCGAGAGCATCAGCGACAGATACCAGGGCTGCATCTTGGCGGCCATGAAGCCGGGGATATTGCGTTCGCCGGCGGCATCGGAAAGTTGCTGCCAGATCCCTTCGTCCAGAAGCTCGGGCAGGGTGGGGCCGTCGACGATGAAGATCAGCCCCGGATCGGTGGTGATCAGGTCGCGCAACTGCTCTTCCTCGCGCGCCGTGGCCTCGAGCAGTACCAGATCGGCGTTGCGGACATCGGCGCTGATGCGGGTGCGGATGATCTCCAGCCGGGGATCGTAGATGTGCATCGTACCGACGATGGTCAGCCGGTCGTCGCCGCGCGTGGCGTAATAGGTCAGCCCCTCGGCATAGGGCATGTCGGCCACTGCCGCGTCGAGGGCCGCGCGTTGCTCTGCGCTCATCCCGTCGAGGTAGCTGGGACCGGTGCACAGGGCTGCCGCAGGCAGGGCGAGCGTGGCGAAAACGGCGGTGAGGGCGGCGCGCAGCGACATGGGGGACCTTTCGTTGACCTGGCGGACAGATAAGCGGCCCGCGCCCCCGGTCAAACCCCGTGGGCGCGGATTTCCCCTGATCATGCGCCGGTACAAGCGGATCGGCAAGCGGGCGACCGGCGCCGCTTGGGGTCATTATTGGCCCGAAAATATCCCGGGTGAGGCGCGGAACGCGCCGAGGGCAGAGCCCTCAATCCCCCGCTGCCCGCCCCGCGCGCCGTCCCGAATGGATGCACCCGCCAAGGAACGTCCCCTCCAGCGCGTTCTTTCCGTGATAGCCACCGCCCCCGAAACCGGCGGCCTCTCCGGCGGCATAGAGCCCGCCGATGGTCCCGCCGCCCGTGGCGAGGACCCGTCCGTCCAGATCGGTATGGATGCCGCCCAGGGTCTTGCGGGTCAGCACATGCAGCCTGACCGCGATCAGCGGCCCGTTCGCGGGGTCGAGGATCCTGTGCGGTTTCGCCGTGCGGATCAGCCTGTCGCCCAGATAGTGCCTCGCGGCGTGGATCGCGCTGACCTGCACATCCTTGGCGAAGGGGTTGTCGATCTGGGCATCGCGCGCTGCGATCTGGGCGCGCAGGCGGGCCGGATCAATCAGGTTGCCGCCCAGTTGGTTCATCCCGTTGACCAGCGTGTCGAAGTCCCGCGCGACGACGAAATCGGCGCCTTTTTCCTTGAAGGCCTCGACCGCCGTGGTCGCGCCCTTGCCCAGCCGCTCTTTCAGGACACCGCGCCACGTTCCCCCTGTCAGGTCGGGGTTCTGTTCGGACCCCGACAGGGCGAACTCTTTCTCGATGATCTTCTGGGTCAGCACGAACCACGTGTGGTCATGCCCGCGGCGGCAGATCTCGTGCAGTGTCGACATCGTGTCGAATCCGGGCATGGATGGCGCGGGCAGACGATCGCCCGTGGCGTCGAACCACATCGAGGACGGACCGGGCAGGATGCGGATCCCGTGGTGCGGCCAGATCGGATCCCAGTTCTGCACACCTTCGCAGTAGTGCCACATCCGGTCCATGTTGATCAGGTCGGCCCCCGCGTTTTTCACGTGGTCGAGCAACAGACCGTCCACGTGTTCGGGCACGCCGGAGACCAGCGTGCCGGGCAAGGGCCCCGACACGGCGGCGTTCCAGTGCCTGCGCACCATGTCGAAGTTGCCACCCATACCGCCTGACGTGACGATCACCCGGTCGGCTCTGAGATCGAAGTGGTCCACGACATCGCGGTTCGTCGCCGCCCCGCGCGGCGCGTCATCGGGGGCGAGGATATCGCCCGAGACCCCCGCGATCTGCCCGTCGCGGATATCGAACCCCGTCACGCGGTGCCGGAACCCGAATGTGATCCTGCCCGCTTTCTCCGCTTCAAGCACGCGGGCCGCGAAGGGTTTCAGCACGCCCGGCCCCGTGCCCCATGTGATGTGAAAGCGCGGCACCGAGTTGCCGTGCCCGTTCGCGAAACTGCCGCCGCGTTCGGCCCAGCCGACCACCGGAAACCAGCGCATGCCCAGACCGTGCAGCCAGGACCGCATCTCGCCCGCCGCGAAGTCGAGATAGGCCCGCGCCCATTCCTGCGGCCAGTGGTCCTGTGGCCCGTCGAATTGCGCCGATCCGAACCAGTCGCCGGTGGCCAGCGCATGGCTGTCGCGCACCCGCATCCGCCGCTGTTCCGGCGTGTCGATCATGCAAAGCCCGCCCAGCGACCAGAACGCCTGACCGCCGAGGTTCTGTCGGCCCTCCTGATCGAGGATCGTGACGGTCCTGCCGCGCGCCACCAGTTCATGCGCCGCCACGAGCCCCGCAAGGCCTGCGCCGATGACCACCACATCGCTTTGCATGAGTCGTCCTCCTTGGGCCAATATCATTGCCGAGGGCCGTGCGCTTTCAAACTGTCACGTCGCGTCGTTTTCATCCATCGCCATGCGGCGCAGGTCGGCGCGGATGATCTTGCCCGTTGTCGTCATCGGCATCGCGTCGACGAACCGGATCACGCGCGGGTATTCATAGGCGGCGAGGCGGGATTTGACGTGGGCCGCGATCTCTTGGGCGAGCGTGTCGGAGCCCGGGACATCCGCGGCCAGCTTGATGTAGGCCGCGACCACCTCGCCCCGCAGCGCGTCGGGCTTGCCCACGACCCCGGCCATCTGCACGGCAGGATGGGTCAGCAGGCAATCCTCGATCTCGGCCGGGCCGATGCGGTAGCCGCCGGACGTGATGATGTCGTCATCCCGCCCGATGAACCTGATCCGGCCCGAGGGCGTCGTGCAGCCCCTGTCGCCGGTCAGAAGCCACTCTGCGCCGTCTACGGTGGTGAACTTCTTCGCCGTGGCGTCGGGATTGTTCCAGTAGCCCAGAAACATGACCGGATCGGGCGCACGCACGGCGATGCTGCCTTCCGCGTTCACCGCGCAGATGCGCTTGTCGGTTTCATCGATCACGGCGACCTTGTGTCCGGGCACGGCAAAACCCATGACACCCGGTTCGGCGGGTGCCAGGGCGGCACAGGACGACACGATCATGTTGCATTCGGTCTGGCCGTAGAATTCGTTGATGGTTGTGCCGAAAACCTGCTGACCCCAGGCGATCAGCTCTTTGCCGAGGGTCTCGCCCCCGCTGGCGACCGAGCGCATCGGGACAGGCGTGTCGGGCGTTTCGAGGCGCATCAGTTTGAGCGCGGTCGGGGGCAGAAAGGCGTTGCGGATGCCGTGGTCGCGGATCAGGTCGAAGGCGGCCTGCGCGGTGAACTTGCGAAAGCGGCAGGCGACAACGGGCACGGCATGGTGCAGCGCAGGCATCAGCACGTCCAGAAGGCCCCCGATCCACGCCCAGTCCGCGGGTGTCCATATCCTGTCGCCTTCCATGGGAAAGAAATCATGGCTCATCTCGACACCGGGCAGATGGCCCAGAAGCACGCGATGGGCGTGCAACGCCCCTTTCGGCGCGCCCGTGGTGCCCGAGGTGTAGATCAGGATGGCGGGGTCGTCGGCGGCGGTGTCGACGGGCGTGAAACCGGGCGATGCAGCGGCGCAGGCCGCGTGGTAATCCTCGGCACCGTGCGTTGCCCCGTCGATGCAGAGCACCCGTTCCAGCGCCGGCAAGCGATCCCGCAAACCGCCAAGCGTCTCGGCGCCCGCTGCATTGGTGATCACCACCGTCGCGCCGCTGTCGGCCAGCCGGTGCAACAGCGCCTCGGGGCCGAAAAGCGTGAACAGCGGGAGCGCGATGCAGCCCATCTTGGTGATCGCGATATGCGCCACGGCCGTTTCGACGCATTGCGGCAAGAGCACGCCGATCCGGTCGCCGCGATCGCAGGTCGCCGATAGCGCATTGGCCAACCTGTCGGACGCATCGCGCAGCATCGCAAAGCTTGTGGTCGCGGCCGTGCCGTCCGGTCCGATGTCGATGATCGCCGTCCGGTCGGGGGATTCCGCGGCATGGCGGTCGCAGATATCCACGCCGATGTTGTAGCGTTCGGGCACCGACCAGCGGAAACCGTCATAAAGCGAGGCATAGGCATTCGGCGCAGTCATGGGCAGAAATGAACACGCGTTCATTTTTCAAGTCAAGCAAGCCTGCGGCCTTCTCGGACTTGCGCACCGCCGGGTTGTCGCGCTTTGTTCGCAGGGCTGAAAAAGTCTGCCGAAATCGGGCATCAGTATCGCTGAAAACGGAAACGGCCAGCACGCACAACGCCCCGCCAGCGCCTCACTTCCGCCATCGCGGATCTCTAGTCAATCCGGCATGCGGGTATTGATAGCAGAAGACGATCAGGTTCTGGCCAACCAGATCAACAGGGCGCTGACCTCGGAGGGTCTCGCCGTTGATCTTGCGTTCGACGGGTCCGAGGCGAAATACCGTGGCGACACAGAGCCTTACGACGTGATCATTCTCGACACCAGCCTTCCGGTCACGGACTGGCTGGGTGTGCTCAAGCACTGGCGCATGGCGGGGAACGACACGCCGGTGCTGTTGCTGACGGCCCGCAGCGACTGGACCCATAGCGTCGACGGGCTGGACGCCGGCGCGGATGATTATGTCGCCAAGCCGTTTCACATGGCCGAGCTGATGGCCCGTGTCCGCGCCACCGCACGGCGCAGGCAGCTGCGCAGCAGCCCGGTCTTCGTCAAGAACGATGTCACCTTCGACAGTCGGACCAATCAGGTGTTGTTGCGTGGGGTCTCAATGACGCTGACGCGGCAGGAAGTCGCCGTTCTTTCGCATCTGTTCCACAACGCCGGGCGGCTGGTGTCGCGGGCGGAGCTGTCGCAGCATATCTACGGTCAGGCCGATGGCCGCGAGTCCAACACCATCGCGGTTTTCGTGAACCGTTTGCGCAAGAAGCTGGGGCCGGATGTGATCGAGACGGTGCGCGGGCGCGGCTATGTCATCAAGGCGTCGATCTGACGCCGGTCAGCCCGCGGCGCTGCCCCCGAAAAGCCCGCGCAGGGCGCGGCTGACAAGCGTGGTGACGCGGGGCGGCGGAACGGCCTGAAACGGCAGCGGACGGCAGACCTCGATCGCCGCGATGCCGACACGGGCGGTCAGGGCGCCGTTCACGATACCTTCGCCGAAGCGCCGCGATACCTTCGACAGGACGCCGCCGCCGGCGACCGAACTGATCAGGTCGTCTCCCACCGCCACGGCGCCGGTCGCCACCAGATGCGACAGCACCGAGCGGGTGAGCCGCCAACTGCCCAGCGTACCGGCCCTGCCGCCGTAGATTTCCGCAATGCGCCGGATCATGCGCAGGTTCGACGTCAGCGCCGCGAAGACATCCGCAAGCGCCAGCGGCACCACGGCGGTGACCGTCGCGACCTGCCGTGCCGCCGCTTCGACCTCGCGCCGGGCGCGGGTGTCGAGCGGGGCGAGGATCGTGGTTTCGGCAAGCCCCAGCAATGCATCGGCATCCAGAACGTCGTCCTGGCGTTCCTTCAGCCTCTCCCGGCCCCAGAGCGTATCGTCGCGTTCGGCATAAAGCGCGGTGATCTCGCCGATGACGCGACGGGCCGCGGCGAGGTCCTGACTGCCGAGTGCGGCAGCGGCGTGATGCTGGATCCGGTCGAGCTTGCGCAGCCGTCCGAAAGCCGCCACCTCGCGGATGGCGATGATGGCCAGCACCAGAAGCAGCAGGGCGGTGAGGATCGTGGCGATAGCGCCGAGGACCACCGACCGCGCCAGCAGGTCGTTCAGGTAGTCCCATGCCGCAAGCGACACCACGAAGCCAAACAGCGCGATTGCCGTTCCCCAGAACCAGCGCGCCAGCGGAGAGGGGCGGCGTGCGGCGATGGCGGCGACCTTCTGCATGCTCGCCGCCTGCGGGTGGTCGTGGTCCGGCACCGCCGGAGCCGCCTCGGGCTGGGCGCGGGCCGCATCATCGTCGAGGTCGATCAGGACGGGTCCCTTGCTCATAGGCGGTCTCCCAGCAGGAATTGCGCGGCCTTGTCGAGGCGGATGTGGGGTGGCCCGTCACCGGTGCGCCGTGTCATCGGGGCGGGGGCGAAACGCATGATGCCGAAATCACCATCCAGCCACTTGTCCTGTCCCGCGCGTGCGGGCGACAGCAGGTGGGCGGGGTCGTCGGGCAGATCGCCGGGATAGAAGGCCGCCTGTCTGCCGGTGTCGAGCAGCCGGCCGCGCACGACGTCGAGCGTGCGTCCGTCGTGATCGATCCGGTCCTCGACCGTGGTACGCAGTGCGGCGATCGACATCGCGCCGGTCTTGGCGCCTGCGAAATCGGCGCGGTCGGCGGCCTCGCGCAGGAGCGCTTGGGTGATCGCCGTCAGTTGCGGGTGCTGGCGGTGGTGCAGGTGATCGGCCTTCGTCGCGGCGAAAAGGATGCGTTCGACCCGCCGCCCCTGGAAGATGCGCGACAGAAAGTCGTTCCGGCCCACGCGGAACGCCGACAGGATACCCGCCATCGCCGTACGCAGATCGTCAAGCGCCGCGGGTCCTGCGTGGATCGCGCCCAGCACATCGACCAGCACGATCTGCCGGTCGATCCTTGCGAAATGGTCGCGGAAGAAGGGGCGCACGATATTGCGCTTGTAGCTGTCGAATCGCCGGGCGAATTCCGCGCCGAGCGATCCGCGCGGATATGTCCCCTCGGGCAGGGGCGCGAAGGTCAGCACCGGGCTGCCCGCCAGATCGCCCGGCATCAGGAACCTTCCGGGCGAGCAGTCCGAATAGCCCGCCTCGCGCGCCTTGCGCAGGTGTTCGGTGAACCGCTCGGCCAGCACCTGCGCCTCGGCCTCGTCGAGTGCCTCTGTCGGATCGACGCCCGCGACAAGGGCCGCGTAGTCCGCGCCACCGGGCCGACGCGCGGCGCGGGACAGGGCGATGCGGGACCATTGCGCATAGTCCAGCTCCAGCAAAGACAGGTCCAGAAGCCATTCGCCGGGATAGTCCACGATGTCGATATGCACCGTCCGCGCCCCCGACAGGCCCCCCAGCAGGCCCTGCGGTCGCACCCGCAGCGACAGCCGCAATTCGCTGATCGACCGTGTCCCCTCGGGCCAGCGCGGTTCGGGGTCTGTCAGGGCGTTCAGGTGAGTCTCGAACGCGAAGCGCGGCACCGTGTCGTCGGGTTGCGGTTGCAGGTAGGCGGCCTCGATCGCGCCGGATGTCGCCGCGGCGAGTTGGGGCATCCGGCCGCGATCCATCAGGTTGGCGACCAGTGACGTGATGAAGACGGTCTTGCCCGCGCGGCTGAGGCCGGTCACGCCCAGCCTGATGACCGGGTCGCTGAACGGGGCGGCGATAGTGTCGCCCACACCGGTCACGGTGCGGCTGATCTGATCGGCGATGCTGGCGATTACCACTGCGGGGGTCCTTCGGTCGGGCTTTTGGAAAGATAGGGGTGCGCGCCCGTGATGTGTAGGGATTGATTTCAGTGGATACCCCGCCTAATCCCACGCCATGCCCCGTTACGCCCTTTTGATCGAATACAACGGCGCCCCGTTCTCGGGCTGGCAGCGCCAGAAGGATCAGCCGTCCGTGCAGGGTGCTGTCGAGGCTGCGCTGGCCAAGCTGGAGCCGCGTGCGCATACCATCGCCGCGGCCGGCCGCACGGATGCCGGTGTGCATGCCACGGGCCAGGTGGCCCATTGCGATCTGGACCGCGACTGGGATCCGTTCCGCCTGTCGGAGGCGCTGAATTACCACCTCAAGCCGCACCCCGTTGCGATCCTCGGGGCGGTCATCGTGGCGGACGACTGGCACGCGCGGTTTTCGGCGGTCGAGCGGAGGTATCTGTTCAAGCTGGTCAGCCGCCGCGCGCCGCTTACGGTCGAGGCCGGACAGATGTGGCGCGTCAATCATGACCTTGACCGCGATGCGATGCAGGAGGGCGCGAACCACCTGCTGGGCGAGCATGATTTCACCACCTTCCGGTCGACGATCTGTCAGGCGAAAAGTCCGGTGAAGACGCTGGACGCATTGCGCATCGACATCCATCCGCGCCCGCATGGCACGGAGTACCATTTTCACGTCCGTGCGCGGTCGTTCCTGCACAATCAGGTTCGTAGTTTCGTCGGCACGCTGGAACGGGTCGGGGCGGGTGCATGGCGGCCCGAGGACGTCAAGGCCGCGCTCGACGCCCGCGACCGCGCCGCCTGTGGCCCCGTCAGCCCGCCCATGGGGCTTTATCTGGCCGGGGTCGGCTACCCGGACGATCCCTTCGCCTAGTCGTTGTCGGTCAGGCCCGCGCCTGCACCGTCACGGCGCGAGGTTTCGGTTTCGGGCACGTATGTCCTCGACGCCAGCGCCAGCCAGATGTCCCAGTCGGGTTGCGGTACCGTCACCGGGCCGGGCTTGGCGGGCAGGATCTCGGAATCGCCGCGCCCGATCGTGCAGCCGTCCCACCAGAGCGGCACGCCTGCCACGGCCAGCGCCGCGCCGATGTAGCTGCTGTGCCGCAGGTCATCGAAAGTGACGCTGGCATAGCCCATGCGGAAGGCATCGCAGATCACGGGCGCGATCATGGCCGCGCTGCCGCTGACGGATACGCCGTCTGCGTCCCACGATGCCTGCACCGCTCTGACCGGCTCTTGCAGGGCCGCCGTCACCACCCCCGCATCCCCGCCGATCCCGACGAGGTAGGCCGCGACCCGTGACAGATCCTCGGCCTGACCCAGCGGGAGCCCCGCCCCGCGCGCGGCCTTCAGCGCCGTGCCCTGCACCTCGTTGATCGAAAGCATCAGTGTGCCGCCACCGGCAGCCACCAGTCATCGGCGTTATCCAGTTCGTCGAACAGTGGTGCGCCCTGACAGAGCGTGATGCGCGTCCAGCGGTCGGACTTGGGGTCGAACCTTGCAGCCCCGAAGAACGCCAGCTTGCAGCGCAGGATGTCGATGGGCAGGCAGTCGGCGCCGATCAGGTTGTCGCGGATTTCGGCGTAAGGATGGGCGGCCAGCGTCTGGACCCGCCGGACGGCCGCGCGGTGGGCGGGGTAATCGCCCAGAAACCGCCCCACCGGGGTCGCATCATCGGGCAGATCACATGCCAGCGCCTTGACCTGCCGCGCGATATCGAGCGGGGTTTCGAGGTCCGCCCCGTCTTCGGCGTGGCGGTCGCCCAGACGCGGTTCCAGTTTGGCTTCGGAGACATACCAGAACCGGGCGCAGGCCTCGGCGCTGTTGTAATCCGCCGCACAGGCCCAATCCCAGTCCCGCGCGATCAGTCCCGCAAGGTCCGCGCAGGTCATCGCGGGATCGAGGTCGGGCACGAAGGGTGTCGCCATGCAGTCGGTCAGCCCGTCGACCAGATCGCCGAAGGGCTCGAGCATCAGGGCCGCGATCAACTCTTGCGTATCGACCGAGAATTGCGCGCTTTGCGTGATGATCCGGTCGATGGGCTCGGGGCCGGTCAGCACCTCGGGTGTCAGTGTCGCGGCGAAGTCGGGCCATTCGGCCCGGATCGTGGCGATACGGTCTGCGGCGATGTGGTCGGGCACCTCCCATTCGGCAAGATGCCCTGCCGCGCGTGTCACCAGATCGTAGATCCGCCCGATCCGGTCGGCATCCAGCGCAGGGATCGCCCGCACCCGCGCAATCGCGGTTTCGCGGACCTGCATCCAGGCATCCAGCAACAGCGGATGATTGACGAGAAACGGGGCCATTCCCAGACCGGTGGCGTTGCCGATGCCCAGATTGCGCCTCGTTACGCGCGACAGCGGGGCGCCGCCGATGTGTTCGGCCAGATCATGGGTAAAGCCGCGGATCAGCCAGACCGCCAGCATTTCCGCCATGAAGGGCCCCGACAGCCCCGGACGGGCGGCGATGCGGCCGCGATCGGCGATACCGAACTTGCCGTTGCCGTAGACCGCGGTGGTGCGCATCAGGTAGCCCGTCCGCCGAAGTCTGTCGGCGTCGGGCTGGCGGCCGGCGCGCAGGGCCGCGACCACGTGATCGAAAAGGCGCACAGATTTGTTCGCCCGGCTGAGAACGAGATCGCGGGGGCCGAAGCGGGCGGCCTCTTGGCGGGGGGCGTCGGTCACGATCCGCGCAAGCTCGGCCTCGGTCGGAATCCCGTCATAGAGAACGTAGGATGTGTCCCATGCGGTGGCGATCACACGGTCGGTGCGCTCTTCGGCCGGCAGGTCGGTCGCGACCGCGACCAGCGTGTAGTCATGGCCCCCAAGCCGCACCTGATAGGTGGCATGGCCGAAGCCTTCGGGTGTCATCCGCCAGATCGGGCGCGTGACCGTGGCGTTGTCGGCAGCCAGCCTGCGCAGCAGCGTTCGCAGGAACGACAGCCGTGTCGGAAAGGCAGCCCCCATCCGGCGCAGGCGCATGACCTTCGCGGGCGGACGCAGTGCTTTTTGCGCGGGCAGGGCCAGATCCTTCATGGCCTGAAAACTATCCTGTGATCGGCGCTGCGCATAGTCCAAATGCGCGGCGCCGGAGGATGTGAGTGGCAAATCGGAAGCGATCGGGCTATCTCTGAGCGAATGTCTGTAAGTGTTCAGGGTGGGGCCGCATGAGCCGTCGGATACAATCGGTCGCCGGGCTGCTCGTGGCGGGTGCTCTTTTCGCGGGTCCCGGGATGGCGCAGGAGGTCCGCTTGCAGTCCGAGACGGCACGCGGCGCGATCGATGCGGCCTCGTTGCTGCGGTCGCTCGATGAAGATGCCGCCCCGCAGGATTACATCGCCGCCGCACGGGCCGATTATCGTCGTGTGCTGACCGCGCTTTACGCCGAAGGATATTACAGCGTCGTCGTCTCGATCACGATCGACGGGATCGAGGCGGCGGATATCCAGCCGCTTGCCGCGCCCGACTCGATCGAAGAGGTCGTGATCCGGGTCGAACCCGGTCCGCAGTTCACCTTCGGCGCGGTGCGGATGACGCCGCTGCCGCCCGAGACCGGCCTGCCCGATGCACTTGCACCCGGCGCCCCCGCGCGGTCGGGTGAAATAGAAAGAGCAGTGCGCGGGGTGGTCGGTAGCTGGCGCGATCTGGGCTATGCGAAGGTCGATGTCACCGATCAGAGTATCGTCGCGCGCCACGCCGACGAGGAACTGGACGTCGCCGTCGACTTCGATACCGGACCCCGGCTGCGGTTCGGCAATCTGGCGGTATCCGGCAACGAGGTCGTTTCGGATGCACGTATCCGCCAGATCGCCGGCCTGCCGGTGGGCGAGGTCTTTTCCCCCGCCGAGATCACGCGGGCCGAACGCCGTCTGCGCCGGACGGGCACATTCCAAAGCGTGGCGTTCACCGAGAACGAGGCCATCGGTCCGGGTGATACGCTCGGCCTGACGGCCCAGGTTTCCGAAGCTGTCCCGCGGCGTTTCGGTTTCGGGCTGGAACTGTCGTCGATCGAAGGGCTGCGGGTCTCGGGCTTCTGGTTGCACCGGAACTTTCTGGGCGGGGCGGAACGATTCCGTGTCGATGCCGAAATCGCGGGGATCAACGGCGAGACCGGCGGCACCGACTATAGCATCGGGGCCAGCTTCAACCGGCCCGCGGTCTTCGGGCCCGATACAGACTATTTCCTGACCGGCGAGATCAGCCGCCAGGACGAGCCGGGGTTCCTGCTCGATTCCATTTCGGTCGAAACCGGCTTTTCGCGTATCGTGACAGACGACCTGACAGTGCGTGCCGGGGTCGGTCTGCTTTATGCCGATGAAGAAAGTGATCTGGGCGCGCGCCAATACACGCTGCTGACCCTGCCGCTCGATGCGACGCTGGACCGGCGCGACGATTCCGCGGATGCGCAAGACGGGTACTACGTGGGTCTGGTCGCGACGCCTTTTATCAGCATCGATGATTCTTTCACGGGCGCACGGCTTTTCGCCGATCTTCGCGGGTATCTGACGCTGGGCGCGGAAGACCAGCTGACACTTGCGGGGCGCGGGCAGGCGGGCAGCGTTCTGGGGGCATCGCTGGTGCAGGCACCCGCCGATTTCCTGTTCTATTCGGGGGGTGGCGGCACCGTGCGCGGCCAGCCCTATCAGTCCCTCGGGATCGAGACGATGCAGGGCATGGATGTGGTGACCACGGGCGGGACGTCGTTCATCGGGGCGCAGCTGGAAGCGCGCTATCTTTTCAGAGAGAACCTTTCAATTGTGGGGTTTTACGACGTGGGCCACGTGGGGGATACGTCTGTGCCGTCCGAAGGCGGTGACTGGCACGCGGGCACCGGGCTGGGCGTGCGCTATGATACCGGGATCGGCCCGATCCGGCTTGATATCGGCACCCCCGCCTCGGGTGATGACGCCTTTGGCGGTGTCGAGGTTTACATCGGGATAGGACAGGCATTTTGAGACGACTGTTGATCGCTGCCGCCGCTGCGGGTCTTGCCGCCTTCGCCACCGTTGCCGCTGGCCAGACCGAGGACGACGATCGCGGGTTTCTGACCGGCCTTATCGAGGACAACCTGTCGGGCGAGGGGCGCGAAGTCACGATCAGAGGCTTCGATGGCGCGCTGAGTTCCGAAGCGACGATCGCGCAGATGACCATTGCCGATACCGAAGGCGTCTGGCTGACGCTCGAGGATGTGGTCATGACATGGAACCGCCGTGCCTTGCTGCGGGGCGCCATCGACATCAGGCAGTTGCGGGCAGCGCAGATCACGGTCGCCCGCGCGCCCTTGGGCGAGGACACGGGGCCAAGCCCCGAAGCACAACCTTTCAGCCTGCCCGAACTGCCCGTCAGCGTCGCGCTGGGCGCGCTGGACATCGACCGTATCTCGCTCGGGCCCGATTTTCTGGGTGAGCCGCTGGACTTTTCGCTTACCGGAAGCGCGCGTCTGGCAGACGGGGAAGGCGAGGCCGATATCACCGCCGAGAGGCTGGGCGCGCAGAGGGGTGTTTTCGCCTTCGACGGCAGTTTCGACAATGAGACGCGCAGGCTTGGTATCCTGTTGCGGCTGGACGAGGGCGAGGGCGGGATCGCCGCGACCCTGCTGGGCCTGCCCGGCGGTCCTTCGGTGCAGCTTGAGATCGCGGGCGATGCGCCTCTGGATGATTTCGCCGCGACCCTGACGCTGGCCACCGACGGGCAAGAGCGTCTGGGCGGGGATTTCACGCTTGCAAGCACAGAGGCGGGGACCCGCGCCACGCTCGATGTCACCGGCGACGTCTCGCCTTTGTTCCAGCCGGCCTATGCGGATTTTTTCGGTGATGACGCAAGCCTGCAAGCCGAGGTGCTGACCGGCCCCGACGGGGCGGTCGATATCCCGAACCTCAGCCTCGATGCCGGGCGGCTGACGCTTGACGGACGGGTGCGGATCGGTGCGGACGGCTGGCCGCAGCTGATCGACGTTGACGGCGGGATCACAGCCGTCGGGTCGGCCCCTGTTCTTTTGCCGGTCAGCGGGCCGGAAACCTTTGTCGAGGGTCTTGATCTGGACGTTTCCTACGATGTGGATGTCTCGGACGACTGGCGGGCGAACGTGGCGCTGACCGGGCTGACGCGCCCGGGGCTGGCCTTGCAAGAGGCGACGTTGACAGGTGGCGGTCTGATCCGTGCGCCCGCGCCGGGCACCACACCCGCCTTCACCGCGCAGGTGGATTACGCCGCCGACGGGCTGAGCCTTGACGATGCCGGCGCGCGCGAAGCGCTCGGCGACCGCATCGGCGGCGAGTTGCAGATGTCGTGGCGGGGCGGGGACATGGCCGAAATCAGCCGCTTGACCGTCGACGGGGCCGGGCTGCGCCTGAACGCACGTGCGACGATCGCGGGGCCTGACGCGGGATTTGCGACCGACGCGACGATCATGGCGGGTATCGACGGTCTGGGACGCTTTTCGACGCTTGCGGGCCGCGATATCGGTGGTGCCGCCGAGGTCGAGATCCGCGCCGAGGCGACGCCGCTCGATGGTGTTTTCGATGTGCGTATCGACGGACAGACCCGTGATCTGGCCATCGGCATCCCGCAAGCCGACCGGTTGCTCGAAGGACAGGGCGCGGTTGCCGTGGGCATCGTGCGGGACATGACCGGCACGCGGATCGAGGGCCTTGATATCAGTACCGGTGCCGCCAGCGTGGTCGGCTCTGCAGCGCTGACCAGCACAGGGGCCATCGCCGATTTCACCGCCCGCCTGACCGATCTTGCCGATGTGGTCCCGCAACTGGATGGCCCGGCCAGTGTCACCGGCACCCTGCGGCAGGATGCCGATGAGGTGATCCGTTTCGCGGTTTCCGGTGATCTGCCCCAAACGGAATTCTCGACCGACGGCGAGGTCTTGCCGGGTGACGGGGGCCGGATCATCCGCGCGTCAATTGCGGCGGATGCGGAGAACCTTGAACGTTACGCCGCGATTGCGGGCATGCCGCTTTCGGGGGCCGTCGATCTGCAGGCCGAGGGAGAGTTGCGCACCGCGGATCTGCTGTTCGACATCACCCTCGATGGCACCACGGCGGATCTGGCGATCGGGCAAGAGCGGCTCGACCCCTTTCTTGCAGGCCGGGGGCGGATCGCGGGCACGTTCCGCCGGACGGCTGCGGACGCGTTTTCGTTTCAGGACCTTGATGTGGCGACCCCTGCGGTATCGCTGTCGGGTAGCGCGGACATCGACCTCGATGGCAGCAATGCGGGCGATGTGAGGGTCAGGATCAACGATGCGGCGATCCTCGACCCCGGCCTGTCGGGGCCCATCACCGCGAGCCTGACGGCGACCCCGGCTGCCGCGGATGCCACCGAGGCGGTGTTGTCGGTGCAGGGTGCCGGCACGTCGGTGTCGGCGGATGTGGTCGTCGCCGGCCCGCAGGACGGGCGCGAGATCACGGGTGAAATCGCGGCCGATGTCGCACAACTGGGGGCCTTCGCCGATCTTGTGGGCCGCGAGATCGCGGGCAGTATCGACCTGAGCGCCTCGGGCTCTGTCATGCCGGACCTCAGCGCCTTCGAGACGCAGCTGAACGTGCAGAGCGAGGATCTGGAGGTCGGCATTCCCACCATCGATCCGCTTCTGGCGGGCACGGGGCGGATCAACGCGACGATCGGTTTGCAGGACGGTGTTCTGGGCGTGCGCACGCTTGAGGTCTCGACGCGCGAGGTTTCGATCGTGGCGGCACTGAATGGCGCGGGCGGCTTCGGCGAGGGGCGTTTCAACGCCAGTTTGCGCGACGTCGGTGTGCTGACCGACCAGATCAGCGGGCCGGTGCGCGCCACGGGCAGCGCGTCGCTGGACGAGGCCGGCAACTGGGGTGTCGACGCGACCGGCACGGGACCGGGCGGCCTTTCGGCGGATATCGCGGGGCAGTACAACGCCGACGGGACGCTGGATATGGATATCGACGGCAGCGCACCGCTGGCGCTGGCCAATGCCGCGCTTGATCCGCGCCGACTGAGCGGGCAGGCGGATTTCGCGCTTTCCGTGAACGGACCGCCTGCGCTGACATCGCTCAGCGGTCGGGTGGATGTGGCCGGCGGCCGGCTTTCGGCGCCCGCGTTGGGGCAGACGCTGACGGATATTTCCGGCGCGGTGACGCTGAACGGCGGGCGCGCGCAGGTCGATATCGGCAGCGCGGTCGACGCGGGGGGTGGGCTGACAGTCAGCGGTCCCATCGATCTGACGGGGGGGCTTGATGCCGCCCTGACGATCGACCTCGACGACGTGGTGTTCCGCGATCCCGACCTCTACCAGACCGAGATCGACGGCCGGATCACCGTCACGGGTCCGCTGTCGGGCGGTGCGCGCATCGCCGGAACGCTCGACCTTGGCGAGACGAACGTGCAGGTGCCGTCGTCGTCGGTCAGTGCGCTGGGGGACCTGCCGGACGTCAGCCACGTCAATCCGCCCGCGGATGTGCAGCTTACGCTGGACCGTGCGGGGCTTTTGCAGCAAGAACAGGCGGATGCCGGTGGCGGCACCGCGCGGCCCTTCCCGCTGGACATCACGATCAATGCCCCGTCGCGGATTTTCATTCGCGGGCGCGGACTGGACGCTGAACTGGGCGGCAGTCTGCGGATCGGCGGCACGACCGCGGATGTCATCCCCGTCGGGCGGTTTTCGCTGATCCGCGGCCGGCTGGATATTCTGCAACAGCGGTTCGAACTGAACGAGGGGTCCGCCACGCTGCAGGGGGATTTCAATCCGTTCATCAGGCTGGTGGCCACCACGGTGTCAAGGACGGGCACCACGATCAACATCATCATCGAAGGCCCCGCAGCGTCGCCCGAGGTGCGCTTCGAATCCGTGCCGCAGCTTCCCCAGGATGAGGTTCTGGCGCAGTTGATCTTCGGCCGGGATCTCAACAGCATCAGCCCGCTGCAAGCCGTCCAACTGGCCTCGGCCGTCAGTACGCTGGCCGGTCGGGGTGGCGGGACGCTTGACGGGGTCCGGTCGAACCTCGGCCTCGATGATTTCGACGTGACCACCGACGAAGACGGCAATGCAGCCGTGCGTGCGGGCGCCTATCTGTCCGAGAACGTCTATACCGATGTCACGGTCAACAGTCAGGGCGAGACCGAGATCAACCTCAATCTCGACATCGCATCCGGGATCACGGCCAAGGGCGGTGTCGACCAGGACGGCGAGACAAGCATCGGCATCTTCTTCGAGCGGGACTACTAGCGCCCGGGCTTTCATGACCGCAGCCCGCGTGCTACGCGTCCTCCGCCGAGAGCCGAGTTTTCAAAGACATGACACCCGAACTGCGCCTTGCCAACCGATCCGCCCTTCCCGATGCGCTCGGGGTTCTTTTGCGTGAATACCCGCGCGGGGAGTGGCGTGCCGATCCCGGTTTCAAT